>Ga0315537_1002430_pt1 | contig 14210 bp, 9 predicted proteins | sample SalMarSW160270MG_FD_203091 | JGI IMG/M metagenome (GOLD analysis project Ga0315537, IMG submission 203091) | Salt marsh sediment microbial communities from the Plum Island Ecosystem LTER, Massachusetts, United States - Salt Marsh Sediment SW1602-70 ... | reverse complement strand
TGGGAACCAACGGTCCGGTCTGGTTTGTGGATGGAACTGCCCTGGTAGATTTTCCGGGTCACGCCATTCATGAAGACAGCCTGTGTCTGGTTGGCTATCCCACTCCCATGCCGCCGGTTGTGTCCAACGCGTGTAAGAAGTACACCGCGATTGGCAACGGGGATGGACTGCTCTGGAGATGGCTGATGTTCGACTACGGAGATTACGACTTGAACGATTACGTCAAGATAACCCTGTATTATGACCAGACCAAGGTGACCGTACCCGAGTCACAGCTACAGGTTGCTCGCTGGAATTACCATACTCTTTGCTGGGACTTCAGCGAAGTCGAGTCGCCGGTAGTGGATGAAGCTAACCATTCCATAACCTTCTGGACCGACAGGCTGGGAACCTATGCCGTGGTTCAGACACCGGTTCCTATGTGGGCTTCTGTTACAACGGATCCTCTGTGCACCAGATACTCTAACTCCATGCCCTGCTTCATAGCCTATATCCACAGCGAATACGGGGATATAGACGAGTCTTCCATTAAGATGAAGATGGGACCTGTCGGCGGAATCATGAAGACCATCTATTACGACAATACCTTTGCTGACGGATACTGCAGTCCCTTTGCCATCTGGGACTACGACTATTACGGAGGTGAATACTACTACTTCTGCGAGGGAAGCGGCTGGGATCCGATTTCCGGTGAACTGGATGTGTGCATAATGGATCCGATCAAGGCGTTAGCAGCTGGCGATTACGTGCTATCCGTAGAGGCTTACGATCGAGTTGGCACCTTCGCTTCTGCGGTGGACACCTTCACCGTGGATACGAAAGTTCCCAAAATTACCTTCCTCAACGGCTATGTGGGTAAGAATCCCGAGTTCTCCTTCACCATCCAGGATGCCGAGAGCGGAGTGGATACCGGCAGTATCTACATTGACATGTACTCGGTTACCAAGGTTGAGACCGAATACAACAGTTGGGTTGAGAATCGCAGATACCTGGGCACCTATTCTCCGGCTCAAATCGATATTATCGATGGTGTGGTAAACATCACCACAACTCTGGAGCTGATCAACAATCAGGCATTTGACGTTGAAATCTATGACGGAACCTATGAGAATGGTGGTGCACCGGCAGAGCAGGATGAGATGCGGATCTATCTTCCGGGACACGGAGCAGGAGACTGCGTTGGTAACCAGACCGATCCGGTTTATCAGAGATTTGCCACAGATGATAAGGGACCAACTATTACCTTGCTGACCACGATGGATGCCAGACCGATAAAGATAAAGGTAGAGGACAAGGAATCTGGAGTTAACTGGAACACATTCAAATTCTTCGAGGATGGAGTAGAGACTGATCCTGATAGCATTGATATGACTACTGGAATCATTAGGTACACACCTGAAGCTATTGGTGTGACTATTGGAATCTGGGTTGAGGACAATCTACATAATTCAAGTGACTGGGAGAACGCGACTGAGGCTGAGGAGATGTCCATTACCAATGCTAAAAACTATCCTAATCCGTTTGATAATTATACGGTAATCGCATTCGACTTGAGCCGAGGCGCAGATGTGGTCATCAAGATCTACGACTTCGCTGGCGAGCTGGTCAAAACTCTGGTGCCTGGTGATTATTGCAATGCAGGACACATCACCAAGTACTGGTATGGTTCCACGGACGATGGTGAAAAGGTTGCCAATGGAGTTTACCTCTGCCACATTGAAGCCAATGACGGTTCTCACACAGCCTCTGAGGTTATAAAGATAGCTGTGGTTAGAAAGGACTAATCCAAATGGTTTTCCCGACACCCCCCCGCCAAAGGCGGGGGGTGTGTCCGGGAAGGAGATAAAAATGTTGCCAAAGAACTCAAAGAATAAGGAGAAAGAGATGTTAAAAACGAAGTTCTTTTTGCTGGTGACGGTCTCCCTGATCTTCGGTGTTCTGGCTTCTTCTGCCTGGGCAGGAGATAACCACGCTATGCCAATGCTCAGAATGGGTGTGGGAGCCAGAGCCTTAGCTATGGGCGGAGCGTATGTGGCTGAAGCATCCGATGCCTCTGCTGGATACTGGAACCCGGCTGGCTTATCACAGATCGATTTTATCAACGTCACCGGTATGTATTCTGCCAATATGTCCTTTGACCGGACCTACAACTTTGTGGCTTACGGTCAGAAATTCGATTTCGGAGCCCTTGGAGTCACCTGGCTCAACTCCGGTATGTCTAATATACCTGAGTATGACCAAAGTGGCAATCAGGTCACCGATTTCGATGCCATGGACAATGTTTTTCTGTTCTCCTATGGGAACAAGCTGGACAAGTTCATGCTAGGCGCCAGCTTCAAGGTGGTCAGCCAGAAGATCGATTATTCCGATTCCTGGTCCAAGACCGGCGTGGGATTTGATGCCGGTATCAAGTTCGAGGTAGCGGATGAGGTTAGCTTCGGATTTGTTGCCCAGGACCTGGGAACGAAAATCGGCGATGATCGGATTCAGGCCGACATGAGGTTTGGTGCGGCGATCTATCCTATGGACGGATTCACCTTCCCGGTGGACGTGGAGAAGGTATCCGACAGGCAGGGTCTGAGATTCCATTTCGGTGGTGAGTACAAGTACGAGTTCTCCATGGACTATTTCGCCAGCCTGAGGGCTGGTGTCAACGACGGAGACTTCGCCATCGGAGTAGGATTGCAGATTATGAAATTCATGCTGGATTACGCTTATATCACGGATAAAGAGGACTTTCTGGGAGAGAATCACCGGATTTCCTTTACCATAGACTTCTAAGATAGAAGTCTACAAATCAAAGCCTCACCCTTGTGGGGTGGGGCTTTTTTTATTTGCATTTTTCCTTCAAAAAATTTAAATTATAAAAGATATATGAATAAGTCCTTATGTCAGAGGCCAGTCCGAATAGTATTGAGAATTGTTGCCCGGTTCAAGAGATTACCACGCCCTTTGGGCTCGTAATGACATTGGGTAAACCAGTGGCCTCCGCCACTGGTTAAAACTGGTAGTTCTATAAATGATATTAACGTAGATTAGAACTTAAAATCCACCTTGAGATGAGGTGGGTTACCATATTTTATAAGAGGAGTTCATTATGGATTTTAAAACCTATAAACTAAAGATTCCAGAAGGTGCCAATGTGATTTTGGGTCAGACCCATTTCATAAAGACTGCTGAAGATTTGTATGAGGTGCTGGTGAGCTCGGTCCCGGGCATAAAATTCGGGCTGGCTTTTTGTGAAGCATCCGGTCCCTGTCTGGTTAGGGGTGAAGGAAATGATGAGGAGCTGAAGAAATTAGCTCTTAAGTCCGCCTTTGAGATCGGAGCTGGACATTCTTTCATTATCTATCTTAAAAACGCTTTTCCAATAAATGTTCTTAAGGCAGTTAAGGAATGCCCTGAGGTATGCTCGATTTTTTGTGCTACAGCTAATCCGGTTGAAGTGCTAATTGCTGAGACAGAGCAAGGAAATGCCATTCTGGGTGTGGTGGATGGTTTTGCACCTAAAGGAATCGAATCGGATAAGGATGTGAAGGAAAGAAAAGAGTTTTTAAGGAAGATTGGATATAAATTGTAGGTTTATTGCCAGAACCGATCTTAAGATCGGTTCTGGATCAAATAATTATCAGTAGCTGGAAACCCGATAGTCGAAAGAGGTTGAATTGGAGATAGATTATCATAAGGGCATTCATATTAAAAGCTTGGACTTATGGCTGGATGCAGAGGGGGTGGTCGATTTCTCCTTTATCTCCCATGCTCATATCGATCATGTGGCAAGACATAAAAGGATTTTAGCCACTCCCCAGACAGCCAAATTATATGAACACCGTATGGGAAAGACCCAGGCTAAAACCCTTCTTTATCACCAGCCCTACGGGTTAAAAGGAGCAAAGATCGAGTTATTCCCTTCTGGTCATATTCTGGGCTCGGCCCAGATTCTGATCCAGAAGGGTGGGGTGAGACTGGTTTATACCGGAGATCTTAAGTTAAGACGCGGTTGGACCAGTGAGAAAGCTGAGATCAAGGAATGCGATATCCTGATAATGGAGTCCACCTTCGGGCTTCCTCATTATGTTTTTCCCTGCAGAAAGGAAGTGGAAAAACAGGTTTGTGATTTCGTGGAGGATGCTTTTTCACATAACCGCACTCCCATTATCTTCGCTTATGCTCTGGGTAAAGCCCAGGAGGCTATGAAGCTTTTGGGGAATAAGGGATTTAAATTGAGCGTGCATAGTTCAATCTGCAAGTTGGCTACGGTTTATGAGGAGTTTGGAGTTAAGTTCAGAAATTATGAGCTGTATAGTCCCGGCAGTCTAAATGGTCGGGTGCTAATAGCTCCCCCCTGGGCAAAGAGGACCAGGATGATTCAGAACATACCCCGTAAAAGAACAGCCCTTTTAACCGGCTGGGCTCTGGATGGGAAATCAAAGAATTGGTATGGAGTGGACAAGCTGTTTCCCCTGTCCGATCATGCGGACTATTCAGAGCTTATGGAATACGTAAAAGAAGCTAATCCTGCCAAAATCTACACGGTTCACGGTTTCAGGGAATTCGTGGATCACCTGAAAGAGGCAGGTTATGATGCAGAGGAGCTGAAAACAAAAGGGAAAAGCTTTAAGTTAAATAAAGAGCTCCTTTTAAATTATGATCTCTTCAGAATGCTTTAGAAGATGAAAGCCCTGGGAATAAACGGAAGCCCGATAAAAGGGGGAAACGTGGATATTTTAATCCAGGAGGTAATAAAGGGGATCAGAGAAGAAAAAAAAGATGGGAAAAAAGAGGGAAATATTTTCTATTTAGATGAACTCAAGATAATGCCCTGCAAATCCTGCGGAGAAGCACCACCTGAGCCTGACTTGTGTTTATATCACGATGATATGGATTTAATCTATCCGGAGCTCTTAACATCCAATTTTTTCATTTTGGGCTCGCCCATCTATTTTGATTCGGTCTCAGCCCAGGCAAAGCTTTTTATAGACAGGTGTAACTGTTTCAGACCTCCGACAAAAAAAGGAGATGGCAGATATTCTTTCACACACCGAAAAGAGGTTTTGTCTTCTCCACGAAAAGGAATCATAGTCCTGGTAGGAGGAAAGCGTCAGAGATTTGATTTAGCTTTGTCTGTTTTAAAGGGATTTTTGAAATGGGCAGATATTGAATTCTTTGATAAAATCTTATATTCACACGACGACTGGGAAATAGGGGGAGTAAAGAAGGATAAAGACGTTTTGAGAAAAGCATTTGAAACAGGAAGAAAAATAGTATCAAAAGCTTAGTTGTAGAACTCTTTTGTTGGAGTGCAACAACTTGTTGTTGCCTTAAGGGAACATCAGAACCTGGCTTTTGTTTCCGTTATTTTTTCCAGAACCTGACTTAAGTTAGGTGCTGGTCACTGAATATATATTTTGTAAATTTCTTAACAAAAAACTTGACAAAGTATAATATAAGATTATATTTAATGTAGAAACCCAGGGGGGAATAATTATTTAACGATTTGTTTTGATGAATTCTCCTGGGGGGTTGATTTTTTATGTATGTTTTTAACGTAAGAATGGGGTTTAAAATCTTTTGGGTTTGAAAAAGTGATCTCCCAAAAGGGGGTACCAAAATGTTTTTAGTAGAATCTTAGGAGGGCACAGTCTATGATGAAGCCAAAGTTTAAACTGATGCGGTATATTTTGTTTTCCACCTCAGCTTTTATTTTTGCCTTTTTCCTGATCCTGGCTTTGGCCCGGGTGGATGAGTCTATTGAAGCTTCAGGTGAGGTATTTCCTCAGAATCATGATTTTGTTTACTCACCCGCTGAGGGCTTCATAGATTCCATATATGTTAAAGAAGGAGAATTCGTCAAGAGGGATCAGCTTTTGGCTTCAATTAGAGAAGATAGATTAAATATCACAGAAATCTTATCTCCTCATAACGGATCGATTCTTTCCAGTAATTTAGATGAGCTGGGAGTTAGAAGGATTAAGGAAGGGGAAGTTCTGATGGTTCTTACTGATCCTTATCAGATGAGTTTTAGGGCTCAGGTCCCTGAAAAAAAAGCACCTTTTATAAAAACAGGATTGTCAGCTACTATTTTCATTGATGCCTTTCCCCATCAGAGATTCGGGACCTTTAAAGGAGTGGTTAGTTCAGTATCATCTGCACCTGACCCAGAGCAGGGGAAGGTCTTTTATCCAGCAACAATTATAATAGAAAAACCATATGTTGAATCTGGATTAATAGATGAAAATCAGAGATTATTTCTCAAACCGGGAATGAAAGGGAAAACTAAAATTATTATCCAGTCAGATATTTCCATTCTTAAGAAATTAACTCAGAGGTTTTTGAGTTAGAGTATGTTAAAAATAAAGGGCAAAAGATTAAAAAGGATACTCTCCTATCTCAGACCCTATCTGGGGATCGAGTTGGAGATTGGATTGTGCATTGTCCTGGGTATGCTCTTTTCGCTTTTAATCCCAGTTCTGCATAAGATTTTAATAGATGATGTCCTGATAGACAAAAATGCTCAGCTTTTGATGATTCTTATTATAGGCTATGTGGTTTTATATCTTTTCTCCAATGGAATAGGATTCATCCGGGATTATCTTTTCACTTTTTTAGGCCAAAAGATTGTCTTTGACATCAGAGGAGATTTATTCGAGCACATCCAGAAGCTCCCCCACAGCTTTTACAGCCAGAACAAAACCGGCGACATACTGGCACGGCTTTACGATGATGTATCCTTAGTTCAGGGCCTTCTGACCCGGGTGGTTTTCAGTTTGATCACAGATTTATTTTCCCTGGTGGTGATCCTTCTAATACTATTCCTTATGGACTGGAAACTAACCCTTTTAGCCCTGGGGACTTTCCCCATCTTTTTCTTTTTGCTTTACTTTTTTAGCATTAGAATCAAAGTCCACAGCAGAAAGCTCAGGGGGTTGTCCGGTGAGTTTATGAACTTTTTAACGGAGAACATCACAGGTTACAGTCTGGTTAAATCCTTTACCGCAGAGAAGAATCAACAGATACAGCACCTCAAGCACAGCAAGCAGCTGATAAACCAGAACATAATAGTAAACATCCTGGGGACTCTTTCCGGAACTTCAACCGGACTGGTAGCCTGGGGCGGTTACTACCTGATACTCTGGATCGGAGGGATGAAGGTGATTCACAATGATTTCACCTTAGGCACGCTTTTAGCCTATACTGCTTATTTCTGGAGAGTTTTTGGACCTCTGGAGAGTTTGATTCAGCTCAACGTTACCATTCAAACCGCATCCGCATCAATTGAGAGAATCTTCAATTTCTTAGAAGAGCCATTAAAGATAGCCAGCAAGCCCAAGGGCTTGAGAAAATTCAAAGTCAGCGGAAACATAGAATTCAGAGATGTCGATTTCTCCTATAACTCAAATGAAAAAATCTTAAAGGGGATTAATCTTAAAATAGAGCCAGGACAGACCATAGCTTTAATTGGTCCCTCCGGCAGCGGAAAGACCACCTTAGCCCATCTTCTTATGCGATTTTACGATCCTGTATCCGGTTCAATCCTGATTGATGGCAGGGAGATTAAAGAGCTGGATCTAAAAGCTTACCGGAGACAGATCGGGCTGGTTTCACAGGAACCTTTTCTTTTCAATACCTCCGTTGAGGAAAACATCAGATTCGGCAGGAAAGATGCAAGTATGAACGAAATTGAGGAAGCTGCCAGATTAGCTCAGATTTTAGATTTCATATCAAATTTGTCCCAGGGATTTCAGACCAGAGTGGGAGATCGAGGCACAAAGCTTTCCGGTGGTCAAAGGCAAAGGATATCTTTAGCCCGCACCTTCTTGAAAAATCCAAAGATTTTAATCCTGGATGAAGCTACCTCATCTGTGGATCAGAAAACTGAGAAAATGATCTTATCTTCCATACAAGACTATTTTAGGGATCGAACCATAATTATGATTTCCCACCACTCCACAATGCTTCAGATCGCAGGCAAGATTTTATATTTAAATAATGAATTTATAAAAGAGGTGGACAAAGAGAGAATCATATCAGAATCAATGGATAGAGAAGACTACCTCAAAGTAAGAAGTCGTCAGGGAATTGAAGTCAATTAATACCTTCTTTAAAATCTATTACAATCAAGATAACAATTAACAAATTTTAAAAGATTTCATTTGACTCCATACTCGGTTTTCTTATCATTTAAGTGTATTATTATAGTAAAGTTGGTTTGTTTTTAGCTTGGATCTTTTTCTTATAAAAAGGGGAAAATCTTATATGAATCTTTTTTCTGAAGAAAAGACAAAATTTGATAAGAGAAATCCTCTGGCTGATCGGATGAGGCCTAAGGATTTAGACGAGTTTTTAGGACAGGAGCATATACTGAAAAAAGGCTCGGTCTTGAGAAATGCCTTAGAAAAAGGGGAGATTCAATCTCTGATCCTCTGGGGACCTCCGGGCACGGGCAAAACCACCCTGGCTTTTATAATTGCCAAAAAGATCAATGCCAACTTTGTCCCATTCTCCGCTGTGGTCTCCGGGATAAAAGAGATAAAACAAATAATGATCCAGGCGAAAAAGCAAAAAGAGCTCTATGGCAGGAAAACAATTCTCTTTGTGGACGAAGTGCATAGGTTCAATAAAGCACAGCAGGATGCCTTTTTACCTTATGTGGAAAAGGGGGACATAATCTTCATAGGTGCCACTACCGAGAATCCCTCCTTTGAGGTGATCTCGCCCCTTTTGTCCCGATCTAAAGTTTATACTCTTAATCCATTGAAAGAGGATGAGCTGAAAATCATTCTGAATCGTGCTGTTAATGATAAAGATCGGGGATTGGGTCATCTAAACTTAAAGTTAGAACCTGAAGCTTTGGATTTTATTGCTCAGATGGCTAATGGGGATGCACGAATTGCTTTATCCACTCTGGAGTTTGCTGCATTGACCACCTCTCCGAATAAAAACAATAAAAGAAACATAACTTTAAAGATTGCCCAGGAAGCGATGCAGAAAAAGGCATTGGTCTATGATAAAGCAGGTGAGGAGCATTACAACATCATCTCAGCTTTGCACAAAAGCTTGAGGGGTTCAGACCCGGATGCAGCGTTATACTGGCTGGGAAGAATGCTGGCAGGCGGCGAGGATCCATTATATATAGCCAGAAGGTTGGTAAGGTCTGCCATAGAGGATATTGGAAATGCGGACCCCCAGGCTCTGCAGGTAGCGGTTGCTGCTAAGGAAGCTTACCATTTTCTGGGTTCTCCTGAAGGCGAGTTAGCTTTAGCTCAGGCTGTGGTATATTTAGCCACGGCACCCAAAAGTAATTCCATTTACTCTGCATTTAATCAGGTTCAAAAGGATATCCAGAAAACCCAGGCATTACCCGTTCCTCTGCACATCAGAAATCCGGTAACCAAGCTGATGAAAGACTTAAATTATGGTAAAGATTATAAATACCCTCATGATTTCCCGGACCATTTTGTGGATGAGGAATATCTTCCCGAAAACCTGAAGGGGAGGAAATATTATCACCCCACAAATTTCGGCTTTGAGAAGGAGATCCAAAAAAGACTTCTGTGGTGGGAGAAGAAAAGAAAAGAGAAATGAGGTCTACTTTCACTTAACTTCAGCCAAAAGCTCCAAGCCAGCTTTAGCATGAAGATCATTTGGCTTTAACCTCAAGGTTTCTCCCCATTCATATTTTGCATTGTTATAATCCATAAGCAGAAAATAAACATAAGCTAAATTCCGATGGGCTGCCACCAGATTCGGTTTTTTCTGGGTTATCCCTTTAAGAAAATCCCTGAACTCCTCTAACCGGTTCAATTTTAGATATATGCCACAGAGATTGGCAATGAATTCCATATCATTATAATTTTCCGGCAGGCTTTTCTGATAAAATCCCAACGCATTTGGGTAATCTTCCCTTTTCTGGTAAATCCTTCCTAAAAGCTCGTAAGCTTTAAAGTAGTCGGGATGTACTTTCAGGATTTGGGTCAACAGCGATTCTGCTTTTTCATCTTTATTCAATTTTAAATATAAGGCTGCCAGGTTATGGTAGTTGCGGCTATCCAGGGGATATTCTCTTATCCCCTGTTTATATAATTTCTCGGATTCATCATATAGCTCTGCCATCTCCAGAACCTGGGCTATCTTAAAGAGATTATAGTTGGTCTCATACTGGGGATGGGGATCGTTAAGCTGAATCAGCTTGTAATGATCCAGTGATTTCTCAGGATTGTGATTCAATGCTATCCAGGGAAGGATGTGAAAGAAAGAGACCCAGAGCATCAAAAAGGTTAAATTCTTCAGGTTAATCCAGCTGCTTTTTTCCTTAAGAAAGAGAAGCGAACCGAAAAGCACGAAAAAAATCCCGGGAAAAGCTCTCAGGTCCCAGTCTGCACTCCCCAGGACCGAATTGAACAGGAAAATGAAAACTAAAGAAAAGATGGATGCTACCAAAAGAAATTTTATTACGGGATCTCTCTGTTTGAAACCTTGTCCTGCAAAAAGGAGGAAAAGTAATATCCCCACAGGAGACAGTAACAGCAGTTGATTGAAAAACTCCGTTATATGTGCCCCGGAGAAAAGGGTGAAATTATTTTCAGGAGAGGGGAGCAAAGGGATCAGAGGAGTGGTGTGAAACCCTCCCTCAGCAGATGAAGTTACTATAACAATTCTCCAGACAATTAAAGCACAGAAAACCCCGGCTAAAACAAGATGGGAGCCTTTGATGTAAATTTGTTCTTTTTTCTTTAACTCTTTCCACCACAGATACAAAAATGAGGGTATGAATATCAAAGCGCTAATGTGCAAGGCACAACTTAAAGCCAGCATAGCCAGAGGCCAGATCAAACTCAACTTTCCCTTAAGGTAAAGAACGGCACATAGAATATAGGCAGCCAGAAAAACCTGAAGCAGGGTGTAGCTTTCCACATATCCGAAGAAAAGCTGCATTGATCCCAGTGAAAGAATCATACCCCCGATGAAAACCTTCTCCAGAGTAGTTTCTCCCAGATTATCAGCCAGATAGATTATAATATATACAAAGGCAACCCCGGACAAACAGCTAATTACTGTATATGTCAGATCAGGAGTCCAAAATTTGAAAACAGCTGAAAAAACTTTATAAAGCGAAAGGTGGATCAATCCATCCAGCCATTCAGCAGTAGGGAAGCGATTTTGATAGATATCCCTGATCCTGAAATATCCATCTCCCAGAAGGTGGAGTTTAACTCTGAAAAACCAGAAAAGCGAAAAGGAGAACATCCCAACTAAAAGAAGTCTGATCCACTTTTTGAGATTGGAGAATGGGACTTTAAAGAAGAGAAAAACTCGTTCCAGGAATTTAAGCAAAAATTCATTTATTCCGGGAACGAAAAGAAGCAGGGTTAAAGTGGTGATGAAAAGCCCAACCCATATGGAGAAAAAGCCGAGATGATGTATGCCCCAGAGTTTGGCTGGCAGGATATAACCTGAAAGAAAATGCCAGGATACCAAAATCGCAAGAAGGATGAGTATAATGAAATTTGATAGATATTTCGTTTTTTCTCTTTTTTTATCTTGATTTTCTTGCATGTACTGCTCCTTACATAATTAGTAGATCTTTAAATTGCGTAGGTTTGGAAACAAGTTTGCACTTGATATATCATCGGTCGATTCGTATTCTATATGAACTTAAATTAGCGCAGGAACAGGATGTTAAGAAGAATTGCAAAAATACTTCTTCTGGTTTCTCTCACATTTTCTTATCAGCACGTTTTAGCGGATAAGCTTTTAATCTATATGGACCTCAAGCAGACCGACCATCTCAAAGCCTATGGTGTGGCTTACTGGTGTCTGGCCCAGGGTTATAACGCGGAGTGGCTTTTAAACTACCGGGGAGGCTCGTTTTTAACAGAAGCAGTTGATATGATAGCTAACCACTGCCGGCTGCAAGGAGTTTCATTTGAGATAATAAGTACTGCAAATGTGGGAGCTATATATGGGGAGATAGAGAAATCCAATATGGAGGTGGTTTTACTGGAAAAAGCTCCGGAGATAGCGGTCTACACCACCCCCAACAAGGAGCCCTGGGACGATGCTGTTACCCTGGTTTTAACCTATGCTGAGATTCCCTATACCACGCTCTGGGATGAGGAGGTTCTGCGGGGCGACCTGGAAAAATATGACTGGCTTCATCTTCATCACGAGGACTTCACCGGCCAATACGGAAAATTCTACGGGTCATACCGCAACACTATGTGGTACAAACAAGAGCAGGCAACCTGTGAAGCTATGGCTAAAAAACTGGGATTCAAAAAAGTCTCAGATGAAAAAAAGGTGGTGGCTTTAGCCATAAAGGATTATATAGCCCGAGGCGGTTTTGTTTTCGCCATGTGCTCGGCAACGGAGACCATGGATATAGCCCTGTCAGCTCAAAACGTGGACATTGTGCCCCAGGAGTTTGACGGGGATCCACCGGACCCCAATTGCCAGGAAAAGCTGGACTATTCTCAAACTTTAGCCTTCACAGATTTCAGGATCTCTCTGGAACCTTTAATGTATGAGCATTCCGACATTGACACTACCCCGGATAAAACCGGTGTGATGGACCGACCCGGGGCGGACTATTTTACCCTGTTTGATTTCTCGGCCAAGCTTGATCCGGTTCCCACCATGCTGGTTCAGGATCACGTGAACGTGGTTAACGGTTTTCTGGGTCAGACCACCGGATTCAGAAAAAACCTGGTAAAAAAGTACGTGATAATCCTGGCAGAGACCGAGGGGGCTAACGAAGTCAAATATCTTCACGGCAACTTTGGACGGGGAACCTTCACGTTTTACGGGGGACACGATCCCGAGGATTACAAGCACTTAATTGGCGACCCGCCTACCGATTTAAGCCTGTATAAACACTCCCCGGGATACCGTTTGATCTTAAACAACATCCTCTTTCCAGCAGCTAAGAAGAAGGAAAGAAAAACTTAGACGAAAATAGTTAAGTCTACCTTCCTGATGTAGCGGAAAACTTTAGTTTTCCATTCTATTTTTCACCAATACCTTCCACCAATGGAGGTCTGAAGACCTCCGCTATATTTCACTTCAGTTTATCGGACTCGTCGGAATTCTGCAGATAGGTAGCCGCAGGCTTTAGCCTGCGAGAAATGAAATTCAGATATTTTTCCTCGCAACCTGAAGGTTGCGGCTACTATTAATCCATTTATATTCTGTTGTTGGTTGAGGAATTGGAATTCCTCAACCGAAATGAATGGTGGTGGAAATCCCCGGAACGGGTCTTGACGACAATTCCACCACCAACTAAAAAAATTAGAGAATGTTGTAGGGGAGTCCCTTGTGGACTCCCGAAAAGGTAGGACAGTTTTTCCAGCCTGTCCAGGACAGACAGAAATGTCTGTCCTACCTACTAAAACAAGTCCCATAAATCGTGCAACTGTATGGTCACCCTATGTAGCCCCACCTTGCCCCCAAGGTGATTTTATTATGTAGCGGAAAGCTTTAGCTTTCCATTCTCTCCTACCCATACCCTCAATGGAGGTCTGAAGACCTCCGCTACAAAAAAACTATTTTATAATTCATATAAAAATTCTACCGCAATAGTATTATATAGATGGTTTTTAGATATTATTATGCTTGACAAATGGGTTTTTATACCTATATTTGAAATTAATACCAGTTAAATAGCCAGCTTTATCTACTAACTGGCTTCATAAAGACTTCTTTGCCTGACTTCAGGGGATTGATTTTTATCTTTGGTTTGAACGGATTCATTCAGAGGGGAAAAAGAGAAAGGGGTAAATGAAAAAAGGTCAGAGGTTAATTTAAATTAAGATGTTTGAGGAGGTGATGCCAGCCATTCATATTTTCTGATAAAAGGGGTATGTAGTAGAAACGTTAACTTAAACCTTAAACTGCGGAGGAGCAAGAAATGAAACCCGCAAGATTCTTGTCTTTAGCTTTTTTTATTTTGATCTTTGCATTTTCAACTTTCAGTTATGCCGATGTTCCCCAGATGATTAACTATCAAGGGAAAATAACCACTACTACCGGAGCATTAGTCGACACAACAGTTCAGATGATATTCACCATTTATGATGACAGCACTGACGGAGGCGTACTATGGGCAGACACTTTGTCTTCGGTTATGGTGGAGAAGGGTATTTTCAGCGTGTTATTGGGAAGTGGCAATCCCCTTCCTGATTCGGTTTTTAATGGTAGCGTCAGATATTTAG
>Ga0315537_1002428_pt1 | contig 14220 bp, 14 predicted proteins | sample SalMarSW160270MG_FD_203091 | JGI IMG/M metagenome (GOLD analysis project Ga0315537, IMG submission 203091) | Salt marsh sediment microbial communities from the Plum Island Ecosystem LTER, Massachusetts, United States - Salt Marsh Sediment SW1602-70 ... | reverse complement strand
TACTCCATTATTTCATATTCATTTTAACGCCGTGATCTGCCTGAACTGCTGCTGCGTTGATTACTGTCATCAGTCCTGGATGACGGTGCACTTTGCGGCGGACTTGTTCTTTGCGGAGCGGGTGTATGACTCGGTGCAGATGTATTCGAACGTGAAGATCGAACGGAAGAACTTGAACTTTTTCGTGAAGAGCTGCGGCGTTGGGTCGCTGCTCCCTGCGATTGTTTGGCTTTTTGCTTGCTTTGAGTTCGCGATTGTTGAACACCTGACTTATTAGAGCTTCGTGTTGATCGACCCGTTGTAACTTTACCGGATGATTGACTTGGAGTAACAGCTTTGCTGCGGTCAGATCTCACCGTCTTGGAACTTGTACCGACTTCTTTCGTACCGGTTCTTGTGGCATTTGGAATACTGACACTTCCTCTGGTTGATGCTGAACGACTGTTATATGTTGTTCCTGTTTCCTTGCTTCCAGAAACCGACGATCTCGTCACACCGCTGTTACGCCAGACATTTGAACCCCTTTGATAACCAGAATTTCGTGTCCCATAACTGTGAACATAATGATTATAATAATTATATGGTCCTATGTAATACCCATAACTCTGATATGGATACCAATAAGAATAATAAGGAGAGTATCCATAATACGGATATACCGGTGTCCACCATGGGTCCCAATAAGAAGGATAATAGCGTCCGCCCCATCCCCATGAAACTCGCCAGGAAGGGTAATAATAGCTGAAACCCAAATAACTTCGCGGATGCCAATAATCATAATCGTCATAATAGTATTCATTATCATAATTCTGATCATCGGCAAGTTCTTCTTCCTGCTGGTAAGATGTATCTTCCTGCTGGTAAGATGTATATTCTTGCTCGTATGGTGATTCTTCGTCGTAAATCGTTGCCAGTCTAGTATAACAGCCTTGGAATAGGAATGTCACAAATCCCAGGCAGGATAAAAATGCAATAAATAATCTGATTGTTTTCATAATTGACCTCATATATTAGACTCTTAAAAGGAACTCAAGTTTCTTGCCAGCAATTATTAAGAAATAATTGCCGTTTTTTTGCATATTTTCAATGCTTGTCGTGTTTACAACCATCATCCGGATCTGAATTTGTATACAGAACTAATCGTTACCGTCCATAGATTTAAACACTTATATATACTGCAACTTTCGATTTGTTTATCAATAAGAATTCATCATTAAGAACTTCAAGACTAAACTATAATTCACCAATATAATCAATCTGGAGAGTTCGGTTCCCAACTCTTACATTATCTTGATTCTTAGTAATATTTTTTAAATTAAAGCCTACAACAAGCCCCTTGCCCCATGACCAACGAAAACCAAAGTTAAGGTAACCATTTCCTTTGCCGATTGCGTTCCCATGATTATCATTAACTCCAAAATCATATTCCAGCATAATTGAGATATCGTTGCTCAACGATTTTTCCACGCCAACAAACATATTAAGGTCTTCGTCACTGTCTCCACTTTCCAAAGATCTGTTTAATCCGCCATGAATACTGAGATAACCAAGAATTGTATAGTTCTTACTTGCCACGATATACACACCCGGTGATTTAATCGTATAGCGTTTCAAAGAATCGGCGCTTAAGTACGGTTCTTTACCCTGTGAATCAAATCCAATTGCTAAAGCAGGCATTATTATTCCTTCACTTATAATACGCAGCTTAGCATTCACTCCCGGCAATGGATTCATATTTATACTATCCTTACCGATGATACCTGTGCCTCCATAGGATATACCAAATGTGAATGGCTCAAAAATACCGACCGTGATGCCGGCCAGCATCCCGCCTCTCTGAAAAAAATTCGATGAAACCGAGTACGACCCGCGTCTTAACAATCCTGCCGTCGGTCTATCGACAAGCATGGTCGGTTCAATGGCCGCAGCACTGCCTGCATAGCTTTGTGCTATTGCAATATTATGAGTTATTGAGATCAATATTCCGAGTGTCAGTATTTTTTTTATCGCTTTCATCGATTCTCCTTTTCAAGTATTCGTCACACTTCATCATCACCAAATACTTTTCCAATTTTTTTTGCCGGCTTACCCGTTTTATCTGCCGGTGCACCAATTTCATTTTTAAAACTAATGCGTGCCTTTTCTTTTCGCACAACTCTAAAACCCTCTTCGCAGTGCAATTCATTTTCCGCAATTTTGTCTTCCTTTTTATGTTTTGCAGAAAACTGAAGCACAGGAGCCGATGCCGATCCTAACGGCCTATTTTCCCCGACTACTTGCAGCATCTTTTTTAAGACTGCCTGACCTTCATTTATCAGATCTTCTTCCGAATACGCAAGGAGATGCCCTCCCCTTACAAAGAATTCACCGTTTATCATTACATCGCTTACATGTTGTGATGTTGCTTCCTGTAAAATAATATCGAGTATCCTTTCATTATTCTCATCGGCAAGCACAGAATTAATACGGAACCCGGACAAATCAAGAAAAACAATATCTGCTTTTCTTCCTGTCTCGATTGTGCCAATTTCATTATCCATATCAAGTGCTTGCGCCCCGCTTCTTGTATGAAGCGCCAGCATATCATATGACTTATCTAAAGGCAAACCGAGCATCTTAAGGAGAGAACAATAAGTTTGAATATTTTCTAAAGGCTGTGCTGCTCCCCAATCACTTCCAAGCGCCAATTTCACATTATATCTAAATAACTTCTCAAAGGGAGGTATATTTGTTCTTTTCCGAAGAATCGACAGTGGAGACAAAATTAATGGCTTACCGGACTTCGCAATAATTCCCGCATCGTCGTCATTTAAGCAGGCAAGATGCAATAAATGTACTGGAAAATCGAATACATTATAATCAGCATATAATTGTACAATGGATTTATTGAAGTTTTTCTTAACTACATCATACCCATGCTGAGTTTGTCCTAAGTGCAGCATTACCGGCCATCGAAGTTCATGGGCAATCCGGATAGTAGATTGGAAATTGTATGTCGTAAGGTTTTCTTCATTACTGATAGCACATGCAAACCGATTTGATGCTGGATGCAGTTTCTTTGCAGCCTCGATCTGATCACTATTATGCAGACCAATAACTCCTCTTATGTTCGCTTGCCTCATTGCTTCAAGAGCGGCTGAAAAGGAATTCTCAGGAGTATCAAAACCATACTCTGCTAACGTCGTTACTCCCGATTTTAATGCAGCGTAATAAGACAATCGATAAAGACTTAAAAACTCTTCGTATGCAGCTTCCTTACTTAAATAATTTACGGCATGACTTATAACCGAATTCTTATTCCACTTCGCCATCGGCTGCCCGGAACTAATATATCGTAAAATGAACGATTCACCGACATGATGCGCATCCACAAATCCCGGAAGAATGATTTTATCGGTTGCATCAATAATTTCTGCTGAAGGATGCAGTGCCTTCAGAACCTGCACAGGTTTTCCGATATCAACAATACATCCTTTCTGAATAAGTAAAGTCAATCTTCCAGCACGATGTTTTCTATCACCCGTGAAAACAAGCCCGTTCTCAATTATTTTTATAGATTCATTCATACCTGCTGATTTTTCCTATGCCAGCTTGTTCCATTCTTTTTATCTTCCAGACGGATTCCTATGGCTCCCAATTCGTTACGAATAAGATCCGCAGCCCACCAGGCTTTTTCTTTTTTTGCCTGCTGTCTGACTTTAATATGAATATCAATCAATTGCGACTCAATATTATCTCCGGTTATTTTTGCAGATAATTGTTCCGGTATAACTCCAAGAACCTGACCGCCAAGTTCGTTGAAATACGTATCGATCTGTTTAAGAAATTCCGGTGAGAGCTTTTGTTCAGAGTTAAGTGCTTGATTTATTTCACGAGATAATTCGAAGATCACTCCCATCGCCAGCGGTGCGTTGAAATCGTCATCCATCGCTTCAATAAAACGTTTCCTGTACAAGGACAGATCAAAGCTTATCCCTTTAACGCGTTTTCCGGATTCGGCTTTCTGTAATTCATCTCGGATATTACGAATAGTTGTTAGCAGTTTTTCATAACCGGACTTCGCGCCCTGCAATGCTTCATCGCTGAAATCTAATGTGCTGCGATAATGACTTTGTAAAATGAAAAAACGAACAACGAGCGGATCATATTTTATAAAAGCATCTTTCAACGTTACAAAATTGCCAAGCGATTTCGACATTTTTTTCCCGCCCACCGTAACAAGATTGTTATGAATCCAGTACTTCGCAAACGGTTTTCCTGTGGCAGCTTCACTTTGCGCAATTTCGCACTCATGATGCGGAAACTGGTTATCCATTCCGCCGCCGTGAATATCAAAAGTCTCACCGAGATATTTCATAGACATTGCCGAACACTCAATATGCCAGCCGGGGAAACCTTCGCCCCAGGGACTTGGCCAGTGCATAATATGACCGCTTTCAGCTTTTTTCCATAAGGCAAAATCCGCCGGATGGCGTTTCTCGGAACGCGATTCTACACGCGTTCCTTCAACTGCTTCATCAAGCACTCTTCCGGAAAGTTTCCCGTAATTTCTAAATTTTTGTACATCATAATAAACAGAACCGTTTACCTCGTACGCAAAACCTTTTGCAAGCAGGCGTCTTACAATCTCAATCTGTTCTGAAATATGCCCCGATGCACGGGGAGAAATATCAGGCCTTATAATACCAAGCTTATCCATATCATCGAAATAACTTTGTGTAATTCTTTCAGCAATCTGCATCGGATGTATTTTTTCAATTTTCGACTGCTTCAGCATTCGATCTTCACCGTCATCAAGCAGGTGGCCTACATCCGTTATATTTTGAATGTACAGCACTCTGTAACCGACATATCGCAAGTATCTTACGATAGTATCAAAGGAGACATAACTTTTTCCATGGCCTATATGCGAGTCGCTGTAAACTGTAGGTCCGCAAACATACATGCCGACGAGTCCTTCATGAATCGGTTTAAATTCCTGTTTCTGGCGGGTGAGTGTATTATATATAAAAAGAGCCATATTAGATTAGGTTTTATGTGTTAGGTATCGGGTATTAGGTTTTTGTTCTTTCTCGTACTCTTGAGATAAATCCACTAAGCATTTTTTGTTCCTCAGAAACCATTTGAAGAGCAGGTTCAATTTTACTTCTTGAAATAAGTCCTATATTTTCAGTAATTGACAGTTGAGTTTCAATTTCATATGCCGACCCAATTGCAACTTCTAAAAATCTTTTAAAATCAGGTTCAGTGTTCCTGCTGCAATCCTCTGCAATATTTGAAGGAATCGATACTGCGGCACGTTGTAACTGTGATTTCAATCCATACGTTTCGTCTTTAGGCAATGACGCAGAAAGCTTATAGACACAAACGACGATATCCATCGCTTTCTGCCATATCATGAGCTCTCGAAAATTTCTCATTAACCTTACCTAATCCCTTTTACCTAAAACCTAATTCCCGACATCTTCATTTCTTTCCAATTAATTCTTTCGCTCCGTTTAAGCTTGTTTCCGTAACTTTTTCTCCGCTTAATAAACGCGCTACTTCACGAATACGTTCTTTTTCTGACAGTTTACGAATAGTTGTTGATGTACGGTTTTTTGATTCATTCTTTTCTACTGCGAAATGACAATCGGCAAAACCGGCAATCTGCGGCAGGTGTGTAATCGAAACAACTTGATGAAACTGCGACAGACTCTTTAGACTTTTACCTACCGCCTGTGCAATCCTCCCGCTGATACCGACATCTATTTCATCAAACACAAGTAACGGTAATCTATCAGCTTTAGCAAGTATTGTTTTCAATGCGAGCATAATTCTTGAAATTTCTCCTCCGGAGGCAACTTTAACTAAGGGTTTTACATCTTCACCGATATTAGTGGAGAGGAAAAATTCTACGAAATCGATTCCATGAGGCATTGCCTCATAATAATCCCGCCCAAGTTTCACGTATGCAGTGCCGGCTTCTCCATCCGACTTTCCCATAATTTTATTCTCAATCTTCACATCGAATTGTGCATTTGCAATACCTAACTTTGCCAGTTCTCCACACACTGCTTTATTGATCTTACCTGTAAGCTCCCGGCGTTTAGCCGAAAGACGCTGTGCAGCTGCAGAACACACCTTTTGTTCGGATTCAATCCGCTCTTTTAATATACTGATTTCATTTTCAAAGTTCTCTGCCATTGCAAATTCCCTGCCTATCTTTTCCCGCTGCTCGATGACAGTGTCTAAAGAACCGCCGTATTTTTTCTTTAAAAGCGCCAGCCTGCCTAACCGCTCTCGTATCCGCTCCAATCGATCGGGATTAAATTCTATTTTTGAATTATATCTCTGAATAAATTTCGTTATCTCGCCGATGATTACAGCCGCGGAAGCGCATTCGTTTTTTATATCTTCAAACGCCATGTCAATTCGCACAAGATCTTCTAACTGGTTTCGTGCTTTGACTAAAAGATCATAGACCGACTGTCCGCCGGCAGGTTCCAAATCCTCCCGTGTCGAATCGCCTTCATAGAGAGATTGGTACAATCGCGATGTAGCTTCAAAAAGCTTTTCTGAATTCTCCAAAATGCGCAGCTCGTTTTCCAAATCCCCTTCTTCGCCTTTTCTCGGATCGACCGCATCAATTTCCTTGATTTGAAATTCATATAAATCACGTTTTTCTTTCAACTCGTTTTCTTTCCGGGAAAGCAATCGCAATTCAGTGAAAAGTTCGGTAAGACGATGGTACGGTACACGGTATTCTTCCGTTAAGCCGTCGAGACTTCCGAATTCATCTAAAAGCGCGATATGCGTCTCCGATCGCAGCAAGGACTGATGTTCATGCTGGCCGTGAAGGTCGACTAAGTTATCGCCTATTTCTTTTAATACAGCAAGTGAGACAGGAGAATCGTTTACAAAACAACGCGATTGCCCTTTAATGGAAACTTCCCTGCGAAGAATAAGGCCATCCTGCAAATCAATTTCATTCTGTTCAAGCAGTGTTTTGACCTTTTGATTTCCTGTAATTCCTAATATTCCTTCAACGATAGCTTTCTCGCTCCCTTTTCGAACAACTTCGGCACTGGTCCGATCACCGAGAATAAGACTGAGAGCATCAATAATGATGGATTTTCCTGCACCTGTTTCGCCGGTGAGGATATTGAGTCCGCTCTCGAATTCGATATCTACAGATTCGATGAGAGCATAATTACGAATAGAGAGAGATTTGAGCATATCTATATGCTCAAATGTAATCAAAAAAGATGGAATTTCAATGAAGTGTTAGCGATACAAACGCAATAAATCAATTTTACGATGAACCTTTAGATTCAACATCAAAGTACCGGATTTCCGGTACATCGCCAATGACTGTATGGTAATATGAATATTGAATGAATTCTGCAAGGGCCTCTTCCTCGCGTTCACCAAGGTCGTATGAAAATGAGGAGAGGTATTGTGTCATTTCTCCAATTGAAAGATCCTGCTGCCGCGCTATTTCCTGGGCAATATGCATTTGCAGGTTTACACCGTTGCTCTTTGCCGTAAGCATAGCTTTCGCTTCTATTTCTGTCATCTCTTCTTCACGTCCTACCCAGAATCCGTGAACATACGGCAAATCGGTCAGATCATTCCATTCTTCAACAAGATCGAGCGTAAAGATACCCGATTCCTCGTATGAATTAGGAATTCCGTTCACTACTAAAGCAGCGTCCGCTTTCTCAAGCATTGCATCTATATCCGGCATCATAGGAATAAATTGAAGATTCTTATGAGATGGGTCATTTTGATACTTTTCCTCAATAATTATCTTTGCAAGAATGATTTCCGAGGTGAAACGCACGTCAACTGCAACACTATTAATATTGCGCAGATCCGATTTTAGTAAAAGTTGAATCGTATTAGTCGGGATTGACGAGGCAACACAAATGCCCGGCACAATACAATACTCTGCTCCGTGCCTTGCATAATCGATAGGAGATAAAAAAGCGTTCCGAATTCCTTCGGAACGCTGACTGAATTTCAACGCATTTTGCGCGGGTATGTCTACGATCAGATCAAATGGAGACTCTGTTCGATCCAAGCCAAACAAGAGCGGCTTCAAGTAAAGCGCATTTGAAACTGCAAGCCGCGATTTCATCATGCATTCGTTTTTTGCGCAACCGCTTTCGTAGCAAGATTGCGCACATAATAGATCTTCGAACGGCGGGTTTTGCCTTCTTTTACCTTCTCAATTTTTGCAATGCGTGGAGAATGCATGGGGAATATTCTTTCGACACCGACTCCGTCGGAAATCTTCCGGACTGTAAAAGTCGCATTGACGCCTGATCCGCGCTGTCCCATAACAATGCCCTGGAATTCCTGAATGCGTTCTTTATCACCCTCTATTACTTTCACATGCACGTTTACGATGTCGCCTGACCTGAATTTTGGAACATCCGTTTTTAATTGAGTCGCCTCAATAAGCTTCAACTTATCCATTTGTGTTTTACTCCGCTAAATCAATATATCGTGTTTTTAATTTTCAATTCTTCTTCATTTACAATTCAGAACTTTTGCCACGCAGCCGTTTCGTTCTCTGCTCGCGCTGTTCCAAACGCCACCGCTCTATTTCGCTATGGTGCCCGGAAAGCAAGACATCCGGAATAGTCATTCCGCGATATTCTGCCGGCCTTGTATACTGAGGGCAACCGAGCATCCCGTCCTGAAACGAATCGGTTAATGCTGATTCACCGTCATTTAAGACTCCTGGAATAAGCCGTACAACCGCGTCTACTACAACCGCTGCAGCTAACTCTCCTCCTGTCAAGACGTAATCGCCGATAGAAATCTCTCGTGTAACCAGCGCTTCGCGAACCCGTTGATCGATTCCTTTATAATGGCCGCACAGCAGTATAAGATTTTCTTTCAGCGACAACTGTGTCGCAACTTTCTGAGTAAATAATTCGCCGTCGGCCGCGAGAAATATTATTTCGTCATAGCTGCGCTGCGACTTCAATGTTTCAACACATTCAAAGAACGGTTCCGGTTTCAGCACCATCCCTGCGCCGCCGCCGTAGGGTGTATCGTCTATAGTGTTATGTTTATCGTGCGTATATACACGGAGATCGTGTAAAAAAATCTCAACAATCTTTTTATTTTGAGCCCGTTTCAGTATACTTTCCTGTAATGGGCTTTCCAACAACTTCGGCAATCCTGTTACAATATCAATGCGCATCACTCAAGCAATCCTTCCAAAGCATGGATAGTAATGCGTTTCGCTTTTACATCTACTTTCCGGATGATCGCTTTAACTGCAGGAATTAAGAATTCCTTTTTGCCGTTCCTGACAACCCATATATCATTTGCCGGAAGCGAAAGCAGATCAGCTACTATTCCGACTTTCATCTGCTCTTCGGTAACCACTTCACACCCGATTATGTCGTCCATGAAGTAGTTACCTGTTTTTAGTTTTATTGTCTGCTCTTTCGAAACAAACAGATATTTATTCCGAAATCTGCTTGCTTCTTGCAGCGTTTCAATACCATTCAGACTTACTACGACCTGTTTAGCATCGATCCGCACTACGCAAATATCCCGCAGTTCCACGCTTTTTGAATCATGCCCCACCCATACCGACTGCAAATCTGCAAATCGTTGTTTATCAGCTGTCAGCGGGAGAATTTTCATCTCTCCCCGAGTACCAATCGGTCTGGATATTCTACCAATCGCAATCAAATCCATACAGAATATCCCGTAACCTATCCGAGATTTAAAGCATTAAGTTTTTTAGACCGTCGTCTATCCGACGATATCTAAAACCGCCCGCTTGCCTTCTTTTGCAGCGACCGCTTTCAGCAGCACGCGTAAGGACGTCGCCGTTTGACCACGCCTCCCGATTACTTTTCCGATCTCTCCTTCACCTACCTTGAGTTTGAAGACATGCTTGTTCTCTTTTTCTTCAACCTCAATAGCGACGCTTTCTGGATGATCCACCAGATGCTTTACAACGAACTCAAGAAATTCCTTCATCGTTCCACCTCGGTATCAGTTGTTCTCAGGGCATTTGCGGGCTTACTTTAAATTTAAATCCCATTATACAACAATTTCAATTGTGGAAACAGCATTAGTGCCTTGCTTCTGCGCTAACCATGGATTATGAATTGCTTTTTAAAATCAATTGTCAAAATCCATACGATGGAAAAACCATCAAGCAGACGATCGAGTATTCAGATTATACTACGCAGCAGCCGGCGCTGGAGCCGGAGCTTCTGCCTGTGAAGCGGCTTTCTTCTTCCGCTCTGCTCGTCGCGATTTCCGATCTGCTTCACGCTTAGGTTTTTCAACTTGAAGCATCTGCCAGCGTTCCATCACACTTTTCACTGTCGCTTCATCTTTACCCTGACGCGTAAGCGTCCAGTGCAGCCAAAAACCGGTACGTCTCAATAATGAGCGCACTGTATCGGTAGGCTGTGCACCTTTACGCAGCCAAAATTCTATGCGCGGTTCTTTTAATTTCAAAGTGATTGGATTTGTGTGCGGATCATATTGCCCGAGAGCTTCGAGATATCCACCGTTGCGAGGAGAACGGGCATCCGTAACAACCAATTTATAAATCGGGTGCTTCTTCTTTCCCTCTCTCCGCATTCGAATTTTAACCAATGTTATTACTCCTGTTTTTTACCTGACTCAGTTATCAATATAGTTATTTTCATTATCGATTGTCAATTTATTGGAAATTGCATTCCTTGCATCATGCGGCGCATATTCCCTTTTTTGAACCGTTTCATCATTTTCTGCATCTCTTCGAACTGTTTCAACAGCCGGTTAACATCCTGTACGGTCGTGCCGCTTCCCAATGCAATACGGCGTCTCCGGTTTCCATTAATCATCGATGGACGCAATCTCTCTTCAGCAGTCATCGATTGAATAATCGCTTCAACACGGACAAGGCCTTTCTCGTCAATCTCTGCATTTGCCGGAAGCTTATTCATTCCGGGAATCATTCCTACAACTTGACTGAGAGGCCCCATCTTTTTGACTTCTCGAAGCTGATCCAGAAAATCTTCGAAAGTAAATTGCGACTTCCGAAGCTTTTCCCCCATCTTGATCGCTTTTTCTTCGTCGAAATGCTCCTGAGCTTTCTCAACAAGCGTCACAATATCGCCCATACCAAGAATACGAGACGCAATTCGTTCCGGATAAAAAGGCTCCAGCGCATCCAACTTTTCACCTACACCGATAAATTTAATCGGCTTTTGAACCACTGCCCGTATCGAAAGTGCGGCGCCGCCGCGGCTGTCGCCGTCAAGTTTTGTAAGAACAATACCGTCGAAATTCAAACGTTCATGAAACGCTTTCGCAGTATTAACAGCATCCTGACCGGTCATTGCATCGACCACAAACAAAATTTCATGAGGCTGTGCAATATCGCAAACTGCTTCCACTTCCTTCATCATCTCTTCATCAACATGCAAACGGCCGGCCGTATCAACAATGACCGTGTCCCGAACATTTTTGCGTGCAAAGCTGATCGAATCCTGCACAATTTTTACCGCTCCAACTCCGCGTTCCGAATATACAGGTATTTCTATCTGTCTTCCCAATACTTCCAGCTGATCGATAGCGGCAGGACGGTGAACATCCGCTCCGACAAGCAGCGGAAATCGTCCTTTACTTTTCAAATGATCAGCCAGTTTTGCAGAGAACGTCGTTTTGCCGGATCCTTGCAATCCTGCCACCAAAATAACTGTCGGCGGCGTTTGCGCCGATGCAATATCTGTTTTCGATTCACCGAGCAGTTTTACCATCTCATCATGAATAATTTTGATGATAAGCTGTCCTGGAGTAAAACTTGCCAGAACTTCCTGCCCTACAGCGCGCTTTTGAACATCTTCAATGAATTGTTTGACAACCTTATAGTTCACATCTGCATCGAGCAAGGCGCGACGCACTTCACGCAAAGATTCCTCAATATTCTGAGGCGTGATCTTTCCCTGTCCCCGAAGCTTTTTAAATGCCGTTTCTAACTTCTGGGTAAGACTCTCAAACATTCACTATCCGCAGTCAATAGAACAAAAAACTTCTTTCGTCCCGATACTAGTAAAACCAAGAACGCTAGAAGTCTATTCGAGTTTACTACTTAAAAAATAGCGAAAAAAGGGCAGTCAATCAAGAAGTTATTTTGGATTTTCTGTCTAATATTCTTCTTTATCTACGCATTTTTAACCTTAATCTTCACAAATATTCGACAGAATCCGGTATCTTTGAGAAATTCTCTTTCCAATGGACATTTGAGATAATTACTTTTTTATCGCGTTTCAATTATTTATTTTAATCATTTTACCAGTATCATCTTCTTCTGAAATACCCTGCGGTTATTCTTTTCGTCAAATGCAATAAGCCGATAAACATACATACCGCTGGCATATCTGCTTGCGTCGAAAATTTTCTGATAATATCCCGGCTCCTGCTGTTCGTTTATAAGATTTGCTACTTCTCTCCCGACTACATCATAAATTCTCAGATTTACATTACTGATAGCTGACAACTGATAACTGATAACTGTTGCCGGATTAAACGGATTAGGGTAATTTTGGTATAACTCATATGTCCTTGGCGGAGCTATTGCGACTTTTATGTCCTTTACCCACTTCTGTCCGGTTTTATCGGTAATTGTAAAACTTAATGTCTGTTCCTTATTCGCCTGAACTGTCTTATCCACCGTGAATGTAAATACAGCCGTCTGCTCTTCTTTTGCTTTTATGCTCGTTAACGTTACAGATTCTTCCGCGAATTCTATTCCCGCCGGAATAGCCGTCGCTTCCACATTTACTTGATTTACAGCCATTGCCGAGGTATTGGCAACGGACAATTCTATTATATTTTCAATTGCCTTTCCTTCGGGGAAAGGAATTTCATAGGCACTCCCACCTACGCTCTGAGAGCTTTGGTGGGCAGGCTGGGCAATGTTAATACTCGTAAAAAGAATTAATGCTATTATGGTTTTCATGTATTAGTCCTCAGTTATCAGTCTTCAGGTTATTCGACTATCTGTTATACTTCACTATTCACTATTTACAATTTACTATTCGCTCTACTCATTGACTCAATTACTTATAGACTCATCAACTCATAGACTCACAGACTTACTCCACCGTAAACTCTACGATATTGTTTGTCGATAAATTCTGCTTCTTGTCCTGCTGCTGTGTCCCCAATTTTACTCGGAATGACAGATTCAAAGGCAATAATTCCTTTGTAACTTCTCCGTTTGCTGTTGTGCCTATCTGTCGCCACGCTCCTGAGTAATAACTTGCAGTCGCTCCTTCTATCGGCTGATTTTGCGTGTTCTTGACTTGTATTGTGCATAATACAGTCGAAAAATCTACTATGCTGTTGCTCGATATATCCTGCTTCTTGTCTGTCGATGCATATTCATATGTCATTCTAAATGAATAATTATTAGGCAGTAATTCTTTGCTTGCTATGCCGTTTGTAGTCGTTCCGAGACTTCGCCATGCACCGGAGTAATACTGGACTGTACCCTGATCCCCCGAAGGGACGGGCATCAAAGCGCCTTGACTATTCTTCAGTTGCACCTGTGCATTAACGGTTTGGAATACAACTGTCGGATTCTCGCCAAGATCTTGCTTTTGATCTTTATTTGCATATTCGTATGTCATTCTAAACGAATAATTGTTCGGCAGAAGTTCTTTTGATGCGATGCCGTTCAGTGTTGTTCCTAAGTCTCTCCATGCACCTGAGTAATACTGAACAGTTCCCTGATCTATCAAGCTGCCTTGACTATTCTGTAGTTGCACGGCTGCATTTACTGTCTGAAATATCACGATTGGATCAGTGCCTATATTCTGCTTTTTATCCTTGCTTGCATAAGCATACGTCATTCTAAACGAGTAATTATTCGGCAAGAGTTCTTTTGATGCTATACCGTTTACGGTTGTTCCTAAGTCTCTCCATGCACCGGCATAATACTTTACTGCCCCTGTGTCTATTAATATACCATTGCTGTTTTGAAGCTGTATTTGTGCATTAACAGTCTGGAAGACCACTGTCGGATTCTCGCTAAGATCTTGCTTTTGATCTTTGCTTGCAAATTCGTATGTCATTCTAAACGAGTAATTGTTTGGCAGTAGTTCTTTATTTGCTACACCATTTGTAGTTGTGCCAAATGTCCTCCAGGCACCTGAGTAATACTGAACAGTTCCCTGATCTATCAAGCTGCCCTGACTATTCTGT
>Ga0315537_1002421_pt1 | contig 14253 bp, 10 predicted proteins | sample SalMarSW160270MG_FD_203091 | JGI IMG/M metagenome (GOLD analysis project Ga0315537, IMG submission 203091) | Salt marsh sediment microbial communities from the Plum Island Ecosystem LTER, Massachusetts, United States - Salt Marsh Sediment SW1602-70 ... | reverse complement strand
CAACCATATCAAAGGCATCTTTGGTTTGCTCGAGTTTGAATCGGTGCGTTATCATAAAGTCGATATCGACTTTGCCGGAAGCTATCAAATCAATTGCAGTCTGCGTGCATTTGTTCTGTCTTCTGACGTTTATGAGCGTCAGCTCTTTCCTGCGAAGCTTGTCGATACTAAACGAGACCTGCTCGACACGTGGAATTCCAATGGGCATCAGCCTGCCTCCCGGCTTGAGCAGCTCAACAGCTTCATCGAGCGTTTCCTGCTGGCCTGCACATTCATAGACAATGTCCATGCCATGTGGCTCTCGCTGAATAATTGCCTTTACAATATCTTCTCTTTCCGGGTTGCCGGCCCAAACGGCTCCAGCTTCTTTAGCAATACTGACGCGATAATCCAATTTATCAGTCATGTAGATTGCTTCGACACTCTGTGCCTGTGCCGCAGCCATACAACTAAGTCCTATCGGCCCGGCTCCTAAGATTGCGACTTTAGCATCTTTGGAAACATTCGACTGCTTAACGGAATAGACCCCTATAGCAAACGGCTCGCACAAAGCCGCTTGCTCAAGTGTGATGGCCCCATTAATTGGAAAACAGCTTTCCTGCGGCATAACAATATATTCGCACAAACATCCATCGCCCTGTCCCGGCGTGCCGAGAAAGCGCAGCTTATAACAGGTATTTTCTCTGCTCTGCCTGCACTGGTCGCATTCGTGGCATGATACAGCCGGCTCGACTACTACCTGGTCACCCGCTTTGACACGGGCTACTGAATCGCCGACTGCTTTGACCGTTGCAGAACATTCATGACCCACGATAAACGGATATTGAACGACCTGAGAACCGATCCTGCCTGCCTCGTAATAATGCACATCGGAGCCGCAGACGCCTACAACTTCGATTTTCAGCAGGACATCATTGTCATTTTCTATCTTCGGCTCCGGCACATCCATTATCTGCATCTGACGGATACCGGTTAATACAGCTGCTTTCATATAATAATTCCAGTAAAACCTTTCCAACAGGTTATGAAATGTTCGCTATGTCTTGTTATGTGCAAACATCAAAGCCGCTTTTAGAAAGTGAGCTAAAGTGCCTAAAGTGAGCTAAAGTTTTAAGTTATAATTTTAGGCACTTTAGTCACTTCACACTTTAGTCACTTTAGCATAATTACTTCTGAGGTACAAATTTTATCTCGTAGAGTTTAGGCCAAAACTTTCCGGTCACGAACAAACGGTCACCGGCGGCATCATACGCAATTCCGTTGAGAACATCGACCGGTTTATTAAGCTCCTGCTGACTTAAAAGCCCTTGCATATATATCCAGCCGGTCACTTGGCCTGTCTGGGGCGCAATTATTGCGATGCGGTCCGTCAGCCAAACGTTGGCGAGTATTTGTCCCTTGATATATTCCAGCTCGTTAAGACCGCTAACAGGGATGCCGTTATCGTGTACCTTAATGCGGCCGATTCGCTTAAACGTTTCAGGATCCCAAAGGTACAAAGTCGATGTGCCATCACTCATAATTAAACGCTTTCCATCGTGAGTGATACCCCAACCCTCGGTTGGATAATAAAACTTTTGCAGCAATTCAAAACTGTCTTTGTTGTAGATGAATCCAATATTTGAGCGAAAGGTCAATTGAATTATTTTGTCTTTATATATGGTTATGCCTTCTGCGAAGAATTTAGCAGACAGATTGTACAACCGTAAAATTTTTCCGGTTTCTAATTCTACTTTGCGCAATGTTGAGCTTCCATAAAGTCCTGTGCTCTCATATAGAAAGCCATTTTCAAATACCAGGCCTTGAGTGAAGGCGTTTGGCTCGTGGGGGTAGGTTTTAACGACCTCGTATGTGTAAGATGCCGCCGTCTCAGGGCTTTTTGAATCTGAGCATCCTGAAATCAGCAGCCCTTCTGACAACGCAACAATAACGGCAAAGAATATTTTGATGAGCCGATTCACGAGCATTACCATGTGGTTATATAACCTATACATTGAATCTGAAATTGATAATGTCACCATCTTTGACGATGTAATCTTTGCCTTCGAGTCGAATCCTGCCGGCCGCCTTGAGGGCTTTTTCGTCGCCATGCTCCTTTAACTCTTCGAAGCCAAAGGTTTCGGCCCTTATGAAACCTCGCTTAATGTCGGTGTGTACCTTGCCTGCCGCGTCAAGAGCGGTTGTACCTTGCTTTATGGGCCAGGCGCGCAGCTCATCCGAGACTACGGTTAAAAAGCTGATCAAGCCCAGCGTTTTGTAACAGCTTTTGACGAATTTTTTCGCCGCAGATTCAGTCAGACCCATGTCAGCCATAAATTCCTTTCTGCTCTGAGCGTCCAACTGAGTAAGCTCATATTCCAGCTCGGCACATATTGTAATGGTGTTAGCCATGCTGTGCATTACCTCGATGGTGCTGTCCGACACGGCGGAGAAATCGTATTTTTTATCCAAGTGGTCTTCACCTGCGTTTACAACGACCGCCATCGGCTTTTGGGTCAAAAATCCGAGGGACTTAATCATTTCACGTTCAGCATCGTTTTCGATAGCTGAGCTTATCGGCTTTTCCGCCTCGATAGTCTCCTGCAGTTTTTTATGCAAGGCCAATTCAGCCTTATCGTGTGCCTGGGTTTTGATGGGTTTGTGAGCCTGCTTTTCAAGTTTCTCGATGCGTGTGGTGACAAGCTCTAAATCAGAAAGCAATAATTCCGTCAGCAGCTCCGCCAAATCTCCGGCTGGTTCTATTCTGTTTCGGTAGGCCGGCACCGCTTGGTTTTCAAATGCTCGCACCACCAAAACGAGCATATCGACGGTTCTTATCTGGTTAATCAGCCGTCTTGCCGCCGCTCTGCCGTGCTCATCGGTAAAGTTAAATCCGGGCAGGTCAAGGCAATCGATAGTTGCGTGCGTTGTTTTTTTGGGCTTATAGTGTTCGGTCAGCCAATCGAGTCTTTCATCCGGGACGGGGACAATTGCTTCTTCAATCGTTGTCGAGCCGACCGGTGGGATTGCCTTACCGCTTAAGGCCGCCAAGATAGTGCTCTTGCCGGATTGGAATAAACCAAGAAGGGCGACTTTCATATTATTCCTTAGTGTTAAAAATATCGAATGGCTAAAGTGCCTAAAATGTGAAGTGACTAAAGTGCCTAAAATTATGAATTATAACTTTAGTTCACTTTAGCTCACTTTAGGCACTTTGGTCATTTTTTACCTTTGTTGGTCAAGATCCATCCTGCAATCTATACACACTATTTCCATAAGAATCATAAGCGACAATAGCAGGAAAGTCAACCACCTGTAGTTTTCTTATGGCTTCGGTTCCGAGGTCTTCATAGGAGATTACTTCCGCAGCGACAATGTGTTTGGATAGTAATGCTCCCGCTCCACCTATAGCGGATAGATGAACCGCGCCGTACTTTTTCAGGGCTTTTCTGACTTCAGAATTTCGGTAGCCTTTTCCGATCATTGCTTTAAGACCGCCAGCTAATAGCTTTGGGCTGAAGGCATCCATTCTTGATGAGGTGGTGGGGCCTGCTGCGCCGATTACTCTACCCCGCCCAGCGCTGGGCGGGGCGGGGGTCGGGCCGACAAAATAGATAATCGCTCCTTCAAGCTCAAACGGCAGCTCTTTGCCGGCGTCAATCGCCTCGCACAGCCTCTTATGTGCCATATCACGCGCGCCATATATTACACCGGTGATAAGAACCTCATCACCTGCTTTTAGGGAACGAATATCTTTTTCTGTTAATGGCGGCTGTAATTTCTTAATTTCGCTCATTTGTTTGAAAACCACGGATTTTTCGCAACAAAAACATGGAAAGTGTACAATAAAACTTTCGATTTTACGAATTTAAAAATCCGTATTATCTTCATAAATATATTCAGATTTCACCGTTTGGGATTCCGTTTTACACGGCGTTTTGTTCTCAAACCTGTGGTGAGCTTATCGAACCAAATCGAAGGAGTCGAAGAATCTCAAGCTGCCTTAGAACAGGAAATTCTTGATAGTCCAGGCAGATTCTTGTAAAATTACCAACATCTTACGGAGGAAAGTATGTTTTTTTAACCGTGTAAATACGAAATGTCAGCTTATTTTTATCGGTAGTTTTGAATCATGAAAAAACTTATAAAGAGAATCATATCCCGCATCATCATATATGCTGTCATCCTCACATTCACTTTTTATGCTTTTAAGCTTATACTCAATTACTTCAATTTACCTTATACAGATATCGATAACAATAGGTATCTTCTCAGCGCAATGGCTCAATCTCAAGCTGCAATAATTGCAATTGTTATAACTGTTAGTCTGGTTGCGGTTCAGCTTGCAGCCTCTACCTATTCACCACGAGTAGTTGACATTTTCAAAAGTAATCCTGACTTTTGGCTTCTTTTGAGTTTGTACGCGGGATCAGTGTTATATGATTCCTTAATTTTAATGATACTGAGTGAAAGAATTAGTACGTTCTACATTTTTATTTCCTATTGGTTATGTTCTTCGGCAGTCTTAGCATTATTTCCATATATGCTCAGTATGATAAATATCCTGAGTCCAGAAGCCATTATAAGAAAGTTATTAGATGATATAGATTGTGAATCAAGTCCTACGGAGATGGAGAGCTACATCGTTGGGACCTACTCTCTTGTCTATCATCAGCATCCGGAAAGAGACATATTTCAACCAATTATTGACATAGTTCGCGGCGCATTCATAAAAGGCGATTATAAAACTGCAAAAATCGGATTAAGAATGATGACAGGGAAGGTTATTGGGATTATTAACTCATATAATATCAAAAAATATCAGTGGATTCCAGGCAAGCGAAAACCATATAACCCTTATATAGGCTTCTCCGAACACTACTGCGACATCCTAGAGGAAATTGGGAAATTTTTCGCAGAAAGGGATGAAGAGCTGGCCTTACGAACACTACTAGACATAGGAGAAGTTGCCAAAGTCATAACAAAAAAGAAGCTTGGGACGGAGCGTGATGTTGTAGATGCTTTAGGAAGAATTGGTAAAACTTCTGCACAAAAAGGATTCCAAACGGCAGCAAAGGAGGCTATGGATATAATTGCAACCACAGTGAGAAGGCTTCCTTGCGATTTGATGATGGTGCCAAAAGAATATGAAGCTCCGGAATATAGATATCCCTGTAGAAAAACCATAGAGCAAGCACTACACGCCTTTAGGGATATCAGTATTATTGCTGTGAAAAAATGGGGAGCTTATGAGTTGCAACCAGTGAGTAGAAATCTTGAGAAAGTTGGTATAAAAATAGCAATGGAGGTGGATAAGTGGAAGTATGTATGGGAGCTCTCTTTTGTAGCTAGGACATTCAATATAATTGGGATAATTGCGCTAAATATTGAAAAGAATCCCACTCAGATTACAGATGTTATATTGTATGATCGTGTAACTCGGCCTCTTAAAGGTATTGCAAGTATTGTTAGTACACCATGGTATTTGTTTAGTTGGGATGAAGTCCCTGGAGAGGATGAGAAAAGATTCGAAGAATTTTTATCCAAAGTATTCGGTATTATAGTAAGACGTATTGAAAAGGTCGATAACGACATGACAATAAAGGTAAATGATCCAACGGAAGTACATGGAGTAAATTATCTTTCACTAAAACTTAACAGTGAAAAAACGGAAGTAAAGCTCGAGATAGATGACGGTAGAACTGCTACCTTTTATGTAAAGTCAAAAAATGGAAAGCTAAACATATACCGTGGTAATGAGAAGTTGATCATACGAGAAGATGTACTCCGTGGATTTAAAGAATTTGTATTTGCTCTTTGTGATGTAGGATCATATGCTGCAATAAGGGGCTTCAATAAAACGGTGCATGAGTCAGCAAAAGCGCTTGCGGAAATAGCGGTTTTAGATGAGGAGGTAGTTGAAGAAGAGTTGAATAATTTAAAACACCACGAGGCAAATATCTGCTCGTCAGTAAAATTTCAAAAGTTTGTAGAAACATATAGAAATCAGTTAAAGGAATTAAGAGTATTAAAAGATGGAGGTCAAAACAAGGAACAATTTTTATAAAATTGGTTGTTGCTGACAACAGCATATAATATCGGATAAAATGCTTCGTTTTACTTCACACAAATATCAAGCATCCAGAACCAAGAAAAATTTTGCTTGAAAAACAGCCCCTTTCTGACATAATACCGAATGTGCTCAGGTAGCACACGATAGCGGAGACCCGCACGCAACGGAACAGCCGTTCCAGAATAACCAATAAACTAGTTACCAGTAACCAGTTACTATGAACAACGAACTAAATTATGCAAAACAAAGCCAATTTCAAAACAGAAGTCAGAAAACAGAAGACAGCAAAATCAGTGCAAAATCTACACCTAAATGGCGTAAGCCATCCCCTGGCGGACTACGTTTTAGCGTGCCAACAAACTTTTTCTACAATTGTCGAGAATGTTCGACAAATTAACCTTTTTTTGCAAAACAAAGCCAATTTTCGGAAAAGTCAAATGAATATAAGCTTAATTATAACAAGGGATTATGAGAAAAATATCGAACAGGACATTTGGTGAAAACAAACCCAATCAAAGCCAATCCTCAGATGGTTCGACTGCGCTCACCACAGGCTTCGCTCAGTCCCAGGGACTCCTGATGGAGGATAGGTTTCAAATGTGCCCTTTCAAAAATGGGTCGTCACAGGAATTTCTTATTTGTGCTATGTCTGGTTTGCTAATAAAATCTAAGCTATGGCTAAATATCCGATATTTTTAGAATTGGCTGGTCGGCGTGTGGTCTTGATTGGCGGTGGGGCCGTAGCGGTACGAAAGGCCCGCTCGCTATTGGCTGCCGGTGCCCGGCTGGTGGTTTTAGCTGAGCGGGTTGACGATGTGCTTACAAATCTTTGCGCCGGCAGCGGCGCTGAATTGATCAGATCCAAGTATTCCAAAGATTATCTAACTGGGGCTGTGCTCGTTATAGCAGCAACAAATGACCACAAGCTCAACAAACAGATTTATAAGGATTGTCAGAAGCTGGAAATTCTATGCAATGTTGTTGACCAGCCGGAGCTGTGTGATTTTTATGTGCCCGCGGTAGTTAGACGCGGTGACCTGCAGATAGCAATCAGTACCGAAGGAGATTATCCCGCTTATGCCGGCCACATTAGAAAGAAGCTGGAGCGGATTTTCACTGAAAAACACGGCGAGTTCCTGGCTGAGCTGGAAAGACTTCGAAAACATATTATTGAGGATGTCTTGAATCCAGCCGACCGCAAAGCTTTGTTGGGTGGGCTGGTTGATGATGAGTCGTTTGAGTATTTTGCTGAAAACGGCTCATTAGCCTGGCGAGACCGAGCCGAACAAATCATAAAAAATGCCGTCCCAAAGCTTGGCACCTAAGCTTCTATTTTGTCGATTACCACCTCCAGATACTTTTGTCGATGGCCGATGCGCCTCATGCTGCTTTTACGTCTGCGAAAGTGCGTCGGATAGAGTTTCGTGCCCTTTACAACAGCATCCTGGGCTGTGCTTTTAAATGAAGCAATGACCTTTGCGCCTTCTAAGTAAGGCGTGCCAATCTTTACATTTTTGCCGTCACTTACCAACAGAACCTTATCCAGCTCAATCGTCTTGGCGTCCGGTTCGACCTCGGTCAGCTCGATATTTAAGCAATCGCCTTCGACGATTTTGTACTGTTTTCCACCTTGTTCAATTACTGCATACACCTTAGGAACTCCTATTTTTGTACCCAAAAATCAATCAGAGCCGATATAATACGCATTAGCATTTTTTTTGTAAAGAAAAATTTATTGGTTTTTTGGGTGAGAATATTTGTAGGGTATGCCGTGCATACCATCTATTGTCATAATTTGTTAAACATGTTTCGGTATGCCGGGCATACCCTACATGCTATACGCAGCAGTTAGGAGTGATTCTATGCAGGTAGCTATGATACAGGGCAAAATATTGCCGATAGAGGAGCTTGAGCCGATTTATCTTGATCGAGGAACGTTCTTCGGAGATGGTGTTTATGAGGTGGTGCGTAGCTATAACGGCAAAATTTTCGCGCTGGAAAAGCACCTGCAAAGATTTGCCCGCAGCCTCGCTGCAATTCAAATAGCAGGCGTGGAGATTGACCAGATTCGGGCCAGAGTTCAAAAAGCTTTTGATGCTGCCGGTATTGCCAACGCCAAGATATATTTTCACGTGACCCGAGGTTCAGGGCTGCGTGACCATGTCGGTAATGCTGGCTCAAAGCCGAATTTCTTTCTGACCGTGACCGAGCTGCCTGACGCCACGCAGGAAAAGACTAAAGGTATTGCTGTATCGACACATCCGGATTGGCGATGGAAAAGGTGTGACATCAAGTCGCTGAATCTCTTGGCCAACGTTCTTGCTCGTCAGGATGCCGCCAGGAAGGATTGTGCTGAAGCGGTATTCGTCGATGATATGGGAGCTATCACAGAAGGAGCAGGCTCAGCTTTTTTTGCCATCTTCGGACAAACGCTGCAGACCGCTCCATTGACAGCTAATATTTTACCTTCTATCACGCGTAAATATGTGCTTACAGCCGGTAAGAACATCGGGTTAGAAGCAGTTGAAAAATCGCTAACACCGGAGCAAGCACGTTCGGCAGATGAGCTTTTTATCGCTGTAACAACGAAGGACGTCGTGCCTGTTGTCAGATTCAATGATGAAATTATCGGCGACGGAAAGCCCGGCAAATATACGAAACTGCTGATTCAGGAATTCCAAAAGTTTGTAATATAAATCCTCAAAGTGACTAAAGTGCCTAAAGTAGTTAAATTGTAAACTTTAACTTTAGCTCATTTTAGGCACTTCAGACCAGGCAGAAATCAGAGGGAAAGAGGATTCTTGACTGTTCAAAGTGATTTTCATAAAATTACTGAGTTGGATACCCGATGCTCGTAGGCAATGAATATCGAGGATCGAGTCTTTATTCTTTATTAAATTTTATTCGGAAGGTATGACGATGGACAAAATAAAAACAGAGCCGCGACCGTTAGGCAGCGGTCTTACGATAGACGATGGACGGGTGGGGCATCCACATTTGATTTGTTGCGTCCTTCTTTGCATAATCTTTGGCTCGTTGCCTGTAATAGCACAACCTTCGGGGGGGCCTTATGGTCCGATGCGGCAAACCTATGATTTGCCCGAGGGAGCAGGTAAAATTTACTATGTAGCGCCTGATGGACAGGCTAAAGAATTAGGAGAAAAGCTTGCCCAGCCAACAACCCTGGCAGCAGCCATAGAGCGAGTAGAGACCGGCGATGCAATCGTGATGCGTGGCGGCATTTATCGTACCGGTGACCTGCGATTGAACCAGGGAATCACTATACAGCCTTATGCGGATGAACATCCGGTACTCAAGGGAACCATGATCGCAACAGAGTGGGAGCAACCGAAAACTGGATTGTGGAAAACCTCCTGGTCCCGTTTGTTCCCTTCCAAACCTGCGGATTGGTGGCGACCTCGGAGAGCAACACCGTTGTATCTTTTCAACAATGATATGGTGTTCGTCGATGGTAAGTTATTGAATCCGGTCGGCGCCGAAGGAGATATTGACGAGAATTCGTATTTCATCGATTATGATGAAGGAGAGGTCTACATTGGTTTTGATCCAACGAACCGACTGGTTGAAATTACCGCTTTCGATAGTGCTTTGACACGGACGATCGGTGATTGTCACGGCAAGACTTCAGACGGCAAGGGACCTGTGATTCGGGGAATCACTTTCACCCAGTATGCCTTCCGCGCGTTCGAAATTGAAGGAAAGGACCCGGAGGGTCTATCTGATCCGGCCACTTATGGAAAGGACGTGGTCGGCATGACTTTAGAGCATTGTACCATTACTTTTTGTTCCCGGGTGGGCGGTTACTTCAAGGGAGACAATTTAACAATACGGCATTGTCTGGTGAGCGACACCAGTACGGAAGGTATCTACATCCTGAACTCGTCCGATGTTCTGTTGGAAAAAAACATATTTAGACGCAACAATATTGAGAAAATCTACGGATATTTTCCAGCGGCGGTGAAGATTTTCAATCAATGCTATCGTGTCACGTGCCGGGACAATCTGGTTATTGACCATCCGAATTCAAATGGTATCTGGTACGATGTGGGCAATGTTGACGGGGTATTTATCAACAACTGGATTGATGGGACCGATAACGGGTTTTTCTTTGAAATCTCGAAAGGAGCAATTTGCGCCGGAAACGTCTTTGTCAATTGTCCTACCGGTATTAAAGTGGTCAACAGTTGTGATGTACAGGTATACCAGAACACCATGGTAAATAGTGGAGTATCGTTTGAGCGCACGGCACGAAGTGCGGCCGGCGACCACTTCGGCTGGCATCCCAGCACCGGTCCGGATGTTAACGATCGGGACGGACACGCATTTGTCAATAACCTGCTCACAGCCGATGTTCAGTTTCGAAGACCCCTTCTGCAGTTCAGGCAGCCGGCTTCCTTGCGTGAACGGCTCACTCAACCGCAGGTCAAACAGCTCGATTACAATGTATATGTGCGACGGGCAAATGCAGGCTCGCAACCATTAATTGTCTGGAGCCCGGCTGCGACCTCGAATCGCCCGCTGGAATTGAAGTCGCCGGAGGATTTGACGAAGCTATATCCGGAATTTTCGGCCCACAGTAAGGTTTTCGATAATTATGATGGTCCCTTATTTAAGAGTCTCGAACTGGGCAATTACGAATTATTAAAGGCATTTCCGGGCTCTACTGCAGCATCTCCTCTCCCAACTGAAATCCGAGGGCTTCTCCGCCGACCGAAGCAGGATTCTCGCTTTCCTGGCGCTTTCCCTCTATGTCCCTAAACAAAAGTACTTAAAGTTTAGAGTAACTAAAGTGCCTAAAGTTATAACTTTAAATCACTTTAACTCATTTTAGTCACTTTAGCTCACGGATAAATGATATAGAGCACCGCTTTGTTACACTCTACCGAGAAATTCTCATCCGCACTGCATAAATTTCACCACCGCGCCAAGAACGCTGCTATGTATATCAACAAAATGCGATGTACGAGATTGAAAGGGTAAAGAAAAGCCGGAAGGCAGAAATCAAAGGGAAATAGAATCATTGACCGCCTAAAGTGATTTTCATAAAATTACTGAGTTGGATACTCGATGCTCGTAGGCAATGAATATCGAGGATCGAGTCTTTATTCTTTATTAAATTTTATTCGGAAGGTATGACGATGGACAAAATAAAAACAGAGCCGCGACCGTTAGGCAGCGGTATTACGATAGACGATGGACGGGTGGTGCATCCACATTTGATTTGTTGCGTCCTTCTTTGCATAATCTTTGGCTCGTTGCCTGTAATAGCACAACCCTCGGGGGGACCTTATGGTCCGATTCGGCAAAGATATGATTTGCCGAAGGTGGCGGGTAAGATTTACTATGTGGCACAGGATGGAAAGTCCGAGGAGACGGGGGAAACGCTTGAGAAGCCGACGACGCTGGAAGCGGCAATAGAGCGGGTAGTGAGCGGCGATGCAATCGTGATGCGCGGCGGGATTTATCGCACGGGTGAGCTAGTATTGAACCAGGGAATCACAATACAGCCATACGCGGATGAACAGCCGATTTTGAAGGGAACCTTTGTCGCAACGGAGTGGGAGAGCTTAAGAAACGGACTATGGAGGACATCGTGGAGCCGTTTATTCCCCGCGAAGCCACTGGATTGGTGGCGGCGCAGCTTTTTTGGGAGAGAAACTCCGCTGCATCGTTTTAACAATGATATGGTGTTCGTGGACGGGAAGTTCCTGCAATCAGTCGGCTGGGAAGGCGAAGTCGATGAGAATTCGTATTTCATCAATTATGATACAGAAGAGATTATCATCAGCATTGACCCGACAGACAGATTGGTGGAAATCACAGCTTTTAACGGCGGTCTCACGCGGACAACCAAGGAATGTCACGGCAAAAGCTCGGACGGCAAGGGGCCTGTGATTCGGGGAATTACTTTCACCCAGTATGCCCACCGTGCGATAGAAGTGGAAGGGACGGAGCCAGAGGGTCTGTCCGATGAAAGCGAGCACGGTAAGGAAGTGGTGGGGACGACTCTGGAGAATTGTGAGGTTTCTTTCTGTTCCCGGGTCGCCGCTTATTTGCGGGGAGACAAATTAACACTGCGGCACTGTCTGGTGAGCGACACGAGCACGGAAGGCATTTACACCATCGCCTCGTCCGATGTTCTTCTGGAAAAAAACATTTTCACCCGCAACAATATCGAGAAAATCACAGGATATTATCCAGCGGCGGTGAAGATATTTAATCAATGTTACCGCGTTACGTGCAGGGATAATCTGGTTATCGACCATCCGAATTCAAATGGTATCTGGTATGACGTCGGCAATGTGGACGGCCGTTTTATCAATAACTGGGTCGAGGGAGTCGGCAATATTGATAGTGAGTTCTCTAAAGATCGACCATGGCCGAGCGATAATGGATTTTTCTTTGAAATATCAAAAGGAGCCATTTGCGCCGGAAATGTGTTTGTCAATTGCGACCATGGCATTTGGGTACTCAACAGTTCAGATGTTCGCATCTACCAAAACACATTTGTAAACAGTACAGCATGCATTGGACGCACTGCAAGAAGCGCGGTCGGCGACCCTTTTGGCTGGCATCCCAGCACCGGTCCGGATGTTAACGAGCGGGACAGACACGTATTTGTCAATAATCTACTTACAGGGGATGAGAATTTTCACAGACCCCTTCTGTTTGTTTGGCAGCCGCCTTCCCTGTTTAAACGGGTCGATAACCCGCAACTGAAACAACTCGATTACAATATGTACGTGCGCGGCTCAGACACTGCATCTAATCCCTTAATATGGTGGAGTCCTGCAAACGAGGAACGTCAGCTACCATTTGAGTCGCTGGCGGGTTTGCAGAAACTGCATCCGGAATTTTCGGCCAACAGTCAGTATTTTGCCAATTATGATGGCCCCTTATTCAAGAGTTCTGAACTGGGCAATTACGAATTATTGAAGGCATTTCCGGGCTCTGCTGCGGCATCCCCTCTTCCGACTGAAATCCGATCCGCCCAAGGCGGACTCCGCCGACCGAAACAGGATTCTCGTTTTCCTGGTGCTTTCCCTCTATGTCCCTAAACAAAAGTGCCAAGTAATAAGTGCCTAAAATTGCAAGTGACTAAAGTGCCTAAAGTTATAACTTTACATTTTAGTCACTTTAGCTCACTTTAGGCATTTTAGTTCACTTTAGTCACTGTCCGTTTGGCCTGTCGTTTTCAATAGTAATATTTGAAATCCAGGTCTATGGTCCAGACATCAGGTAGTTTTTTAATTTTGCTCAGTCTAACTCTCGTACACTGCAGATTTGCCCAGCGAAGCTGGATAGTGGAGAGAAACTTGGCAAACTTAACTATATCAACCTCCTTGAAGGTGATATTGGCGCTTTGGCTTTTCTGCTCCCCAGGAATGATTGGGCCCGCATTAAGTGTGCAATTGGACTGCGGTATTCCAGAAAGGGCGGCAATCCTGTAAACTTCGTTAAAATAATCAAATTCAGCGGCACCTGTTTTAGCATCAGCTAACTGGAGCCGGTCAGCATCAAGGGTTAAGATACCTTCTATGGTTTCCTGGCCCTTTTTATACTGGTCTATATCGCTATCCAAGCTGCTTTCCGCTCTCGGCAGATATACTGCCCAGACTAATAAAGGCCATAGAATTATTACCGCTGGCACAAGTATATAATACAAAAGAGGATTCTTATATATATCTTTCATCAACAGGTTCCTTTACTATTTTTCCGGCACTATCGTTATACTGAAACTATTACGTCCACTTTTTGTCGGCGAAATGCGCTCCTGCAAGTTGCCCAGCTTCCTTTCTATGAGTGCTACTCGTAACTTTTGTGTGCTCGCTACGTTTGAAGTATCGCCCGTTATACTAATGGACTTGGTTGTAATAGAGACTGAATCTATGTTCAAGTCTGTCTGTGCCGCACATTTGTTGAACGCTTCGAGCACCCAAGTCAGCTTTGAGGATACAGACTCCTCACCTTTAATGCTAATCAGACCGCTTCGGACGTCTCTGATACGCCTTAATTCACTGCCAAGTTTTCGTACAGCTTCCGAGAATTTGTCAGGTAACTCTTTAGTTCCCGGCATAACAGCTAAATATTGTGGTTTAAACAACTTGTCAGCCAATGAGGCTCGATCCCTGTTTACTTTCAATAACTGGACCTGAAAGTACAAGCCGACAGCAACCAGC
>Ga0315537_1002419_pt1 | contig 14255 bp, 13 predicted proteins | sample SalMarSW160270MG_FD_203091 | JGI IMG/M metagenome (GOLD analysis project Ga0315537, IMG submission 203091) | Salt marsh sediment microbial communities from the Plum Island Ecosystem LTER, Massachusetts, United States - Salt Marsh Sediment SW1602-70 ... | reverse complement strand
TTCATTGCGACCTATCCCCGCCGTCTGATATAATACATGTTCCGGATTAGACCTGCTGAAACATGGACTCGAATCCCGCGAGTCACCTGAGGTAAGCGACTTTTCGTAACCGGTCTGGCTATCCAATAATTCGATGTCAACACTCATGTCTTCATTCACCATTGCCGCAACAAACTTATCGAGCCTTGGCGAATAGTCCATCCCGAATTCACGAAACTCGCGTTTATGAAACAGCCGGAGTTCTTCGTTTTCAGAGATGTTGTATTGAAACAGCCCGGTGACGTAATCGTTGGTGAGCAGGTAGTAAATCACGTTCTTGTCCTTTACCATTACGTTTTTGAATCTGAATTTTCGAAAGGGTCTCGAACGAGCCTGACCGCCCCAGACAATGTTCGGACCGTAGTATGGGTCTGCGTCCGTGCTGCTATCGCTTTTCCAGCCGTGCATGGCACGCTCGCGTTGTACATCTTCGGTTTTCTCCTCGGCGAATTTGCTGGTTATCTCGGTATTTTCGCCGCCTTCGTTAGTAAACAGTTTTCCATCTGATATAAATAAGTATCTCATTTGCTTCTCTCCCTTCGACTATAGTTATGAGCCGCCAATATGTTCTCGTTGCACTGCGTTATAAGCGTATTCTCCTGCGCCCCGCCCAGTATCAACCGAGTTATTATGTGTACTATCTTCATAAGACAAAGAATACAGAATACAGCACACAGTACACAGAATTTACCATCGTCCTGAACATCTAGGCGATTAACTATTCCTTTTAATTGCTCCAGAATAAGCAGCCAGCAATTTGCCCACCTCATCAATCTGGTTCTGCAATTCTATTGTGTCACCATAACTAAGGTCCTTGGCTAATATCAGATAGTAACGACATTCTTCAAGTGAGCCTTGAGAGATATTCATATAACGCAGCGTATCAGCGGCACTGATTTTTTTGAAGCCTTCAGCTATATTAGCTGCTATAGATACAGCGGCGCGCCTAAGCTGAGATGTTAAACCATAAATTTCGTCTTTGGGAAAACCTACTGTAAAATGGTAAACAGCAAGTACAAATTGATGTGACTTCTGCCATACAATAAGGTCCGTAAATCTTTTCGCAGATTCTTTCTTCATAAGAGTGACTCCAAATAGCATCTCATTAACTTAACCTGCCCTAATCCCATTCCTTAAGTATTTCTTCAACATCAACTGCCTTATAGAAAACTTTCGATTTTAATCTATTGTCTGCTTGAATGATATGGCCGCGCAATTGCCTTTCAATTAAGGCTATATCCGTATAAGGAATTACAGGCAAGTAAGTATAATCATCGGAATCATTATCTTCTGGCGCCCTACCGGATTTCATCCTGTCTTCACGGACTCTCCAATAAAGGCTGACAGCAGGGCAATTGTCATAATTTATTCTTTTAAGAATGCTGTCGATATCGATTTGGGGATTTATTGCTAAAATCCTCTCAATCTTTAAATAGCCTTTTAACCATCCAAGTTGATAGTCTTCCCGACTTTTGAAATATTCATCTTTCCCCTCGATATCTTCCAGTAAGGCCGCCTTAAAACCATTGATACGTGCTTGACATTTATCGGGATTTTTCTTGCGCCATGATAAAGAATCTTCTGCCCACATACTTATCGTATTTACAGGAACATCAATGGGAAACGATTCCGGATTACCCATATCCTCTAATTCCTCCTGAGTAAAATATCCTGGAACTTCTTTAACAATAATGCCTAAAGCAGATTGAAAAGTTTGCTTATCATGCAAAGATTGAAGAACGGAATACGTTGGAATCCTTAGCTTAGGCTTAATTCTTAGACACTCATCAAGTATTTCACGCGTATATATTAACTGGTCAGATTCTAAAAGGTATTTAAGCGCCGCTGAGTCAATTACAGCAGCGATTTTTGCTGCACTTTCCGTTGTCGCGGCTCCTTCGAACCATTCAAGAGGACTAAACTGATTAAAAATCAATCCGCACCATGACTTAATACAGCTATCAATATACCTGTAAGTTTCAACAGATTGACCTGATGGCAATTTTTCTCCGCTGCGTACTTTAGCAATATTTATAAGATGATTCGTATCTAAATAGAGTTTTGGAGGCTTAAGTATCATATCTTCATCAATATCCTGTGTTCTGTATTCTGTGTCCTGTGTTCTTTTAATATTCTACTTTCATTAAACACAAGCCTTGTGCCGGTGCGATGGGTCCTGCCGCTGTCCGGTCACAGGCTTCGAGGACGGTTTTCATTTTATCCGCCGGCCAGCGGCCGATACCCACTTCAACCAGGCTGCCTGTGATATTACGCACCATATTATATAAAAATCCGTCACCTTCCACATCCACGTATATCCATTCATCTTCGCTGGTGACATCACAGCGAAAGACAGTACGCACCGAGGTTTCGCGATTGTCTTTCGATGATGCAAAGGACTTAAAATCATGTTCGCCGACTAAATACTGAGCTGCTTTTTGCATTGCTTCGACGTCGAGCATTGCCGGAATATGCCAGCAGTGCCGCACATCGAGCACCGGCCGGGTCTGGCCCGTGTAAATCGTATAGCGATACAGCTTGCTTTTGGCCCCTCCGATGACGTCGAATTCCCTCGTAGCTTCAACCGCCTCGGTCACCACAATATCATCGGGCAGACGGTCATTGATTGCCTGCCTGAAGTTTTCTGTGGGAATCGGGCAGTTGACTATCTCGAAAACGCCGGCCTGTCCTAAGGCGCTTACTCCCGCGTCGGTCCTGCTGGCCCCGTGCACGGTGATTTTCCTGCCGACAAGACTCGTCACCGCGTCGCTAAGCTGCCCCTGTATGGTTTGATGCCCCGGCTGAATCTGCCAGCCGCGGTAATCCGCCCCGTCATATTGAACTATGAGCTTTATCTTGCGAGTGGACATGCAGCCGGATTATAGCAGGTATTCAGCTATCTGCACAGCATTCAGCGCCGCCCCTTTTCGAAGCTGGTCACCCGCCACCCAGATATTTATCCCGCGATTTTCAGGAATAGATTCATCCTGCCTGATACGCCCGACGTAAATATCATCCTGGCCGGTAGCGTCAATCGGCATCGGAAAGCGATTATGCTGCCGGTCGTCAATCAATGAAACTCCCGGCGCGGTGCTCAGAAGCTCCCTGACCTGCTCGGGCGTAATCGCCTCGGTGAACTCGAGGTTAATGCTCTCGCAGTGCGCGCGGAACACAGGTACCCGAATACAGGTACAGGTAATCGCGATACCCGGACAATCGAATATCTTTCGGGTCTCTTTGACCATCTTGGTTTCTTCTTCGTTGTACCCGTTCGGACCCAGCGCCGAATTATGGCTGAACACGTTGAACGCTATTTGATACGGAAATGCCTTGCACGTCGGCTCCTTACCATCGAGTATCTCACGTGTCTGGTTCTCCAGCTCCATCATCGCCGAATACCCGGCGCCGCTGGCCGCCTGATAGGTGCTTACAACCATCCTCTTTACGGGATTTGCCTTGTGCAAAGGCCAGACCGGAACGATACCGATTATCGTCGAGCAGTTCGGGTTCGCGATAATCCCTTTATGCTCTTTAATCTTCTGCGGGTTAATCTCCGGGATTACCAGCGGCACCAGCGGGTCCATCCGAAACGCCGACGAGTTATCAACCACTACCGCTCCCGCCTTCACCGCCGCGGGCGCAAACTGCTTGCTCCGCGCCCCGCCGGCACTGAACAGGGCGATATCGATATCGACAAAGCTCTTTTCCGTAAGCTCCTCGACCATATATTCTTTGCCTTTGAGTTCTATTTTTTTACCGGCGCTTCTGCTGCTCGCCAGCATCCTGAGCGAGTCAAACGGAAACTCCCGCTCCTGCAGCGTCCGCAGAAACTCCTGCCCGACCGCTCCGGTAACTCCCGCAATTGCCAATCTGCAGCCCATAGCCAAACCTTCTCCAGAACTGTCCACTTTTTACAAACGCAGGGGCAGCCGACATCGGCTGCCCCGCTTGCGCCCAATTTAACCGCGGATTATAACCTTATTGCCCTACAAATGCAATACCTCACTTGCCCCTCTGCCACAGTTCCGCCATCACCGACGCCGTGATAATACATATGAACACAAACGCCGCCGCCGGCAAGGCGGTTACATCGCCGAAATGTTTCAGCGCCAGTGCCGTCCCGAGACCCGCGTTTTGCATCCCAATCTCAATCGACAACGTCCGTCGCCGCTTCACTTCCATCCTGAAAATACTCGCCAGGCCGTACCCCGCCGACATTCCGTAAACGTTCAGGATGACCCCGACAGTTACGATAATTCCCGTAAGCTGCGCCAGCCGTTCCCTGTTCAACGCGATTACCAGCGAGCAGATAAAGATGATAAAGGTTACCGATATGGCCGGAAAAACCGCCGCTATTCTTTCCACGCGCTTTTTGAAAAAGTGCCGCACCGCAAACCCAAGAATAAGCGGAGCCACCACCATATAAATCACACTGAAGAACATGTTCCAAAAGGGTATTGGCAGCGTGGACTTCGCCAGCAGGTAAGTCAGCCCCGGCGTTAATACGGGACACAGCAGCGTCGAGACCGTGGTAAGTGACACCGAATACGCCGTATCCGCCTTGGCGATATAGCTCATAACGTTGCTTGCCATCGCCCCCGGCGCAGCACCGGTCAGGATAAGCCCCACCGTCAGTTCCGGCGACAGGTTAAACATCTTCGCTAATACAAACGCTCCGACCGGCATGATAGAGTACTGCGCAATGCAGCCGAGTAAAACTATAGAAGGCTTGTTGGCAATCCGTTTGAAGTCGTTAACTTCGAGAACTGCTCCGATGCCGAACATCGTTAAAGCAAAGAACGTTTCGTTAAACTTCTTAAGCCCAACGAAAGGCCCGGGCCAAAGGTACGCAACCACGCCGAAAATAATCACCCAAACCGCAAAATACTTCGTGTAGAATTTCAGTATCCGCTCAAGCATGACCCGAAGTCTAACACCCACGCTGACTAATCGCAACGCATTTGTAATCACCGCCCCGCGCATAAAAAACCCCGACAACAGGGCCGGGGCCTTTTATTAATCCAAAACTTTTCTTCGTATTACTTTATTCTTCAGGCACCTCGAGCGTAACGAAACGTCTCTGCTGCCCGTCGGTCACGAGAAATACCACTGTTTCGCCTTTCTTGACTTTCTTTATCTCGCGGTAAAACTCTTTTGTGTTTTTGACATCGACTCGCCCGACCTTCATAATCACCATACCCGGCTCGATACCCTTGCGATAAGCCTCCGTACCGCGTCGCACCTCGACTACAACCACTCCCTCGATGCCTTCGTACCCCAGCCTGTCCGCCAGCTCATCGGTCAGGTCCTTGACATCGAGTCCCAGGTCATAAATCGTCGCCGGTGTTTCATCGGCCGCCATCTCTTCGGGCTTCGGCCTCTCGCCCAGCTCAACAGTCACCGTCTCTTTTTTGCCTTCACGAAGAATCGCCAGCTTCACCTTCGTTCCCGGCTGCAGCACAGCGACCCGATTCATCAGGTCCTTCGAGTCCTCCACCGCCTTTCCGTCAAATTCTATTATTACATCCTCGAACTTTACACCCGCCTTGTCCGCAGGCGAGTCCTCGACAACCTTGGTGACAATTGTGCCTTTGGATTCTTTAAGGTCAAAATTTTCCGCCAGCTCCGGCGTCAAATCCTGCAGTGATATACCAAGATAACCCCGCACTACCTTGCCTTCGGAAATAAGTTGCTCATATACCGACTTGGCCATGTTAACCGGAATTGCAAGCCCGATACCCATATTCCCGCCGCTGCGACTGATGATAGCCGTATTAATCCCGACAACCTTGCCGTTGAGGTTCAGCAGCGGCCCGCCCGAATTGCCCGGATTTATCGCCGCGTCGGTCTGTATGAAATCCTCGTACGTGGTGATACCCACGCCGCTTCTGCCTTTCGCGCTCACAATCCCTGCGGTCACTGTATGACTCAATCCGAACGGACTGCCTATTGCTACTACCCATTCGCCGACTTCCAGAGCATCCGAATCCGCCAGCTCCAGATGAGGCAAATTCCCGTCCTCAATCTTAACCAGGGCCACATCGGATTCAGGGTCTGCTCCTATCACCTTGGCCTTGAATTCTCTGTTGTCTCCAAGCTGCACCCGGACGTTCTCCGCGTCGCCTACAAGATGATTATTCGTCAGGATGTACCCGTCATCGGAAATGATAAACCCCGAACCCTGAACAGGTTGAACCACCTTCCTCTGCTGTGGCTGCTGTTGTCTGCTTCTCGGTCTTCCGAAAAAGCGTTCAAAAAACTCGTCATTAAAAAACGGGTCCTCGAAAAACCAGTAAGGCATATCCGAGGATTGCTGCGTATAAACCTTATCAGCCTTAATACCAACCACCGCCGGTGACGTCTTCTCGGCGATAGACGTAAAGGCCTTGCCCATCTGCCGCAGCGCCGTGATACTCGCCTGGTCCTCGGCACACAAAACCGGCCCCAGTACGAACAGAACAAAAACCGTCGTAATCACCAAATTTCTTGCCGACACACTGTTACGAGCGCTTTGACGGATAAGCATTTTTGGCCTCCTATGTGCTTGTAAAAAATAAGGTTACGTAAGGCTGCGTCGCCCTGCGATGTTGAAAAAAACTCCTCTATATACGCTTTCATTGTTCTGATGTTCGCTCCTGCGATTCTTTTTCAGGTTCCGGTTTCGCGACCTCTGTCTGTGCACCAACCTGTGGGCAAAGAACAGACCGGATATTCTCCAGTCTGCCGAAGCAAACCAATTCATCACTTCGCAGGATTCTTCTGTCGGCCCCGGGATTGGCTATCGTCTCCTCACCACGGACTATAGCCAGAACCGTAATATCCCGTTTCCTCAAATCAGCCTCGACAAGCGTCTTGTTCAAAACCGGACTTTCGCTGTACACCTTGACCCTCGATACACCATAACCGCCGGTTGCCAGCAGCAACTCCTCGATTGTAACCCGTGAGAAAAATTCCTTTTTTGCAATCTTCTGCCGCAGGAAGTTTGTCAGCCTGAGGGTGATTTTCTTATTGGTGGAAACTTTATAGACCACCGCTGCCGCAACGATAAGCATGACGAGGTTTATCCACTTGACGATGTAAGACGGTATCTCAAACGGCAAAAAAGACCTGGAAAAGGCAGATATTATCGTCTCCTGGGATATTATCGTACTTGCAAACGTTGCTATCATTATCACCAGACCGGCACTGCCGAGCACCATAAGTACCGAAGCAATCCTGCGTCTTTGGGGATTGCCGGTAATCAGCTCCGCCTCTTTAGTCGTATACCCAGTACCCGTAAAACAGCTAAGCGCCTGAAACTTCGCAAGCGACCATTCCAGGCCCGTAAGCTGAAAGGCGATAGCGCCTACCCGAACGACGATAAAAGACACTGTCAAGGTAAGTATAAACAGAAAAATCATAAGACAGCTCCCTCAAATTCCTGATTCAAGTTTCAACTACAGCCACTTCTTGCGTCTGAAAAACACAAGCATACCGCAAACAACCACTATTATAAACACCCAAAAGCCCAAGGGGTACGCCCATTTCCAGTTCAATTCCGGCATATACTTGAAATTCATACCGTAAACGCCCGCGAAAAAGCTCAGCGGAATAAATATCGTCGCAATTATTGTCAGCACCTTCATCACCGCGTTCAGCCGGTTGCTCAGGCTCGACAAATATATATCCAGCATCCCCGAAACCATATCCCTAAGGCTCTCAATCGTGTCGATTATCTGAATTGTGTGGTCATAAACATCACGGAAGTATATATTCGTGCCGTCGCTTATCAAATCCGACTCGCTTTTTTCAAGCCCGTTAATCACTTCCCGCAGAGGCCACACGCTCTTACGCAAATAAAGCATCTCCGATTTTAAGTCGTGTATCTCATTCAGCGTCTTTTCATCCGGCTCGGCCACCAGCTTCTCCTCCAGCACCTCGATTCGCTCTCCCATTCTCTCCAGAACAGAAAAGTAATTATCCACGGTCGCGTCCATCAGCGAATACGCCAGGTAATCACAGCCCATCTTGCGAATCCGTCCCTTGCCCGCCTTGATTCGCTCCCTCACCTGCTCGAAAACGTCGCCGACATGCTCCTGAAATGATATGACAAAGTTCCTGCCCAAAACCAGGCTGACCTGCTCACTGTCTATCGCCCGTTCCTGCTCATCATAAGTGAGCATCCTGAAGACCACAAATAGATAATCGTCATAATCCTCGAACTTCGGCCTCTGGCCGGTACTGACTATGTCCTCCTGAACAAGATGATGCAGCCCGAAATGATTACCCACCTTCTCGATAAGCGCCGTATCGTGGACCCCGTCTATATTTATCCACGTCACCGTAGGCGTCGTCTTCAGTTCAAAACACCGCTCAACTTCCGCAACCTCCTCCTGCCGGTAATTCGTCTCGTCGTAGTCTATCAGCGTTATCCGAACCGACTCAGCCTTTCTTTCGCCGATATGCACCACACTGCCCGGCGGCAGACCGGCCTTCCTTGAACGCTTGCTCACTAACCTCGCCACAGTCCTTACCTCCCTTCATTTACCTTTCCTGTACATCTTCGGAAATATGTTCGCCGTCCTCTTGAGCAGAGACCTCCTCGCCGGAAATATCCCCTCTTTAACAAATCGTACGTCCTCGATGGTATAAAAAGCATTCGGATTAAACCGCCTTATCAATTCTATGACGTGCGAAAGGTCGCTGCGATTGATTATCGAAAAGATTATGCTCACCGGCCCCTCTGCTCCTTCCGCCCTGGTGTTCGTCGCCCCGTATCCCGCCTCGTTGAGACTGTGTATCAGCTCGGCCCCGTCCTTCTGCGTAATCACGCGAATCATAAACGTCCCCATCGCTATCTTTTCTTCGATGCATATCCCGACGAAATTACCCGTTGCAAAGCCGCCCGCGTACGCCGCGTAACACACCCAGTTGTCAAGGTTCTGCATCACCTTGCCGATGACTATAATCCATATCAGGACCTCGAAGAAACCGAACAGCGGCGCCAAATACTTGTGCCCTCTGCTGACCGAGATAAGCCTTAGCGTCCCGATAGTTACATCGCACACCCTCGCCAGGAAAATCAGTATCGGCAGTACAATCAGCGTAAACGTCTGAGAATCAAAAAATGACATAGCCCGGCCCCCTGATACTTTTCCTTCTCACAAGCTCCATCTTGTTCTTTCCCGGACCCCGCCCCCTGAACAGCCTCGTCTCTGCCGGCATCAATGGATGCTCCAAAGGTACATCACCTGCGGAGTGGAAAGTTCGTATATCGTATTTCTGTCCAGCTTGAAGATGCTCTTTGCCTCTGAGCCGAAAAGGCCGGCAAATGAGAAGGGCCTGGTATATTCGATTACCTGTGCCTCATCTATCCCCGCCAGAGTTTTCGCCTTGCTCACCGCATCGTCGAAATAACCTATCTCGTCAATCAGCTTTTCACTCAGCGCCTCCTCGGCCGAGAATATGCCGCCATCGGCCAGTTGGTTCACATCTTCAGCGCTCAGCTCGCCCCTGCCGTCCGTGACAATTTTCTTGAATCGCTCGAACGCGGGCGTGATTACCTTTTCCTCAAAGTACTTCAGCTCTTCTTCCGATGGTTTATGAAACGAGCTGGGCCAATCTTTCTTCTGGCCTGACTTAATTATCACCGGTTCGATACCCAGCTTGCCCTCCAGAAGGTCCTGCAGCACCAGATAACCCATTATCACGCCTATCGAACCCGTAATCGTCGTCGGCTCAGCCACTATCTCGTCCGACGCAACCGAAACGTAATATCCCCCGGACGCCGCAAGACTCTGCATAAAACCCACTACCGGCCTTGCTTTCTCGCTGCGGTATTTGACGATTTCATTATGAATCTGGTCGCTGCCGGATATCGTCCCTCCAGGCGAATCAACGTTTAGGATAAGCGCCTTGACATGACGGTCCTTCCGTGCGTGCTTTATCTGCTCTACCACGTCTTGTGCGCTAACCGAATCGATCACACCGTGAACCCTGATTACCGCAATCTTTTGCGCCCGCGGTCCCGGCGCCAGCACCTTCTCCGTTATCATATCCGCCCGGCCCGTAACTACCACTGCCATAAGGCCGATTATCATCAGGAAAAACACAATGTTTGCAAGGACCGATAACCCAAGCAATATCCCCCAGAATATCCCCCAGCCACTTTTTTTCTTCGGCGGCGAAGCCGCCCACACCGGCGCCGGCGGTTGCGGTACAGGCCCACGCCCCATACCTTCTCCATGCCCGGAAACGTTATTATTGTCCTGATAATCCATTGCTCACCCTTTCAATTAATCCCACTCATTCTAAATCCACCGATACACACTGTCAAACTCCAAAAACATACCCTCCCCTCGACGGGAAATCAGCTTTGTTCTTAGATTAAACCGCGAACACAACCTGCCGATACCCTTTCTAAATACGGGTCCGCCTCTGAACTATTATAGGACTACCGAAGCTAAGAAGCTGTACTTTGGACTCGATTTTGAATTTGGGGATTCAATATATGGGTAAGAAGGTCAAAGACGCTCAGGACAACTACAGCTTGGGTAGCTCGATTAATAACGGCAAGGAAAACCCTGCCGCCACGCTGCGCGACATGATGAACGAAAATGTTGTCACCGTCACACCCGGTGAATCTGTTGTTGCAGCCGCACAGAAGATGGCCAAAGAACAAATCACTTGCATGGTCGTCGTTGAAAATGACCAAATCCGCGGAATTATTACTCATCACGACCTTAGCCGCAAGGTTATTACGGAAAACAAAGGGTTTGGCGACCTTACCGTTGGACAGGTTATGTCCGGCCCCGTCGTCAGTCTTTGCGATAACGTATCGGTCGTAGAGGCCGCCCGGATGCTCGACGAGCAGAAAATAAAGCACCTGCCCGTCGTCAGTAACGGCAAACTTGTCGGAATCGTTACTCAGACGGACTTCTTCCGAGCAGCTCAACATGCCCTGCAGCAGCGCCTCAAACAACTGCAGGAGCACGACAGCCAAACGCAGGCCGAGCTTGAACACGCGAACAGAAAACTCGAAGCCGCAATGGAAAAAACCAACAAGGAAGTTCATGAAACCGTCGTTGCCGACCTGGCCAAAAGCCACTTCCTTGCAAACATGAGCCATGAAATCAGAACTCCGCTTAACGCTATCATCGGACTGAGTGAAGTTCTCGCCGAAGAGAGCCTGACCGAAGAACAGCAGAGCCATCTCAAAATCATCAGAGAAAGCGCCCAGAACATGCTCGTTCTCATTAACGATATCCTTGACTATTCCAAAATCGAAGCCGGGAAATTCACCCTCGATATCACCGAATGTTCTCTCGAACATCTGCTTGCTATCGTCGAATCTCTGATGAGGCCTCCGGCCATGCAGAAGGGGCTTGAATTCGCGATCTCACAGAAAACCGACCTGCCGGCCCTGATTAAGACAGACCCCATGAGACTGCGACAATGCCTTACTAATCTTATAAACAACGCCATCGACTTCACCGAAGAAGGCCACGTTTACGTAAATGTCTTTCTCGAAAACATACAGGGCAAAGATTGTATCAGGTTCGACGTCGAGGACACGGGTATTGGCATCGCCGAGCAGGACCAGGAGAAAATCTTCCATGAATTCACGCAGGCCGCCGTCGTGCGGAGCCAAAAATCCGCAGGAGCAGGACTCGGACTTACAATAACTAAAAAGCTTATTAACCTGCTCGAAGGCGATATATATCTAAAAAGCGAAATCGGTGCCGGCTCGGTCTTTTCGCTCGTTGTGCCTGTCGGCCTCGATGTCAAGTCACAGCCGGTCTTCAATAAATACGACCAGTTGAAGAGAATCCGAAAAGAAGAAGTGCCGGTCAAAGGCGTCAGGTTCTCTGGCAGGGTCCTCGTTGCCGAAGATACTCCCACCAACCAGACCCTGATAAAGCTGCTGCTTACGAAGCTCGGCCTGCAGACCGAAATCGCTGAAAATGGAGAACAGGCTCTCGAAATGGCCATGAGCGAAGATTTCGACGTGGTCCTCATGGACATTCAGATGCCCCACATGAACGGTTATGACGCCACCAGAAAGCTCCGCGAGGCCGGTTTCAGCAAACCCATCATCGCCGTCACCGCACATGCCATGCGCGGTGACAGGGAAAAATGTCTGGCCGCCGGCTGTGATGATTACATCTCAAAGCCTATCGACAGAAAACGGCTCGTCAAGATGCTCAAGGCCTATCTGGGTCCCCAATCGCAAACCTGCTCCGCCGAAACGAAGGACGAAGACCTCTCACAGCAGCTCGACGCCGCAACATCCGAAATCCAACAGCTTAGCCAAATATGTGACGACGCTGCTGCCGATGGAGAAAGTCCTTCCGGCCAAAGCAGCCCGACACATCGGGCCGACATCTCGGACGAAGACTTCGCTCCGCATGACATAATAGACTTCAAGGCCGTTACCGAAATCTGCGACGACCCCGAAGTGATAAAAGAAGTTGCGAAAATGTTCCTCAAGGATAGTCCGCACTGCATCAAGTCAATCGCCGAAGCCATCAAGTCATCCAACCCCAAGCATATCAAAATGTACGCGCATAGCCTGAAAGGCGCCGCGCTTCAGATAGGAGCAAAAAAACTGGCTGACTTCGCCTACCAGCTCGAATGCGCCGGACGAGACAAAAGCATGCGGGATGCCCCGGTGCTGTTTAGCGCCGTCCAGGACGAGTACAGCAGGCTCGCCCTGTTCCTCTCACAGCCGAACTGGATGGACATGGCCCAGGCCGAACCCGACCAGGATTAACTATGCCGTTCATTTGCCCCCCGCATTTCACGCGGAATTGATTTGTTATTTCGGCAGCAGGTGCAGCCAGTATGCGGTGTATCCGGTCCAGGCCCATATAACCGCAGCAGCCAAAGGCAATAAGGCGCCGAGCAATCTGATTGCCTTGACCTTCTTCATACATAACAGCAGCGGCATCAGTACGCCGATAGAACCTGTGAGTATAAAGCCCGTACCGCTGAGCGCAGGATTATTAGTCAGGCCGAGGACGATGATACGAATGCCGACCAGTATTGCGACGGCGCCGGCGAACACGGCGTAGATGCCGATGGGCATCAGGTTCCAGCCTTTGGCCAGCGACAGCGCCGCGGCCAAGTACAACAGGCCGAACATCACCGACAATTCACCAAACGCGATGTTGTAAGGATAGGGCAACGGCCAGGTGAAACTCATCACAAAACCGCAAATGGTCGCTATCAGGCCTGCAACAGCAAAGGCGGGCGACCATGCGCGGTGGTCGTCTTTGTGGACCGCAAAACCGACGAAAAAGGCCAACACCACAAGACCTGCGGCCATGTTGACGAGCATTAAGGTTACATAGTCGATGAACATTTTGGTCTCTCCCGAAAAATAGCATATAGCGTTCAGGGTTCAGGGTATTCATCTTCATATACACGGATTATAAATTTTAACATACCTTCTTTTTACAGTGGAGTATGTTACACCGATTAAACAAGCCAAAAAATTGGGTTCGATTGGGTTCGTTTTTTCTCGTAATCCCTGTTTTTGGCCGAAAAACGCATAAAATTGGGTTCGTTTTGCATAAAAAGGTTGTATTTTTAACCACCTATGAAGAGATCGAGGTCAAGGAATAAAATTTCTGAATGTGTAACCGCGGAGGACGCGGAGAAATTTAAGTTCATAGTTTTAGAAGCTCCGGTCATTTTCAAGCTGCCTAAGTTTATATTGTATCTAACATCGTCGGTATTATACCATATTTTGAACAAAAATCAAGGAAAAAGGCCCATTTTTTCAAAAAAAGCCCTGTGACTCATCGCCCGGCCCTCGTGACTCGTGTTTTACAACGCTGATTCCTTCGATACTTCGACAAGCTCAGTACAGGCAGGCTCAGGACGGGTAACACAGATTTTGCTTTGGCGCGGTAGACCTATCGTAAGGGTTTTTCGTTTGAGGAGGTGAATTTGAGAAACTATAATGGATAAAAGACATTTTTATTTAAGGCTTGGCATGGCAAAAGAAACCAAGAAAGTCAGTGTTTATGCGGATACGTCAGTGTTCGGAGGCGTTTTCGACGAGGAATTCCGGGAAGCAAGCAAGGCCTTCTTCAGTGCGGTTCGTGAAAAAAGATTCTCTCTTCTGACGAGCGAACTTGTGCGAGAAGAGATACAGGAAGCGCCGGGGGAAGTTCGCAGGTTGTTTGAGGAAGTGCTGCCGATTGCTACTGTGCTGGATGTGACTGTTGAGG
>Ga0315537_1002418_pt1 | contig 14259 bp, 14 predicted proteins | sample SalMarSW160270MG_FD_203091 | JGI IMG/M metagenome (GOLD analysis project Ga0315537, IMG submission 203091) | Salt marsh sediment microbial communities from the Plum Island Ecosystem LTER, Massachusetts, United States - Salt Marsh Sediment SW1602-70 ... | reverse complement strand
CATTTTTATATAGTATTATCAGGACGTTTTCTCAAACTTAACATCCTCTCCATCCTGCAAATCCTGTCTAATACCATTCTGGAATTACACAAAAAATTCTGTTTTTTGGGTAACCGTTGTTTTGATGGCGTTCAGTGTGTCACTCAGTACGGTGATCACATTTTCGCGGATGTCTCCGGCCACAACCATAAGCATCACGTCATCTCCCACGGCCAGGTTCCGGTTTTCAGCGATTTCAACGAGTATTTCCACTATCCCGGGCTTTCTTTTATAGATTTCAATCACCTGGCGCAGTTTTTCATGATCAACCGATAGGGTCAGCCCGGATACTTTCCTGCCGTCTCGGGATGTCTCGCGCACCACCCCGTTATGGCACAGAATCATTCCTGCCCGATGATAATCAGGGTGTTTTTTAATTGTATCGATCATATGGGTTATATTCATGGCGACTCCACTGTTGTACAAGTTGCAATATGTTCGGCCCTGGCCAGATCCTCCGGCGTGTTGATGTTGGAAAAAGAAAGCAGATCCGGATCTGCTTTACGCAAAATAGGTTCAGGTAGTTTTTTAACGCGAACCTTTTGAAAAAAAAGCTGGATTTTAAGTTGTTGCTTGACAAGTTGCTGCTCTATGGGTTTAAGGCAATTTTTTGAATATACGGAACACAGCGGTTCAAGGCCCTTTGAAGTTTCAGGGATAACAATGTCAACACCGGGTTCTATATGGTTAAGAATCGTTTGAACCAGGTCTTTTTTAAGGAAAGGAATATCACATGCCACGAAAAATGCATGCGGAGTGTTCATATAAAAAAGACCTGCATGTATTCCTGTTAACGAACATCGGATCGGAAAGATGTCTGTTACTATGTTTAAATCCCAGTCAAGATATTGAATGGGATCGTTGGTGACCAGAATAATTTCCTCAAAAAGCTCGCTAAAGACATCATATATGCCATCAAGAATACTTCTTCCAGCCACACGGATCAACGCCTTGTTTATTCCTGAAAACCGTGTGTTCTGTCCACCTGCCAATATGATACCGGTAACGGAGGGGTTCATTTTATAACAACCTAAACCGGACACGCCCGCCCTCCTGCCGAACGGCGTAAGGCGGACGGGGCGGAGCCAAAAAATATTTGCCACCAAGTCACAAAGACCCGAAGATTTTTATTTTGTTATTCTTTGTTGGTGTCTTGGTGCCTTTGTGGCGAAAAGAAGAAAGTTTGGTTACAAAAAGCGCAAAATGCATAAATTTATCATTTTACAATAGGAAAAATATCTGGCAAAATCAAGGCCGTTTCAATAAGATTGTGATTTCTATTGCAAAGAAATATCATAATAACCTTGATCTTACCTTTGTTCATGATATAGAACCTAAAATCTGCATTAATTTTTTTCGGAAGAGATAAATTTGCTATAAATACAATGCGCTATCGAGATGTTTTTATCAATATCCTCACACCGATAACGGGCTATATAAAAGGATGAAACCCAAATTAAATTCCGAAAAAAGTTAACCCTTTGTGAGCCTCGTCTCGACCGGATCTACTGCGTTATCAATCGATTGCAGTATTACAATACGACCGCACGATTGATGCCTTGTATATCCGGCCGATACAAGGCTTACAGAATTTAGGTAAGAATTTAAAATTGATTTTCGGAAGAATTGGGTAAAAATATCGAGGGGAAAGGGCTGTTGGAAAATTTAAGAGACGTTAATAGTGTCCATCCATAAATCTATATTGGGCACAAATTAAGTTTCCAATGCAGAAATTAACAATTTTTCGCAAGGTCAAGAAAATCAAGGAATTATGCGGAGGCGTACAAATTGTACGCCGCACAAGTAATTCCGCAGATTGACGCAGAGATTGCGGAAAAGGGCAATTTCTGGATGGAAACTAATTATGATATTGGAGAAAAATATGGGTGCAATTAATATCATTTTAGATTCAGGGGACATCGATCGTAAGCTGCAAAGGATTACCCGTGAAATTCTTGAAGAGCATAAGGGTGTAAAGGACTTAACCCTGATCGGAATTCAAACCCGCGGTGTATATCTGGCAAAACGTATCCAGTCCAGTATTAAGGAAATCGAAGGGATTGAAATATTGACCGGTGAAATGGACATTACGCTATATCGAGATGACTGGACCCGGATCAGTCCCAATCCGGTTGTTAAAACCACGAATATATCTTTCTCGGTCGACGGGAAACAAATTATTTTAGTGGATGATGTCCTGTTTACCGGCCGGACAACACGGGCCGCCATGGATGCATTGATAGATTTCGGAAGACCGGATCGTATAGAACTTGCCGTGCTGGTGGATCGGGGTCACCGGGAGCTTCCGATCCAGGCGAATTATGTAGGGGTGTTTGTTGAAACACGGCGATCTGAGACCGTAAATGTATTATTAAGAGAACATGACGGCGAGGATAAGGTTGTAATTGAGGAAAAATGACGGTTTCGTATAAGATTCTGTAAAAGTTAATCAAAAACGGGTTTTGAACATGCCGGTATGGAGATAAGATGGGTTCCAAAAAACACAAGGCAAACGCTCCGAAGAATCTAAACGTGGGGATTATTACCGTATCCAGCACACGTTCAATGAAAGAGGATAAAAGCGGCCAGTGGATCAGCAAACGAGTTAAAAAGGAAGGTCACAATCTTGTATTGCATCGGGTGGTTCCGGACGAAACCGAAACCATAACCCAAACCCTTCATGAAACCATAAGCGATTATGGTGCTCAGGTCATTCTGGTAACCGGCGGCACCGGCATTAGCAACAAAGATGTTACCATTGAAGCGGTCCGTCCATTCTTTAAAAAGGAACTCACGGCATTTGGGCCCCTTTTTGCCCAGCTTAGTTTTGAACAGATAGATTCTGCCGCGCTTTTATCCCGTGCCACTGCCGGCATAATTGGAGCAACCATTGTGTTTTGCATGCCGGGAAGCCTTAAAGCCTGTAAATTGGCTTGCAAGGCCCTTATTTTTCCCGAACTCGGTCATCTTGCTAACCATATCCATGAAGATTAGATGGGGTGTCCCGACCATAACCTCCGGCGCCTGCTCTTCGAAATCCTCGATTTATGAAAGTTTAGGGTAAATTCTGGGTACGCGGGCGGTTAAGGCAGAGACGATTTCATAATTGATGGTGTTCAGAGTTGCGGCAATCTCATCAACGGTTATGGATTCATATCCCTGTCTGCCAAAAATTACCACCTCATCTTCCAAATCCACATCAGGGATGTGTCCCACATCCAGCATGGTCTGGTCCATGCAGACTCGTCCGACAATCGGAGCCCTGCGTCCTCGGACCAGCATCTGTCCGCGGGAAGAGAGCAGACGATTATATCCGTCCGCATATCCCACGGGAATTGAAGCAATGGTTGTGGGTTTTGGGGTTTGATAAGTGCTGCCGTAACTGACTTTGAAACCCGAGGGAACTTTTTTTAAATGAACAATTTTTGATTTTAACGTCATGGCCGGTTTTAGCGCAATTTTACGTTTATTCACCTCATCGGATGGGTAGAGGCCGTAAATTGCGATGCCGGCTCGCACCATATCCAGGTGGGTTTCGGGCATGTCTATAATCGCTGCGCTATTGGCCGCATGACACAAAGGGGGATTCATTCCGGCACGGCGCAGCTCATTTAGGAAATCAACAAATATTTCAAATTGCTTTCCGGCATATGACTTATCAGAGCTGTCTGCCGTGGCAAAGTGAGTGTATACGCCTTCCAGTTTAAGACCCGCAAGTGACGAAATTGACATGGCTTCACGGATAGCGTTACCCATTAAATTTTGCTCTGTTACAGAAGGTCGGCGGCAGTCCGGCAGCAGCCCGAGCCGGCCCATTCCGGTATCCACTTTAAGGTGAACCTTGATCCGTTTGTTGGAAGAAACAGCAACATCGGAAAGTGCTTGAGCGGTGGTGTACGACCATACGGTTTGGGTCAGATCAAACGCTATCAGGTTGTGGGCAAGTGCCGGCGGTGTGTACCCAAAAATCAGAACCGATTCACTAAACCCTGCTTTTCTAAGTTCAATTCCTTCTTCTATTCTGGCGACCCCCAAGGAATCCGCGCCGTTCTCCAGGGCTTTCCGGGTGACCTCAATCACCCCGTGACCATAAGCATTGGCTTTTACCACGGCCATCAGACCGGCCCCGGAACCTGTGATTCGCCGTAATTCACGCACGTTGTGAGCTATGGCTTCAAGGTCGACCTCTGCCCAGACAAGCGGAAAGTCCAAATAACCACCTCATGTTTAAAATTATAAAAACCCAACCCGGCAAAGCCGGAACCAAATTGAATATTGACGATTGAATATTGATGATTTGTGGTATCGCTTGGCTCTGTCTTTTCTATAAAAATCGATAGAATTCCTTAAATATTCAATCTGACTATGGCATAAATCATGTGCAAACATGATGTGATTTCAATAAATAGATACTAATGCTTAGGAAAAAGTAATTTCCTCTATTTTGCAAGCATTGCTCTCATCATGTCGCCGGCATTTTGAGCATGATCTGCAATAGAGCCTATTGTTTCAGCCAGTCTGACCAAATGAAATATGGTAACGGCATCGGCACCTATGTTAAAGACCTTTTTCTTAATAATATCTTCATAGTTATCAGCTTCGTGTTCTTGCCGGCGAAGCGTGTGGATTATATTCTTGACGATTACTCGTTGTTTTTCGGAGAACTTTTTAAAGTACAATCTTGCTTCAACTACCAACTCGATCAACTGTTCGATGGGATCAATAACAGCATCCACTAAAAGAGCAAAATCCTTTTCAAGCTCCTGAGGAATCCTTGACTCACCTCTATAAGAAATCCAGTCAAGACTATCTTCCATTGCGTCAAGAACCTGGTCCTGTTCTCTTAAATACCTGAACACCAGAAAATTAGATATGGGCATCATGGTTCGTTTTGGAATGTGCCCGCGGATGCGACGCTTGATGGCATCTGCTTGACTTTCAATCCGGGTAACTTCTTGTCTGAATTCTTCAAATGTTTTACATTTGTTCGCAAAATAGCATTCCATGGCCTGCTGAAAAGCCCAGGCACATTCCATGACTTTTTTGGCATGTTCCTGAAGACCTTCAAATGGTGAAGTCATAAACATTTTAAAAAATGGTACGCGCATAACCATCCCTTTCTATAATAAGAATTGCAGTATTTTAAATATGACCATACTGGTAACGGCAGCAGTAGGCACCGTCAATACCCAGTATAACATAATTTTATAAATAATACCAAAGTTGACCGCTTCGAGTCCACGCGCAAGGCCGACTCCCAGGACACCGCCCACGGCGGCATGGGTTGTTGAAACCGGCAGGCCCATTTTTGAAGCCACAAGAACCGTTGTTGCCGCCGCGAAATCAACAGAAAAACCGCGGGTATTGGTAAGTGTCGTAATTTTTGTGCCAATGGTTTCCATAACACGGTGCCCCGCCATTCCGATTCCACAGGCAATACCGATACCGCCGAACATCAGGAGAAAAACAGGGACCGGCACCGTAGCACCCACACCGCCCGTCTTTACCAAAAAATAAATCACGGCCAGAGGACCGATTGCATTGGCCACATCATTTGCCCCCTGTGCCAGGGCGACATAGCAAGATGTCCCAATTTGTATACGCCGGAATATCTCTTCCGCTCCATTTGATTTTTTATTCTTAATTAACCTTTTTAGTAAGCACTTCCCGGCGAATCCGAAAATAAGTGCCAAAACCATTGCCACGACAATTGCAACCGGAGTTCCGATGGACAATTTTTTTCCCAAAGGAGTTTTGAAAAGAAACGACAATATAACAATAAAAATGGCCATCCCTATAAAAAAAGGAGACAGTTTTAATGCCCCGGCAAACGAATCTTTTTTAGACAATATGGTTAATACGATTAACTTAAACATTAAAAAGGCGATGACGATACTAAACACAGGGGAAATAACCCAGCTCATGACAACTGCGGCGAGCTTGGTCCAATTGATGACCGAGAAACCGCCGGCCATTATACCAAAGCCGATCATAGCGCCTACAATGGAATGGGTTGTTGAGACCGGCAATGACTTCCAGGTGGCAAAACTGACCCAAAGGGCGGCGGCGAGAAGGGCTGAAAGTGCGCCGATAAGGGCCAGATGCGGATCGGTTAGAACTTCGGTTGAGACGATCCCTTTGCGAATGGTATTGGTGACATGGGAACCGATAAATGCGGCGCCGACGATATTCAAAATTCCGGCGACAAATACGGCCTGGCGAATGGTTATTGCCTTGGCCCCCACGGCAGAAGCCATGGAGTTGGCAACATCATTGGCGCCGATGTTCCAGGCCATGTAAAACCCAAAAACATAACCGATAATCAGAACGTAATATTCTTGAGGCATTATTAATTTATTTAAATTTAATAGGTTATATCAAATTAGCAGCAATCGGTGGATTCAGGCCCGCCAACATTTTCAATGGGGGCACATAACACGGCACAGCGTTCAAATCAATCCTAAATATGGGTTGGGTGCCGGATAAGGATGAGGCTTAAAAAAAGTGCAATGGAAACGGCCTTCACAACAAAAATCTAACACAATGCTCATCGTTTTATAACAGAACTATTACATTTTTATATTATATTAACATGTTCCTAATAATATGATAAAGTATGATAGAAATTATATTAAACTTTGGCTAAGCTCGGACAGGTTATAGGGAGGGGTTCGTATGCTGAATAAACGCATTTTGGTTGTCGAAGATGAAGAAGATATCTTAGAACTCGTTAGATACAATCTGTCCAGAGAGGGGTATCAGGTTCTTTGCACGACATCCGGTGAAAAAGCCCTAAAATTAACCCGGTCCGAGGCGTTGGATTTGATTGTTCTCGACCTCATGCTTCCCGGAATCGACGGCTTGGAAGTTGCCAAGACGCTGAAAAATGATTCAAAAACACAGGATATACCCATCATCATGCTGACAGCAAAAGGTGAAGAAGCGGATATCGTTACCGGATTGGAACTGGGAGCAGATGATTACATCACCAAGCCCTTTAGCCCCCGTATTTTGATCGCTCGGATTCGGGCTGTTTTGCGTAGAAAAACAATAAAACCAGATGATGAAACATCAATTATTCAACACCATGGGATTATTATACATCCCGGCAGACGGGATGTTCGGATTAACGGTAAGACTGTTGAACTGACCTACACTGAATTTCAGGTGCTTCATTACCTTGCCAAAAGGCCGGGATGGGTTTTTACACGTTATCAAATCGTAGAAGCGGTTCGGGGGGATGATTACCCGGTCACCGACCGCAGCGTCGACGTTCAGGTTGTGGGATTAAGAAAAAAACTAGGCCCTTTCGGAAAATACATCGAAACCGTCAGGGGTGTTGGATATCGATTTAGAGAAAAACCATGAAAAAAAAGAAAAGGTTACTCTGGCAGCTTTATCCTTCTTATCTGTTGATCACACTCATTTCTCTGGTTGCAGTTACGATCTACGCCGGCAGTTCTCTCAGAGAATTCTACCTCGACCAGATCGCCGGGGATCTTCGGGCCAGAGCGTACCTTTTGGAAAAACAGATACTCCAGTTTCTAGGCCCACTGGATACCAAAGTCGTGGATGCTCTATGTAAACAACTGGGGAAACCTTCAACAACCCGCATTACCGTAATTCTTCCCTCCGGAACTGTTATTGGTGATTCCGATGATGATCCGGACAGAATGGGCAACCATGCGCTGCGTCCCGAAGTGATCCAAGCCAAAAAAGGTAACGTGGGAAGATCCACAAGATTCAGTACCACACTTCAGCAGAGAATGATGTATATTGCCGTTCCTTTAACGGACCATAAAAGGATTGTTGCGGTTATACGGACGTCGATACCGGTTACCGCCATGGACGAAAAGCTCAAGTCCATCCAAACTCAAATCGCCTTTGGAGGCCTGTTTATTGCATTTATTGCAGCCGGAATCAGTTTGTATGTTTCGCGTCGAATCAGCCGGCCCATTGAAAAGATGAAAGAGGGCGCCGAACATTTTGCCCGCGGAGATTTGTTACATCGCCTGCCGGAAACCGATTTGGAAGAGATCGGGAGTCTTGCCGACGCTTTGAACCAGATGGCGGCCCAACTTGATGATCGCATCAAGACGATTATCAACCAGCGGAATGAGCTGGAGGCCGTTCTCTCGAGTATGGAAGAAGGCGTTATCGCTTTTGATATGGATGAACGGATCATCAGTATTAATCAAGCTGCAGCTCGACTTTTTGAAAGTACCCCAAAAGCTATGTTGACCCGCAGCATTCAAGAAGTTATCAGAAATCCTGAATTACAGCAATTTGTAACCCAAGCGCTTTCCGCCACAGACAATCTGGAAGGTGACATTACGCTGTATCACGAAGGAGAACGAATTATATATTTACACAGTACCTCCCTGCGTGATTCAAGTGAAGATCAAATTGGCGTCTTGGTCGTTATGAACGATGTAACCCAGGTCAGGCGGCTTGAAAACATACGACGAGATTTTGCAGCCAATGTTTCCCATGAAATCAAAACCCCCCTTACTGCCATCAAAGGGTTTGTGGAAACCCTGCGCCACGGATCCGTTAAGGATCCTGAGGAAATTGAACGTTTTCTTAGTATTATCCAAAAACATGTGAATCGTCTGACAGTAATTTTAGAAGATCTGATCAGCCTTTCAAAAATCGAACAAGATGACGAAAAAAAAGCAATTAAACTCCGGGAAAATCCCATTAAAAATGTCCTCCGGACCGCCATTGGCAACTGCCGTGAAAAAGCTGATTTAAAAAACATGACCATTAATCATGTTTGTGAAGAGAACATGGTCGCCATGATCGATCCCCCCCTTTTGGAACAGGCGCTTGTCAACCTATTGGACAACGCCATCAAGTACAGCGATGAGGGGAGTTCCGTTCATATTTCAGCTTTTCAAAAAGAGGATTCGATTATTATCCGCGTTCAGGATCATGGGATTGGAATCACAAAAGAGCACCTTCCAAGAATTTTTGAAAGATTCTACCGCGTGGACAAAGCCCGCAGCCGCAACCTCGGGGGCACGGGACTCGGTCTTGCCATTGTAAAACACATTAGCCAAGCGCACGGGGGCTACGCAACCGTCGAAAGTACCCCCGGAAAGGGAAGCACCTTTTCGTTGCACCTTCCAGCAGAGTAGACCTCATCGCTCAAATATATAGATTTCAACTGGGATGATTAAAATTGCCCATAATATGGCTTTAAAAAATATCCCATATTTATTCCTTCCCGTATGCCTGGTTTCAGGTGTCAGGTGTCGGCGCCTCTGTTCATCATTCCTGACACCTGAAACCTGAAACCTTAAGATATGGAACTAAAATGGGATTAAAATTCCATCTGTATACACGGCGATTTTCACCACCCCAGATTTCAACCATGCCCACCTTGGCAAACCGTTGACGGGCCGTTTCTCCAATCCATATGTTCTGTTTAATTTAATTTTCTCATAAAAATCTAACGTTAACCTAATCAGCTCCAAACATTAAAGGAACATTATTAAATCAACGACACAAAACACGATAGTCGATGGTTTCTTATTAAAGGAATAAATCCCAAGGAGGGAGGGTGACGTGAAAGAAAATTAACGGAATATTAACATGTTGCTAACAGAAATCTAACAATTAACAACTATTATTAATTTTTTTTAAACATTAAATATTTAGGAGGAAGTAACCACATGAAAAAGAGAAATTTTTTTATTTCAATTCTTGTTTTGATGTTCTTAGGATCAGCATCATTCGCTTTGGCAGGCAACATCGTAATCAAGGGATCTACAACGGTTCTGCCCATCGCTCAGAAAGTGGCGGAAGCTTATATGAAAGGAAATCCTGAGGTATCCATTTCTATTTCCGGCGGTGGATCCGGTAACGGTATTAAGGCAATTATTGACGGTACCACCGATATCGCGGACAGTTCCAGATTCATCAAAGGTAAAGAAGTAACACTTGCCGTTGAAAAAGGGGTTTATCCGGTTCCTTTCCGAGTTGCATACGACTGCATCGTGCCTGTGGTGCATCCAAGCAATCCCATCAAGGATCTTAGCATGGATCAGCTAAAAGCAATCTATAACGGCGAGGTTAAGAACTGGAAGGACGTGGGTGGACCGGATAAAAAGATCGTGGTTATATCCCGTGACACGTCTTCAGGGACCTATGAGGTGTGGGAGAATAAGGTCATGAAAAAGGAAAAGGTATTTCCCGGCGCCCTGCTTCAAGCTTCCAACGGAGCCGTGGCTCAAGTTGTAGCAAAAAATAAATATGCCATCGGTTATATCGGTCTTGGATATTTAAATAAAGACGTAAAAGCGCTGTCCGTAAACGAAGTGGTTGGATCCGAAATAACAACTCTGGACGGATCATTCCCCATCAGCCGATCGCTCTTTATGTTCACGCAGGATTGGCCCACGGGCGATACGGTCAAGTTTATTAACTACGTACTCCACCCCCAAAAGGGTCAAAAGCTGGTTAGGGAGTCAGGTTACGTACCCTTGTATTAATTTGCCATAGAAAAAAGTTTAAAACAGTGACGCACAATGTTCTCATTGCGCGTCACTGTCTTCATAGAAAACAAAAGATTAACGGCTTAGAAAGTGGAAACGAGAAAGAAAAATGGCAAACATCCGCCAAATTAAAGAACGATGGATGCATTATCTCTTTTTATTTATTGCAACTACCTCCATCGCAATTCTTTTTATGATCTCCGTATTTCTATTTATGGAGGGCTTGCCGATCTTCAAGCAAGTTTCGGTAAAAGATTTCATCTTTGGGGAATACTGGTATCCCACTTATGATCCACCGGAATTCGGAATACTGCCGCTGATCATCGGATCATTAGTCGTCACTCTTTTTTCCGCTATTATCTCCATTCCGTTGGGAGTGATGACTGCTGTCTATTTAGCGGAAATGGCCGCGCAGACAGTCCGGGAGATTGTTAAACCCGTTGTGGAACTTCTGGCGGCACTTCCCTCGGTGGTCATCGGTTTTTTCGGAATGATTGTGGTGGCACCGTTTTTACAGGAGGTTTTTGATATCCCGACCGGTTTGAACATTTTCAATTCATCCTTGATGCTGGCCTTTATGTCAATTCCCACCATTTGCAGTATTTCAGAGGATGCCATTTACAGTGTCCCCACCAATCTTAAAGAGGCTTCATTGGCGCTTGGGGCGACCCATCTGCAAACCATTGTTCGGATAATACTTCCGGCCTCGATTTCCGGTATCAGCACAGCGGTTATTTTAGGCATGTCCAGGGCAATCGGTGAAACCATGGTCGTGCTGATGGTTGCGGGTGGCGCCGCCATGATACCCTCTTCTATTTTTGACCCGGTACGGCCAATGCCGGCCAGTATTGCTGCTGAAATGGCTGAAGCGCCGTTTCGCGGCGATCACTACTATGCGCTATTTGCCACCGGTATTGTGCTCTTTATTTTTACGTTTATATTTAATATCATGGCTGAGCATATCTCCCATAAATACAGGCAGGTTGGAGAGGCGTCACTTTAGGCGCAGACATTATGCAAACAAAAAGAATCAAAGTTATGGACGATTTTACGCTTTCCCGTTTAAAAACAACATCCGAAAAAATCAAACAAACCAAAAAAGAAATTTCTAAATCAGCTTCTTCTTCCATAGGCAGGCGTAAAACCATGCAGAAAATCGTGTTTGGCATTTTCCGTACCGCTGCCTGGATTAATGGTATAGCGCTTGTGATTATACTATATTTTATGATTTCTAATGGATGGAGAGCCATTAACTGGACATTTTTAACCCAGCCGCCCATGGATTCCATGACCAAAGGAGGTATCCTTCCTTGTATTGTGGGTACGATCGGTCTTAGCCTGGGGGCGATACTCTTCGGCTTCCCCATTGGTGTGGCCTCGGCAATCTATTTAAACGAATATGCCCGCCCCGGCCGGTTTCTCAGAATTATTCGCCTGGGGATCAACAACCTTGCAGGGGTTCCTTCCGTAGTTTTTGGTCTCTTTGGCCTGGCATTTTTTGTAATCTACCTGGATTTTGGCGTCAGCCTCCTTTCCGGAGCACTCACTTTGGGGGCAATGACATTGCCCGTTATCATCGGTTCTGCCGAAGAAGCGCTCAAGGCGGTACCGGATACTTACCGTGAAGCGTCTCTGGCTCTTGGAGCTACCAAATTGCAAACCATTTTCCGAGTGGTTCTTCCTGCGGCGTTGCCGGGTATATTGACCGGCGGTATTCTGGGAATCAGCCGTGCGGCCGGTGAAACCGCACCCATAATGTTTACTGCTGCGGTATTTTTTTCACCGCGCCTGCCATCCTCTGTGTTCGATGAAATAATGGCATTGCCATATCATATATATGTTCTGGCCACCGCCGGCACGGAAATTGAAGCCACGCGCCCTCTTCAATACGGCACGGCCCTGGTATTGATTGTACTGGTTCTGGGTTTAAATTTGATCGCCATCATATGGCGCTCCCGACTAAGGAAGCGCATGCAATAAAAGATATGCATATGGAAAAACCATTGAAAATGGCTTCAAAGCATTTGAATTTTTATTACGGTGACTTTGAAGCGTTACATGACGTCTGCCTTGAATTTTACGAAAAACAGGTCACGGCCCTTATCGGTCCATCGGGTTGTGGCAAAAGCACGTTTTTAAGATGCATGAACCGCATGAACGACCTTATACCGAACACTCGTGTAGAGGGACAGCTGTTACTCGACGACGCGGATATTTATGCACCGTCCGTTGATGTGGTGTCCTTACGCAACCGGATCGGCATGGTGTTCCAAAAGCCGAATCCTTTTCCCAAGACCATTTTTGAAAATATTGCATATGGTCTAAAGGTAAATGGGATCAGGGACAAAAGCCTTATTAAAAATCGTGTAGAACAAAGTCTTGTTCAGGCAGCGCTCTGGGATGAGGTTAAAGACAGGCTGAACGACTCGGCGCTGGGCCTGTCCGGCGGGCAGCAACAGCGCCTTTGCATTGCCCGGGCTCTTGCTGTAGAGCCTGAAGTCCTGTTAATGGATGAACCCTGCTCCGCGCTGGATCCCGTAGCAACCCAGAAGATTGAAGAGCTTATCCACGGCTTGAAAAAATCATTTACTATCATCATAGTTACGCATAACATGCAACAAGCGGCCAGAGTATCAAATGTAACCGCCTTTTTCTACATCGGAAAGCTTATAGAGGTAAATGATACCGACACCTTATTTACACGGCCGCAACTCAAACAGACGGAAGACTATATTACCGGTCGTTTCGGTTAGAGGTGAATTTTATGCCCAAACATTTTCATAGAGAATTGGAAAAGTTAAAAAAGAGAATCTTAAGTCTGGGAGCCATGGTGGAGAAACGCGTCTACATGGCAACAAAATCCATCGAAAATAAAGATTCAAACCTTGCCGACAAGATCATAAACTCAGACTACGAAATTGATGAAATGGAAGTTGATATCGAAGAAGAATGTTTAAAAATTCTGGCTTTGTATCAACCCGTTGCCGTGGATCTTAGATTTATCACTGCAGTGATCAAGATCAATAATGACCTTGAAAGAATCGCTGATGAAGCAGTGAACATCGCCCGGGGGGTAAAATATATCGCAAAGGGTAAAAAACTGCATTTCGATTTTGACTTTTATTCAATGGCTGAAAAGACCGAAGCCATGCTCAAAAAAAGCTTGGACGCCCTCGTAAACCTGGACGTGGATCTCGCTTTCAAGGTATGCATTCTGGATGATGAAGTTGATAAAATCAACGCGGAAGCCCACCGTATCGTGAAGGATGCCATTAAAGATAATCCGGATCATGTAGAATCTTTTATCAATCTGCTTTTAATCTCCCGTCACCTTGAACGTATTGCAGACCATGCAACAAATATTGCCGAAGAAGTCATTTACCTGATAGAGGGCGAAATTGTACGGCATCGGGAAATTTTATAGTTCATCATAAGCTAAATAATTGAGGGGTCGGGGAGTTTTTTCGACTCAATAGCTCCATGAATAATCAGCGACTCCATCATACAAACTCAACCATAAGGGTTCGTAAAGGTAGAACAGAAAATATGGCTTTAAATAAATAGGTTATATGACTACCCGCTTAACGCATTTTAGTTATGAACACAAAATACCGCTGTTCTATCTTAACGATCCCTAATGGTTTCAAACAGTGTATGATTTCGCTGCTGATCATTCATTACGCTATTTTCAAAGATTTATAAGAAAAACACCCCGACTGCT
>Ga0315537_1002414_pt1 | contig 14271 bp, 12 predicted proteins | sample SalMarSW160270MG_FD_203091 | JGI IMG/M metagenome (GOLD analysis project Ga0315537, IMG submission 203091) | Salt marsh sediment microbial communities from the Plum Island Ecosystem LTER, Massachusetts, United States - Salt Marsh Sediment SW1602-70 ... | reverse complement strand
TCCCGCCCAAATTCCAGTAGGAACAGATCGAGGGATGGATGCGCTACGTAGAAACTGTCTTGAGCACGCTGTTCAAGACGAACCACCCTGCCTTCATATTCCAGCAGCAGCTTCTCATCTGCAGCTGTGAGTTGAAGCGTCCTGTTGCCTGCCTTGTAGATGCCAACGTAGTCTGTCGCATTACAGATGGAACTAGGATGAGCGGTTGGAGGCAGGGGTGGAATCTCCTTGCGGTGATATGCGGCCTGCAGGACCTTGAGGATGTGCATAGCTGCCTGTACCACCACATCGGACTCCGCCATTCGGTTGGTCAAGACGACGACCCCGAGGCCTTCCTCCATATCGGCCAAGATGTGCGACATGTACCCAGCATTACCTCCTCCATGGCCAAGGTAGGTGTGACCATCGACTGGGTACGCAACGAGGGCGTATCCATATTGTTCGCTGCCAGTCCAGGTCCCGAGTGGCGCCATCAAGCTGAAACTCTCCTCCGATACGAGACGGCCCTCAGGTCCTTGCCCTCGGTTCATGAGCATCCTCAGAAAAATGGCCATATCTCCGGCCGTAGACGCCTGACATCCATCGCCCGTGCCGTACTCGCCCCACATGGCCGGTACGAGCTCGTGGCTAGGGTGCTCCGGCCGGTCGTCATAAAGGCTACGGTAGCCGATGGCCGCTCTTCTGCGTGTCTCAAAGGTGATAACAGGATGGGTGTTGGTCATGCCAAGAGGATCCAGGACTCGAGACTGTATCACGTATCTAAACGACTGCCCCGTCAGCCTTTCCAGAAGGAACCCCAAGGTCTTGTAGCCAACGCTCGAGTAATGCCAGTATTGTCCCGGAGGAGCGCTGGTCTTAGTCTCCCGCAAGGCCCAGGCCTCGTATAGGCCGTGGGGTGACAACTCGGTACCGCGCACAATACCTGCAGTGTGACCCATCAAATGATGCACCGTGATCAGCGGGTATTCGGATCTGACTTGGAACCAGGGCAGATACCGTGTCACCGGTTCATGCAGGTCCAATGTTCTCTCATCGCGAAGCTGTAGCAGTGCAATAGCGGTGAAGGACTTTCCTATCGACGCGATCTCGAACATGGAGTTCGGGGTGATGGGGGCTTGAGCTGCTATATCGGCGAACCCATAGGTGGATATCCTGAGCAACCTCTCTCGATCCGTAACCGCGATGGCTAGGCCCGGTATGTTGGCCTCTTTCATCTTAAGTTCTACGAATTGGTCAATGTGTTTGAATGCCCTTCGAAGGCTTGCCAAGAGACGCTCCTTTCGTCTGGTTCCGACCAGCAAACTGAAGGAAACTGCAACTTCCTCCCCCAAATAGAACCTTGTTGAGCCGAGCAAAATTGGACAGTCTCTAAATCATGTAACCCCTCTATATTACTTGATCGGGGTCGAACTCTGGTATGTCTTCATCCTTTCAGACTACGGCTAGCGTTCGCCGAATCACGACTTCGAGGATGTAGGACGGAGCGGCTATTCTGAGCAAACAACCACGAGTTAACTTAACCGGAATGACCCTTTGGCAAGATTAGCAGAGGATCCGAAGACCGGTGCCCTTGTCCACTGACCTATAGGCGCAAGGGTGAACGGTGGGATTTGAACCCACGATCTCCAGGGCCACAACCTGGCGCCTTAAACCACTGGGCTACGCTCACCACGGACAGCAGTATTATACTCACGATTGCCACTGCTTTCAATCTTGAGCTTGAAGCTATTCCAGCCCCATGGCCCCGGCTATCGTCTCCAGGTATAGGCTGGACGGGTTGTAAGAGAGTTCAACGGCTCTCGCTCGCGTAGTGTAGAAGTGCAGATCGTGCTCTGCAGTGACTCCCATGGCTCCGTGAATCTGATGCGCCGGATTGAAAACACGCGATGCAGCCTCGTTTATCCATGACTTGGCTACTGCCGTCTCTTTGACACAGGTAAGGCCCTCGCTGAGCATCCAGGCCGCTTGGTAGGTACTGAGTCTTGCTCCCTCTACGTAGGTATACATGTCAGCGCAGTAGTGCTGCAACGCTTGGAAAGTCCCGATGGGCCGACCAAACTGTTTCCTTTCCTTGGCATATGCAACAGTATCCTCTAGGACCCACTGGAGATTCCCCACTATTTGGCAGCATTTTGCCACGTCGCTCCTCTGCACAATCCTGCTTACCTCAGGCCATCCCTGGTCAAGTTGTCCCAGGATGTTCTCCTTGGGCACTCGCACCTCATCGAACACCACCTCGCAAAGTTTCTCGTGAGCCATGGTTTCCATGACTGTACACGTCACTCCGGGGCTCTTGGCATCCGCTATTAGCAGGGTGATTCCCTGTTCCTGCCTGCTGGTTCTGACCACACATAGGAGATAGTCGGCAACATTAGCATAGGGAACGAACAGCTTGCTTCCACTTATGTTGTAGGTGTTCCCATCGGGAATAGCCTCGACTGCGATCGCCTTGGAGTCGTGTCCTAGCTTGGGCTCAAGCAGAGCCAGGCTGAAGATAGCCCTGCCACTGGCTATGTCAGGCAGATATAGCTTCTTCTGTCTCTCGCTACCGGCCTCCAAGACTGGTAGACCACCGAGAACCACAGTGGGGAAGAAAGGCGATGGTAAGCAAGCTCGCCCCATCTCTTCTAGCAAGACCGAAAGGTCGAGGAAGCTCATGCCGCTGCCTCCGTACGCTTCTGGAAACACGAGGCCCAGCCAGCCCAGAGTCGCCATTTCCTGCCACAGCTCTGCGGAGTAGCCTTTGGCATCTTGCTCCATCAGCTTGACGAAGCTCTTGGGGCATCTCTCCTCAAGCAATTCACGCGCTGCCTGTTTCAGCATCTCCTGCTCTTCAGAGAGCGCTAGGTTCACTCTATCCTCCTAGTCAAGTGGCTCCTTCTTCCTAATCAGTGGGCAGTCCCAGGCCTCTGGTAGCTATGATGTTCTTCAGGATTTCCCTGCTACCTGCCTGAAGGCTGTATCCCTTGGAACCTAAATATGAGTGGGATGCCAGGCCTTCAAACGGAGCGTACTTGGAACCAGCCTGCAGCACTCCGTACGGGCCGAGAATTTCCATTGCTGTGTTAGCCAGACGCTGCTCGAAGGCGGTGGCATAGGACTTGGACACGGCGGCTTCCACCGTCGGGGGACGCCCTTCATCCATCACCGTGGCGACTTTGTACATGAGGAGTCTTCCCACCTCAAATTCAACCTGAAGTTGTGCCAATTTGTGTCGGACTATGGCATCCTGCGACAACGCTCTCCCACCGCATTCTGTCTCCTTGACGAATGTGATGATGGCGTCAAATAGAGCGTAGTTGCCCATCAGTCTTTCCATGCCGCCTCTCTCGTAGGCGAGTTGCTCTATGACTTGGTAGAAACCCCTGTTCTTCTCTCCTATCATGCATCTCTTTGGCACTCGAACGTTATCGAAGAAAATGTCGTTCCAAGCCTCTGTGCCAGTGATATCAATCATGGGGATACGGGAGATTCCGGGAAGGTCCATAGGAACGAGGAACTCGCTTATGCCTCTATGCTTGGGAGCGTCCATATCGGTCCTTGCGAACAGGTCAATATGCTTGATGAACGAGGCGCCGCTGGTCCATGTCTTCTGCCCGTTGATCACGTACGCATCACCATCCTCAGTAGCTCTTGTCTTGAGGGAAGCCAAGTCCGAACCGGATTCTGGCTCACTCATCCCCAGCCCAACGTACAATTCCCCTGCCATGATCTTGGGTAGGAATTCCCGTTTCTGTTCCTCAGATCCATAGCTGAGTATCGAGCCACCTATTTGCCGGTCGGTGAACCAGTGACAGGCAGCGGGCGCTCCGTAGCGCAACATTTCCTCGGTGACCACCAAACGGTCGATGAAGCTACGTTCCTGCCCCCCATATTCCTTGGGCCAAGTTAGCCCAATCCAGCCTCTCTGCGCTACCCTCTTGGTGAATGCTGGGTCATACCCCTGTATCCAGGCATCACAGCTTGGCTTCCACAGCCCTCTTTCTATCTCACCTTCCAAGAAGTTGCGTACTTCTTGTCTCAGCGTGTTCTGCTCTTCACTGAAACCGAAATCCATATGGCTCTCTCAGAGGTTGATATTGGAGTACTTTCGCCAGCGCGTAGTTACGGACTTCTTCGCCAAGACATCCAGGGCACGGTTTATGCATTTCCTGGTGGTGCGCGGTGCGATGATATCGTCGATATAGCCTCGCTCCGCAGCAGGATATGGACGCTCGTATAGTTCCGAGTACTCCTTTATCTTCTTTGCCTTCTCCTCTTCGGGGTTCTCTGCCTCTCTAATATCTCGGGCAAATATGACGCTGGCAGCAGTCTCTGCGCCTACGATAGAGACCCGGGCGGTAGGCCACGCGAACACGAAATCAGCGCCAATAGACTTGTCCAGCATGCCGTAATGAGCGCCAGCATAGGATTTTCGGACTATTATCGAGATCAGCGGTACAGTGGCATCGGCCCACGAGTAGAGCAGCTTGGCACCATGACGCAATATGCCTGCCCAATCTTGTTGGGAGCCTATCATGTAGCCAGGGCAATCTGTAAGAGAGATGAGGGGGGTGTTGAAGAGGTCGCAGAAGCGAATGAATCTGGCCAATTTGTCGCACGCATTGATGTCCAGAACACCTGCCTTGACCCCAGGCTGGTTGGAGACTATGCCGACGGGACGCCCATTCATGCGAGCAAAGCCGCATATCGCGTTTGAAGCGTAACACTTGAGTATCTCGAGGAAATACCCTTCGTCCACAACGCTCTTGATGATTTCGTACATATCGTACGGCTTCGCTGGATCGTCAGGGATTATGGTGTCGAATTCAGCGATCTCCCTTTCGGGGCTATCGTCGGTGTCGATTCGTGGCGGCTGCTCCTGATTGTTAGAGGGGAAGAAGGAGAGAAGCTCCTTGCATCTATCCAGACAATCCCTGTCGTCTTCGGCCACTATGTGTGTCTGTCCGGACTTGATGGCATGGCTCCTCCAGCCACTGAGTTCTTCGAGGCTGATCTCTTCTCCGGTTTGCGTTCTCACGAAGGCAGGGCCGGCGATGCCCATGAAGCCTGTTTGCCTTGCCTGGATGACGAAATCCATCATCACCGGGTGGTATGCCTGTCCTCCCAAGCAAGGGCCCATCAGCAGAGATATCTGGGGGATTATTCCGGAGGCTTCTATCTGGGATCTGAACGTCCAGCCGTAGGATTCCAGGGTGTCCATGCCTTCGTGCAGCCGTGCGCCCGCTGAGTCGTTCATGGTTACGAATGGCCAGCCTTTTTCCTTGGCAAACCTGATGGCGGAGGCAAGCTTCTTGCCATGGTATTCGCCGAAAGTCCCCATCATGGCGGTGTAGTCCTCAGCACCGGCGACTACACATCTTCCGCTCACCTTGCCGAATCCAGTGACAATTCCCTCAGCAGGCACCTCTCGTTCGTCCATTCCGAAAGCGGTGGTTCTATGCTTGACCCACAATCCCAACTCAGTGAAAGTACCAGAGTCGAAGAAGTAGTCTATCCTTTCGCGTGCAGACATCTGTCCCTTCTGGTGGCGCTCCTCGATGGTCTTGGGGCTTCCCATCTGCAGAAGGCGACTTCTGGCGCGTTCCCACTGCTCGATTCTCTGTGCTGTTGTGCCTCCGGTTACGTTGCTCATCACTCCACTCTCTTTCTTCGGTTCATCGCTGCTAGCCTGCGGCTTGTGCGAGTACCTGTGCCTGATGGTGTAGCCAACTCTGTTGTGGCGTCATGAAAGGCCATGTATCTATAGCACAGAATAGCGGCGAATTCAATATGACTGGCGGGACCGCCAGCCATGTAGTCCACGTCATCTGAGCTGCTTGGTGATGGCCACCCTTATGGTGTGACGGACTCCGGTCTCACGATTCCCGCTCGAATGACTTGAGATGTGCTGGGCTCGCGGTCAGGCTTCAACTGAGGGTGGCAATCTTCACCTTGCCCCAAACGCCGATCCTGTCACCCTTGATGACGACTACGCCGCGCAGTTGCCTAATGCTCCTGGCCCTGTCGATTGCCTTGGAGATATCGTCTGTGTCTTTGACCATGTTGCCAATCGCGGTGGCTATGGCGTCGGCGAAGGCCGCTGAGGGCGAAAGCGCGATGACAGCATCGGCAGTGCCCAGACTCAATGAGTGTCCCACGCTTGCTGAGGAGGTGCATATGCCCAAAGGCGTTTCATTGGGCTTGACTTCCAAGGCGATCTTCCCTGTGAAGGGCGATTGGCCGGCATAGACGCCCACGAGCCTCCTCTTCAGTATTCTGAGGAAGACATCGCCTCCATTCTCCACTATGACCTCCGGCGAGAAAGCGAGCAGGTCCCTGCCTACCGCTTCAGCAATGGCGCCAGCTACCGCTGCCATAGGGCCCACCCCAGCCGTCTGCGACGCCTTGGCCATTTCCCTGACGATCGCCGGAGCATCTTCATCAACTTGACACGGCTCCAGCGTGGTCAGAAAGAGGGGATGATGCATGATGTATTGCTCCAGTGGTACACGATGCTTCAGGATGGATTTGATGGCTTTGTCCCTCAGGCTGCGCTGGGCTTGGATACACAAGTCCGTCTGCTTGACTACCGCGCTGAACGAGACCAGGTCGCTATTCCGAGTCCATTGACGGTAGTATCTCGGCTGGTGCACGGATTGTTTTGGCCTGCGTCAGAAGTAGACTTTCATGGCTCGGGGTGGGCACGCCTTGACGCACAAACCGCAGACAACGCACTTGTCTTGGTCAAAGAGCACCCTTCTTGTTCTTGGCTCCAGGGTGAAGGCACTGGTGGGGCAAACGGTGATACAAGCACCGCAATGCGTACATCTGGCTTCATCGCGAATCACATCCTGGCTTAGCGACTGGATTATTATCCCTGTGTCAGTGAGGTATCGGATGCCTTTGTCGTAGTCTTGCTTCTCGCCGCTCAGCTCTAGCACCAGCAAGCCTTCCTGCCCTGGTGATACCGACGCCTTGAGAATGTTGAAGCTGAGATTGAAGTCCTTGGCCAGCCGGTATACCACGGGCTGTCCTGTCACGAGGGGGGGGAAGTGAAGCACTATTCTTCTGGAGATGTTCATCTTCTCACTCTGTTATCGCTCTTTCAGGAAGAGGCCTGGAGGTCATACCTGACTCTACTCCCGGTAGGGGAGCCGATGGTTCTGTAAGCAGAAACTCTCCTCTGGCTATCCATCCTCTCAAGGTGTTGGCGATCTCAACCGCCTTAGAGTAACTGGAGAGAGAAGCGGTAGGCACGTCTCTGCCCTGGACTGTTATATGGCCGCTCTTGAGCTGTGCATAGCTGACTTCACCCAGAGTGTCGGGCTTCCTTTGGGGATAGGCTTCAGAGTAGTCAATAATGGGTGCGAAGATGTCCGCATCTGTCACCGTGGTGTAACGCAGGATTTCTTCAGATACTATGGGTATGGGAATACCTATGCCTACCGTCAGCGTGCAACCGTACCCGAGCATGCTTGTTCCCACCAGCCACTCCGGGTTCATTTGTTTCAGGTCGCCGATGAGGGCCAGAGTCCCAGCCGGCTCTCTTGGCACGCCATTGTCTCCCCTGGGAGCAATGGGGTTGTGCTGCGTGCCATGCCAGGCAACATAGCCGATGCCGCCGCCGAGGAATACCTTGGTGCCTATGCCTATCGTTCTATAGTAAGGATCATTTAGTAGAGGAGAAAGCTGTCCTGAGGTCGAGTAGTTGGCATTACCTAGCTTGGGCTTCAGCACCCCCATATAGGTATAGATCATCTGCTCTGAAAGATTCACGGCAACGGGGTAGAGCTGATAGGCGTTTCTGACGTTGAACATGGTGGCGTTATTGATGTCTCTGATGTTTATCCACGTTTCCAGCTTCTTCCTGGGATAGCAATCCGTGCCGTAGGCGCTGGCTATCAGCCTGATATCTCTTCCTGCCGCCAATTCCTCAATAACATGCCCGCCCCCGTATCTGAACTCGCCTGGATAGATCTTATTCTTGGGGTCATCGTCGGGCAAGGCTGTCGCTCCGAGAAAGACGTCTACGGCAGCTATGCCAGCATACACCGGGACATCGTTAAGGTAAACCTTCCCGCCGCCGAGTTTTGTCTTGGGCTTGGAGTGCCCGATGTTCAGGAACACGCCTGAGGAACACATGGGGCTGAAAGTCCCAGTGGTGACTACGTCAATATCCTTCGCCGCCTTGGCTATGCCATCTCTCTTGACGACGTCGATCACTTCCTCGGCGGTAACCACTACCACCTTACCCTTCTTGATTCTATCGTTGATTTCGGCGATTGTTTTTGACATCGTGCAGTCCTGTCCTTGGGGAAGAAGGCTCTCTCGTCAATTTGCTATTCGAGCAGTTCCGCGGCTAGCTTGGCTGCCTTCTTGCCAGATAGTAGCATGCCACCGAATATTGGTCCCATTCGGGGGGAGCCAAAAACGGCGTTGGCAGACATGCCTGCGACTATCAGACCGGGATAGACCTCTCTGGTATTCTCAAGCGTTTCCTTTTCGGCTACTTCGGCCCACATCGATTTTTCTCCAGCCACCTTCCCACTCGGGGTTCTCAGTTCTCCTCCCACCTTCCTGGTGACTAGCTGGCAGACCTCGGAATCGTGTCCGGTGGCATCTATCACCAGTCTCGATCTTATGGCCAGGGGGTCGATGTGCAGGTTCGCCATTTGGACGGAGCTCCAGTTCAGCACCAACCCGCTGACCCTGTCCGCCTCTCTGATGACCACGTCCTCGACGCTGATGAGGTTGAATATCCTAGCCCCTGCTTTCATTGCCCGGGAGCAAAGCGTCGAAGCCACTTCCACAGCGTTGGCTACGTAGTATCCCTTCTGATACCTAACACTGGCGATGCCAAACTCGTCCAGGATCTCCTTGCCTTCCTCCTGAACCACGATCTTGTTGAACATCATGCCGCCTCCCCATATGCCGCCGCCGACACTCAGCTTCCTCTCGAAGATGGCTACCTTTATGTTTCCTCTGGCGAGGTAGTAAGCGGCAGCCATTCCCGCTGGTCCAGCACCGACGATAGCTACGTCAAGCTCCGTTGCTTCAAGCAGATCCTTCTGGTAGCTTTCGATTATGGCTCTGGAGATAACGACTTCATCCATTACTGAACTCCTTTGACTCGCCCCACGGCCGGCATCGGGCAACTGCTCCTGGGAATAGGCCTTCTATTATACCCTTCTGTACGGATGGTTTTCCAGTTACTGTACCCGATCATGTTGTGGGTGTCCTGCTATGTCGTCCTCCCCTGCTAGGAGCCCCCGTTCACGTTTTTGACAGTCCTGCTAGCCAATGCTAATATGATTGTGCATAGTCGGTTCGCGCTTCGTGAACTCGCTGCAAAAAGGTATGGTCAGTATATTTGGTAGGAGCCTTGGGGGGTGGTGATAGGTGGATGACGCCGATAGTTGGCTTCTGTTAATCTTTCTAGTCTGTCTTGTGCTTTCAGCTTTCTTCTCCAGTGCTGAGTCCGCGTTCATTTCGCTGCCCAAGCTGCGGGTAAGGTATCTGGTGGAGAGCGGCGTAAAAGGGGCAGGGCAACTGGCCAAGGCTGCTGACAGGCCCGAGAGATTCTTGGCTACTGTTCTGTTGGGCAACAACTTGGCCAATGTGGGGGCTGCCACGCTGGGTACTATTATGGCCGTGGCGGCCTTTGGCTTGCCGTGGGGGCCGGTCGTTGCAACGGTCGCAGTTACGACGCTGGTGTTGGTCTTTGGGGAGCTTATCCCCAAGACTGTAGCTGTTCATCATGCCCAGCGGCTGTCTCTTGCCTACATCTACCCGTTGAGGTTAGTCGAACTGTGCCTGTACCCTTTTGTTCTGGCGTTGGGTCGTATTGGGCTTGGGTTTATCAGCATAGTATCCGAGCCAGTGGCAGATGCGAAGCTGGTGAGTGAAGGGGAGATACGTTCTGTGATAAGTGTGGGGCAAAGCGAAGGAGTGGTAGAGCAGGGTGAGGCGGAGATGTTGCACAAGGTGTTTGAGTTCACTGACCGTCCGGTAAGCAAGATAATAGTCCCCAGAACGGAGATAGCCTGGGTGGAGCAAGGGACGACTCTGAATGACTTCCTGGACATATTTGCTGAGAGGCCCTACAGCCGGTTCCCTGTCTATAAGGACAATATGGACAACGTGGTAGGCATCCTGTTTGCCAAGGACGTGCTGATTAAGTTGGCAGAGGACTCCACAATTGAGGAGGCTGTCATCGATGCTTTGATTCGCCCTGCTTACTTCGTGCCAAATAGCAAGCGTTTGGGAAAACTGCTTGCTGAGATGAGAGATGGCGGTCACCACATGGCGATCGTTGTGGATGAGTTTGGAGGCATAGCTGGAATGGTGACCTTGGGACAACTGATAGAAGAAGTTGTCGGCGATATCAAGGATGAGCTAAGCAGGGAAGAAGAGGATTTTGTGGTGACGGGTGCCAATGCCTTTCAACTGGACGGAGGATTTCGAGTTGAGGAGGCCAACGAGGAGTTGGGGTTGGATCTGCCTGTCGGCGATTACGAAACAGTGGCTGGATTTATTCTCAACTATCTTGGGCGAATACCAAGGCAGACTGAACAGCTGAAATATCGAGATTTGAAACTTGTCGTAACTGAGATGCGAGGAGTGAAGATAGAGAAGGTGATGGTGACCAAGGAAGGAGGCGGATCCTCTGGGAAATCCTAGAGGGTTCTTGGGCCAGAAGGACTAATGCAGCGCCTGCGCCTCAGGTTTGGCAGGGGGGAAGAAGTCAGGTTTATCTCTCATCTTGACATAATGCGTTCCTGGGAACGTGCGTTCAGAAGAGCGGAAATACCTGTAGCCTATTCCCAGGGACATACTCCCCATCCGCGAATCGCGGTGGCAGCGCCTTTGGCTGTAGGAGTAACCAGCGAGGCTGAACTGATGGATGTGTACTTGAGTCGCAGGATGCCTCCTCAAGCTCTTATGATGATGGTGAGGAGCCAGTTGCCTCCCGGATTTGACGTGTTTGATGCCTGGGAGGTGGGCCTGGGTGTCCCTTCGCTACAGTCCTGCCTCGCCTATGCTGAATATCTGAGCCAGGCAGGCCCAAGAAGAAGCGAGCAGTGGGTGAGAGATGCCATTTCGTCATTGCTTCAGACGAAAGAACTGCCCTGGCATCATTCTCGAGGGTCGAAAGTACACTACTATGACTTGCGGGCGTTGATAGCTGACCTGTGGTTCATTGGCCGTTATGAACGATTGTGTACCCTGGGCATGAGGCTGCGCTGTGGTGCTGGCGGCAGTGGAAGGCCAGAGCAGGTTGTGTCAGCCTTGGGCTTCTCCAAATATCCTCAGTCGATCCACCGTACCAGGCTCATCTTGGAAGGAGAACTGGATACATAGGCATGTCGAACCGGCGGCATGTCTTGTGACCATCGATCCTGTGGGCAGTGGGGAAAGGCAGCTTGTCATCGTGGCGGAAGCAAGGACACTTTGAGGAGGCAGTCTTTGAGGCTTGTTTTGATTCGGCATGGCGAGACATATTGGAACGAGGAGAGACGCATTCAGGGGGGTGGCAGCGATATTGAGCTAAACGAAGTGGGGATGAAGCAGACAGCTAGGCTGGTGTCGCTCTTGAAGGACGAGAGAATAGATCGCGTAATTTCCAGCCCTATGAAACGAGCTCTGGTCATGGCTCAGGCTATAGCCAAGGAGCACAAGTTGCCTGTGGAAGTTAAGGAAGGGCTCAGGGAGATTGATGTCGGTGAATTTGAGGGATTGCCTCTGTCCAGCTTGAGTGGCAGCTTTAGTCAGCTTCTGATGAAATGGTGGGAGGGAGGGATAAGAAAACTGCCCGGTGGCGAAAGCTTCGCCGAGTTGCAGAAAAGGTGTTGGGGTGCTGTGGAACCTTTGTTGGGTAGCCAGGATGGAAACAGGACAATAGTGGTACTTGGCCATTATTTCGTGACTCTAGCCATCATCTTTAAGGCTCTGGGGTTTCCTTTGGAGTATCTTCCCAAGTTTAGGATAGACTCCGGCGGGATTAGCATTATTGAGCTTGCGGACTATGGGCCTCGCTTGGTCACTTTCAATGATACTTCCTACTTGTGGGAAAGGTGTGGGTGCAAGGCTGGACGTAGACGATGAGGCTGGAGACAATATCGGAAGGAGGCTAGCCCCTGGGGAACAGAAGAGTGCACATTGTGGTGACACAGACGAGCCAGGGACTGATGCAACAGAACCAGTCGAGAGTTCGGGAAGGGGTATTTTTAGGAGAAGAGACAACATCTGTGGTGAAGCTTGAACTGGGCAGAAGAGTCAGAGATTTCGTTCAATGGCATAAGCTGATCCTGCCTGAAGAAAAGGTGGTTGTGGCCGTATCAGGCGGTGCTGACTCGGTCTCTTTGCTTCATATCCTGACTGCTTGGCGAGAAGAGACGGGCATGAAGCTTCACGTGGCTCATCTCGACCATCAACTCCGGGCCTCAGAATCTGCTCGAGATGCCGAATATGTAGCTGACCTAGCCGCATCTCTTGGCGTTCCAGTCACTGTTGGCAGGCGAGATGTGGCTGCCTATGGGAGGGCAAGGAGTTGTTCCACAGAGGAAGCTGCTCGAGAGCTGCGCTATGAGTTTCTTGCTGGGGTGGCTGGCGATGTTGGAGCTCGGCGGGTGGTCATAGGGCACACCAGAGATGACCAGGTGGAGACTGTCCTGATGCATATACTGCGCGGTTCGGGAATATCAGGTCTCCGTGGCCTCGGGCCCTGTTCACCTATGCCTCCGTGTCGTTCGGGGCTGCAGGTGAAGGCTCTGGGCTTGTTGGTGATAAGGCCGCTTCTTGATGTTACCCGACAAGAGACGCTGAGCTATTGCCAGGAGCATCAACTTGCGCCTCAGGCTGATTCCTCCAACCTTTGCCGGTCTTTCCTGCGGAATCGTCTTCGACTTGAGCTTCTTCCCTTGCTTAGAACGTACAACTCAAATGTAGACCAAGCCTTGCTTCGCCTGTCGCGGATCGCCACTGATGACAGCTCCTTCATTGAGCGGGAAGCTCTGAAGCTATGTGCTGAGGTGTGCAGGCCGGAATGTGGCTCGCTCCATCTAGATAAGGAGAAGATGGCCTTCCTGCCCGCGGCTTTGCAGTCCCGGCTGATAGGATTGGCTGTGGTGGAGGTGCTGGGGGACGCGCGTGACATCGAGGGCAATCACATTGAGGCCATACGCAGTCTGTTGACCAAACCCGTTGGCAAAGAAGTCTCCTTGCCGCGTGGCCTGGTGTGTCAAAGCCGATATGGTGAGGTGGTCATTGCAGGTGGAGAGAGGCGGTCTCATGTTCCGTGCCGTACAGAAGTGGGGGTTGAGTGGGGCTCCGTTCCTCTATTGCGGGGGGAATCTGCCCTTGAAGTGCCTGGTGAGACGCTCTTGCCAGGGTGGCGCGTGCTGGCCAGTACCATTTCGAGGCACACTGATACCACACCGTTTCACCACGAAGAGAATCGAGATAATCTCGTAGCCGAGTTTGACCTTCATGAGTTGGAGGGCGGCATATTCGTTCGCCGGCGCCAGCCCGGGGATAGATTCCAACCTTTGGGCATGCGTGCGCACAAGAAATTGCAGGACTTCATGGTTGATGCCAAGATCCCTTCTCTCTGGCGGGACCGAATACCTGTGGTTTGCTCCTCTGGAGGAATCATCTGGCTGGTAGGCTGGCGCATTGACGACAGAGTGAAGGTTACCCAAGCTACCAGGGAGCTTCTCCGTTTGGAGTTCATTAGGCTATCCTCTTGAGCCCTGGCGCACGTTTCCCTAGCCCGAAGCCACTGTCTGTTGAGTGCCTAGACTTCGCCTTTTCCGCTATACTAGGCGGCATGCATAATATGCTGCTCGTGGATAAGCCCCAGGGGCCTACTTCATCTCGGGTGGTGGAACTGATAAGGAGGAAGCTTAAGGTGAGGGCCGGGCACACAGGAACTCTGGACCCGCTGGCCACGGGGCTGTTGGTTGTTCTCACCGGCAAAGGCACCAAAGAAGCCTCCTCATTTCTCCACCTGGACAAGAGCTACGAAGTCAGAGGGACGTTGGGAGTGGAGACTGACACCTATGATCGTCAGGGCAGGGTCCTGCAACGAAACGACAATGAGGTGACTAGGCACGAACTGGAAGAGGTGCTCAAGGAGTTCCACGGTGATATCTGGCAGGTCCCCCCTCCATTTTCTGCAAAAAAAATAGAGGGTCGAAAGGCCTATGAATTAGCCAGAAGAGGTGTGAGTGTAAAGATACCACCGCAGAAGGTGAGCATCCATTCCTTGGAGCTTAAAGAATTTGAGTT
>Ga0315537_1002412_pt1 | contig 14275 bp, 14 predicted proteins | sample SalMarSW160270MG_FD_203091 | JGI IMG/M metagenome (GOLD analysis project Ga0315537, IMG submission 203091) | Salt marsh sediment microbial communities from the Plum Island Ecosystem LTER, Massachusetts, United States - Salt Marsh Sediment SW1602-70 ... | reverse complement strand
CACTGGACGTGCTTAGTGGGACGAATTTTACTCCTCCGGCTGCACGTCGGGCATTGCAGGTTCGTATTTTTGCTCTTGCATCTCTACAACACCGAGATGCGCAGCTCGATTAACGCCCAGTCGAAAAACATCGGGTCTTGAATAGTGGCCAACAACATCACAGATCGCTTTGGCTGAGTATATGTGTTCTATGGAACACTCGGCAATCAGGAGTTTCTCGCCTTCTGCCGGTCCGGCAATGACCTCCCCTCTGGGATCGATGATGCAGCTTTCTCCCGGATAATTGCTCGCAACTTCCCTATACTTTTCTGAAACACGGTCAGGTGTAAGCACGTTGCCTGCATCGATGACGTAGGCGGCAGCCTGGGATGCAAATGCCCTGGATAAGAACAAGTGGCGGGAGCTGCTCATGCCGGGCCAGGCGGCAATGTGCACCTGGGTGCCTTGCGCCATCAACACGTAGCCTGGAAGAACCATGTTATGTTCCCAGCAGTTGAGACCGCTGATTTTGGCGTAGTGGCGCCGGTAAACGGTAAGACTGCTTCCATCCCCTTCCCCCCAGGCGGTGCGTTCCCGGTGCGTGGGTTTGAGCTTTCGGTGACGTCCCATGATTGATCCGTCACTGCCTATGAACAGGAGGGTGCAGTAGACGGTGCCCTGCGTCTGTGGATCTCGTTCGGCCAGCCCAATAACCACGTCAATATTGGCTTTTCGGGCAGCATCACAGAGCCTGTCGGTGGTGGCGCTTGGTATTTCAACGGCATTCGCCAGATATTCGGCCGCCATGGATGCCGTGGTGTCCCTCCAAACAAAAAACGGATAGCCGGGGAGCCATGACTCTCCAAAGGCAGCGAGCGAGGAGCCCTGCGCGCCTGCTTCCCGGATAAGGCGGCATGCCTTCTCCGTGGATGCGTCACGGTCGAAATAGATTGGCTCCGCCTGAACCGCAGCAAGCTTGAACCGGGTATATTCCACCATGCCAATTGACCCCCTTTGAGTACCAATGTCCGACACATCTGAACCGGCGCACTAGGCGGGCTGAGTGCCTTTAGCGCCTTAGAGACTGAAGCCGAAATAAATCCGATAAGGCCACTCCGTTTCGAAAAACTCCAGGTCGTATAAAGGAAAGGCGACTTTGCAGTATAAGTACGCCTCGCGCTTGGGCGTAACCAGGATACCGCCCCTCAAGGCCAGTTCCAAACTCACGGGATAACCCATCTCCAGATCTCCCGAATCCAGGGTAAACGCGACCCCTCCTTCGGCTCGGACACCGAAGCTGAACCGTTCATACCATCTGACCCTGTCGAAGGGATTGTGGAACGGATTGAAACGTAGATCCAACTCCCCCTGGGCAAAATAGACGACAGGATAGATGTAATCATACCCCGTGGCATAGCCCTGCCTGCCCAGGGAGAGGTAGAGATAATAAAGTGTCTCTTGGGGAAGCTCGGGCTGCAGGTATCCAATGCCCCGGAGCTGGCCCGTGAGCGACACCCTCCGTTTGGGCGAAACGAGCCTCCCCACGATCCTGCCGGCCAGCTCGAGGGCGGTGGCGGGATCGTATTTCGGATCCGTCCCGAACCAATCGAGGTCATAGTAACGGTTGAGGATGCCTGCCACCGAGAACTGCAACCGGGACCCCGCATGGCCGAGATAGGCTGGATCGTAGGTGGAATCCCACTTGGAGCGGCTCAGTTGAACCAGCACTTCATGCTGTCCGAAGACAGCAGCGTTCCAAACTTCGACGGACGACACCCCGCTACCCTTGAAGTTGTAGAATTGCTTTGCATGCTGATGGTAATAGGAGTAGCCAAATGTCAGGTCGCTGTACCGGGCCAGGGGGAATTCGTACACGGTGCCGCTTCTCAGCAGGGCGAGCTTGTTGACCCAGTACTCGTTTGTATTTTCTCCAGCAAAGTAACTGTATGTCCAGTAGTCGAGTTCCTGGTTCAAAGTCCCGCGAAAAAGATCAGCCTCAAACTCCAGGCCGAGAAAGGGATTGAGGTTGTCGAACTCTTCTTTGCCGAGGCGCAGATCGAGACCTCCCTGGATCTCAAAATCGATCGTATCGGAGGCATTGGAGAAATATAGGATCGTGCCCGCCGAGAGGGTGTGGATGTAGGTACGCTTGAAGTCGAACTCATCGTCTTCTATGCCGTAAGACAGCGTCCAGATCGGGTATGCCGGCACAAAAGGTGAAATACCGCCGCGTTCCCAGGCATTGAGGTTTTCACCGATTCTCTTCCGTGAAGCAGGACCGCCGAGCAGAGTGTTGGCGTCCTCGTACTCGGGTAAAGCACCCGAGCGAGCGCCGACACCGGCTGGACCGGAAACAGCGGCAGCTTCCGATTCCATGTTGACGGTGAGGCGCTTCAATTTGAAAGAACCGTCCTCGTAAACCGAACAGATGATCATCATTTCCCCGGACTCGTCTTTCGTAACCACGGGCCGGAGGGCGCCGCCGGAAACCTCAGTCAATTTCCGCCAATCCTCGACCTCCCCCTCGAGGTCCGCTGCATAGAGCTGAGGTGTACCATCGAGGGTGCTGGAGAAGACGATCCGGCCGTCGCCGATATAGACTGCATCCAGAATGTCTGCACCGATCTCCGGCCAGAGTTCGACGGGTCCCTCCGGGGTTGAGCGAAACAGGCGGATCCGTGTTCCGTCGCCGACGTTAGCCAGAAAGTCCGAACCTTCGATCACGGAGATGCTGTAGACGGCGGTTCCTGCCGGCAGCTCACGGAGTACCCGCCGCTCCCCCGAGTCCAGATTGTACTGCTCTATCCTGGTTACCCCGGCCTGATAGGAAGCCAGGGTTACCGTGTCATCGTAGATGTCGAAAGCGCGGGTTCGGGTATCCTCGAGGATCTGTTTCGGGCGCCCCGGTCCCGCCATCCGAAACAGCTCGAAGTGCTCCCAATCGTTCTTTGCATCGTATACCAATCTGTTGAACCAAAGGGCGCCGGAAACCGGGTCCAGTTTCAACATAGTTCCCACATCATCCACTATTGGGCGGTAAGACCTCTTTCTCTTCTCGAAGAGCGAAAAATCTTCGTAATCGTTTCCCCAGTTGGCGATCACGTAGCGGCCATCGCTGGTGGAAGTGATCTCCGACACGAAAGGATATCGTTGCTCCGGATATAGAGTTTGCAGTGTGTCTCCATCTTGGGAGTATCCGGAAAATCGGACGGCGAGATTCTCCACCCACTCCTTGTATAGTTCTTCGAGAGTTGTGCCGTACACTTTCTCCACGGTCTTTTCGAGCCCGTCGTACCGGAGGCGCCAGAGGAACTGGTCCATTTTCTGCTGTGGTTCATGTTCAAGAAGAAAGAGGAGGAAATAGAATCCCTGGTTGTAGACCAGCTCGCGGTCCCTGCTGGACCTTTCGAACCTGGCCATATCGCTGAGTGATAGAAGATATCCGTGGAGAAATGTATCGCGCAGGAGCATCTCTCTGTACGGATCGGGTTTGTCACCCCCAAATCTGTAGGCACCGAGCTGGGCCAGTCCCTCCTCAAACCAGTGTGGCAAGCGGTTGTGTTCCAGGAATGCCGAGCCTCCTCCCTCGATTCCTTCTTCATCGATATCAGCATCCCCGGCTACATACAGATAAATAGGGCGCTTCACCGTATCCATGGTGTACTTGTGGGATAGCTCGTGAGCAATCACATTCCGCAGCCAGGGAGTATCACCACGCCAGAAGATTTCGGTTTTTCGTATATCGATACTGACGTACCGTTGCAATGTTCTGGCAAAACCGTTTGAAAAATCAGACTCGTCACAAAGATTGATCACTATCTTTTTCCCGCCAAAGTTGTACCCGAAAAATGGAGCAAGCGTTTCCGCTGTTTCCTCTGCGATTTCGAGTGCCAGACGCGCCATATCTTCGATCTCTGCAGGATACGACACGATGAAATGGCTCGACTCGAGGTGACGCTGCTCGGCACCGCAGTGAACCAGGGAGATCAAAAGAGTTATTAAAAGAACCACAGTTTTCTTCATGGCAAGCACTTCCTCCCTATGCATTGATTGGAGGTTCAAGGCCGGGTAAAAACTAGATGCTGAAAATATTATAAGTTATTTGTCTGCAAAAATGCAAAAGACTGCCCAAGATGAGGCTATGTGTAATGTAGCTTTCTCGATTAGATCGGAAGAACGATATCCTAAATCGATCTGATTTCCTGCCGAATGAACACGATATAGGAGATAGCAAAACAAATCACGGTGATCGCGATTAGGAAAACGACATAAGGTAGGACGATCAATAAGCTCTGCAGCAGCGGAAGGGGTCCGGAAAAACGCGCGAGGGAATACTGTTCCATCATTCCCATCTGAACAATGAAGGGACGCAACGTTCTCCGCAAAGGGTCAACGATGGCGGCCGTTGAATCGGTGTAGAGCATCATGGGAGAGGTAAAAGAGAGCGTTTTCTCGATCCCATAAATGATCGGTAAGGAGTTACCAGCAGACGTCGTATCCGTTGAGAGCAAGGTACTGATGAGAGCATTTACGCCCAGAGCGAGGAAAAAGGAGAAAAAGATCCACACGGCCAAAGCAGCCAGAGCTGAGGTGGTGATGCTTCTGAACAAAATCGAAAACAGGATAGCCACTTCCAACCAGAAGGAAATGTAAACAATGCTGATGATCAGATAAATCAGGATACGCCATAACTCTTCGATCCCCGGTTTGACCCCGATACTGATCAATCCCATACCGGTGATCAGCAGTATAATAGAGGTCATCATTACCGCGATAACCACGACACCAGCCAGGAATTTCCCGTTGACAATCGTATCGCGGTATATCGGCTGGGCCAGAAGCTTGCTGAGGGTGCCTTCGTTTCGCTCCCGATTGATGGTGTCGAATCCCAGGATGAGTCCGATGAGGGGACCGAAAAAGGCTACGAACTGTACCAGGGAGAACCCGATCTTCGAGGTGGTAAAGAGCATCAAGAATACGAAACGGGGCGCCTGCATTCCCTTGATGCTTTCTCCAATACCTGAGGCCGCCATGGAGACCAGGATCAGGCTGGCCATGGCTATCAGGGCAAAGAGGATTAAGAAACGGTAGCTGCTGAAATGATCTGCCAGCTCCTTCTTTACGATCGTTCTTAAATTGTTCCTGAAGGTGCGCACGCCTCTGCCTCCCTGAAATACTTCATGTAAATCTCTTCCAAGCTGTACTCTTCCTGACCCACTCCGAGCTTTTCCTCCGCCAGCTGCCCCATGGAGCCCTGGGCGACCATCCGCCCATGAAACATGATCCCGACTCTAGTACAGATTCTCTGCACTTGATATAGCAGGTGGGAGCAAAGCAACACCGTCATCCCCTTTTCCCGGCCGAGTTTCCTTATAAGCTCCAGTATTTGATTCGTACCATCCGGATCCAAACCCTGGGTCGGCTCGTCTAGAAAGGAAATCTTTGGTTCCTTCATTAAGATTTCCGCCAGACCGAGTCGCTGCCTCATCCCTCTAGAGAAAGCATTTATCTTCTTCCTCCCTTGATCCAGCAGGCCGACGTTTTTAAGAGCGTTTTCAATACGCCGGTCCGCCTCCTCACCTGTAATATCATTCAGCTCGGCGATAAAGCGAAGCATCTGCCAGGCGTTTAAATCTCGGTAGAAACCCATGTTCTCCTGGAGGTAGCCGACCATTTTCTTGATCTCGATCGGCTTCCGCAAAGGGTTTAATCCCAACACCCGGCTTTTCCCGCCACTGGGTTCGATAAGACCCAGGAGCATAAGCAGGGTTGTCGTCTTCCCGGCGCCGTTGGGGCCCAGGAATCCGAAAATCTCCCCTTCCGAGATGTTGAAGGTAAGGTGATCGACCGCCACCTGGTCCTTGTAGATCTTTGTCAGTTCTTCGGTCTCGATGACTACCTGATTTGCCATCTCAGCGCCTTCCCAAGTAGCGAAACATGACAACCAGACCCCCCAGCACAACCACGATCAAGAGGATGCCGACCCAACCCCATACCTCCAACGCTTTCACCGTCACACGGAACTCCGCGGAACTGCTGGACTGTTGGTCTCCCCTTGCTTCGAGGTTGACAGAATAGTCTCCTACCAGCGCATCCTTATTAGGAGTGAGCACCACATCCACTTGCTTCAATTCGCCGGGAGCCAGGGTATCGATCTTGTCCGGCTTGAACTCCACCTTCCAATTCTCCGGTTTAAAGGACATGAAAGAGATATTGGAATTCGGGGCGGTGCCGGTGTTCTTGACATAGATTGAAACGCTGGCCTCTTTTCCGGACCTGGCCTCCAGAGACAGAAGCCCCGAGGCGGTACCGAGTTTCAGCTCATAACTGCCGGTGAGCATAAGCTTCAAAGGGATTTCCCCTTTGCCATTTTCAGAACTCACGCGGAATATTATTGGATACTCACCCGGATCCGTAGAGGGCGGAGGATTGACTTCCAAGGCAATCGTACTGCTCTGCCCCGCCTTCAAACTGAGACTGGAAATGTACTTCGATTCATAAGAGGGTTTGAAGTTGACTGTCCAACCCTGCGGCGCCTGGGCAAACAAATTAAAAACAGAATCCGTGTCCAACTGGTTTTGAACATCGATCGAAAACTCATATTTCCCCGTGGTCGGACCGCTCAGGACAGGATAGGAGGTGCTCAATTTGACGCTGTTAGCTTTTTGTACACCTCCCAGGCTGCTGCTCACCTTGATCAGGATGGGTTGTTCCAGATTGAAAACGCCGTCAGTACTTTGAGCATCTACGAGGAACTTGTAGCTCGCTGGAGTGATTCCCTTCATTGGTTTGGCCTCGAAGGTGAGGCTCTTGTCTTCTCCCGCCGGGACACTTATACCTGTCACTTCGTATTTAAAAGTTTTGATGTGAGCTTCCCATCCTTTCGGTACAGATGCCAGTTGCACATTTAGATTCTCATCCTCTTTACCCCTGTTATGAAAGTAGAGATTCATTGTGACATCCTCACCGGAAGCTACTTCTACTCCTGGATATTCCGCTGACATGCTGATCAACCGTTCCGGCCCGTTCTGGTCCCCTACCGTGCTGGCATCGGCGAAGGATAAAACCGGATAGAGGATCAACGCGGGAAAAAAGGCCAATCCCACTGCGATCATCCGGAGATAACTTTTAGCATTCATGTCTGCCTCCCGTGACTCTCCTGACAAGCATACTTTGGTTTACGCTCCTTTGTTCTGGAACGCTTCTGCATCAAAGGATTTCAAGGAACTTAAAACCAACGTACAAAACGAAACTTTCCTCTAAATGACAAGAAAATTACAATTTTGCAAGATTCGGAGTACCCATTTCGTACCGCAATGTCTGTGACCCGCCGAGAAATAACCTCGAGCCAAGATCACTGTGAGAACGACGGGTGAGGCACGGCCGCGTGGTTTTCCAGTCCCTTTATCGACCGGTCCTCCCGGAGCCGGGTCAGAAGGATTTTGATTTCCGTTTTGATCATCGCCTGCTTTATTGGATGGCGCCCTTTAGAGCGGTTGAGCTCGCGATTTAAGGATGCGTTCACTATTACCAATTGCCGAATATCTGTTACAATGGAAACCAATGCCACATCAGCCAAGGTAATGGAGTACATCCTGAATAGGAGAGTGCATGATACCAGCCAAGGATAAATACGTCCCCGGCCTCTGCAACATCGGACCGGCAGAGATCAAAAGGCGAAGGCAGGGCGGTTGGATCGGGTTAACTGCGACAATCCTGCTCTGGGCGGCCTTCTTGATCTTTCGTGTTCCCGCTCCATGGAGATTCACGCTCTTTCTCCCGGCTACAACCGGAGCGATCGGTTTTCTTCAGGCGGCATTCCACTTCTGCGCTGGTTTCGGGATACGCGGAGTATTCAATTTCAGTTCCGAAGTTGGAAAAACTGAAACCATCGAAGAGGCGGAGTTTAGACTTAAGGATCGCAGAAAGACCCGCCTGATCGCCCTTTACTCGGTTCTCATCGGAATTGCTACGGCGGTAGCGGGGTATTTCCTGTCATTCTCACCGTGACAACGTATTGAAGATGCAGTATGGAGCCCGCTTCATCCCCTCAAGCCGGGTGCCTGTTCGCGAGTGTCTTGCACCGGCGAAAAACATCCGGGTTGATGCGGATGAAGAGCTGAATCTGTGTCGTGACACAGATCCCCAAAATCTTCGCGAAGCTCAAAATTTCATCAATCGAGAACAGAAAAAGCAATGCATTGAACGGATTGAAGCCATTCAAAGGCAACAGTCTCCACACGACGGTGCTTACTGGACGGTCCTTGATCCAAATATGACGGCAACTTGTATAATAGTGTAGAATGCAAATTAGGAAACCAGCAAAAATGTGAGTGTTGTTTCTGTACCCGCAGGTGTTCTTGGTTGTGCCTGAATTGCTATATCCATAGTTGTCGGAGACATGCTTATATCTGTGAGCACTTAAAAGTAGTTGTCAATTTTGTGTTTTAGCAAATGAACAAACAGAGTGGAGGTAAAAATGGATAGGAAAAAAATGATGCCTATCGGCCCTATGATGATCGAGCATCGTCTTATTGAACGCATGATCAGGGTAATGCGGATGGAGCTAGATCGATTTCTACGGCAAAAGAAGGCAGACCCTGAAATTATAATGACCTTCGTTGACTTCATCCGAACCTATGCGGACCGGTGCCATCATGGTAAAGAAGAGGATATTCTGTTCCAGAAGTTGGGGGAAAAGGAGATATCGAAAGAGCACCGGAAAATGATGGACGAATTGCTAAAAGATCATCGGTGGGCTCGACAGCAAACCAAGGATGTCGTTGTTGCAACGAACAAGTACAACTCTGGTGATGATAAAGAGTTCCTTACCATTACTGCGAGGCTGAGCGCCCTAACGGAATTCTACCCTAAACACATTGAAAAAGAGGACAAGCATTTTTTCCTACCAGTAATGCGCTATTTCTCTCAAGAAGAGAAGGATTCGATGCTCGTGGAGGGATATGAGTTTGATCAGACTCTAATCCATGAAAAATACAAACAGATTGTAGAACAGTCGGAGAAGTATGTGGAGGCGGCAGGCAAGGAGACAAGCTGATGAATAATTCTCATACAATTATACGACCGGCGATTGGTCATCCAAGGACAAGAATCCGTTATCAATAGATAGGGAGACAGCTCGTATGGCGTGTTCTAGCTGGTCATACCTCACCGTTCGGACTCCATCTCCACCATCATCCTATCGCGTTCATCGGGCGTCAATATGGCGAAGAAGGGTGAGCTACGTCTCAATCTCTCGGCTCGTGAACTCCGAGATACCAGTAGGTCTCTTAGTCGCTCAGTCGAGTACGTTTCAAGTAGCTGCCTCCACTCACCGATGTCGCTGTTCGCCGTGCCCTGCCCCTCATGCAAAAGTCGGTTTGTGTACTGGAGAGCTCGCCGAGCCAAGGAAGGATCTGTCTTGATAAGCTCAGCGATAGCCCTCGCCATCCTGAGTGAACGTTCAGCAGATTCGGCATGGAACTGAACTCCTTGGGGCCGGTTAACACCGGCTGTATCTCCAGACACCAAAAGTATTATCGCGTTGTCAGGAGGGCTAGGACTGTCAGCGCGTGTGAAGACATTCAACTCGATTATAAGATCAAATCGTTTCTCCGTCTGAATCAATCGAGACCGTAATTCGCTTCCTATCCAGCTGACTGCCTTGGTTTCTGCGACAACATCTATCTCGAGTGACTGCGAGGACTCACCTAGTGGCTCTCGTATCCAAGCATTTCGAGTCTCTGGTAGCTCTACTACCTGGCGCAATGCCAGGATTAAATCCTCATATTGCTTCTGCTCCATTTCGAACAGCTGGCGAAATATAGTCAAATAGTGATTGTCCAACTTCGGGCCGAATTTTTGGGCTCGACCGGTCCCCACTCTGACGGCAATACCTAGTCTTTCGAGAGTTACTAGCGCTTTACGAGCACCAGTGGTCGAGAGGCCTGCCATTTTAGCGGCATCTGTGACGCTGACAGGTCCGCCAACGTCATGAACAAGTACGCGTATTAGTCGCACTAGTGCTGAGGTTCTAAGGATGTCGTCTAGAGGATACTTCAGGGTATTCCGTTGAATTCGCGGAGGACGCATCGAACACTTACGTTTCTAATTAGTAACTATAGTTCTCAATTACAAACTATAGTTCCTTTCGAACTCGCTGTCAACTATGTTGTGACTGACGAGTCTGTAGAAAAAGGCACCACGATTTAGGAAATCAGGGTAGAATACGAGAAACACCGTTGCCGGGAGGGGAACGATGGCCAAGTACCGGGAGTATTCACCCAAACAGACTAGAAACTATCTGGAGCCGGCAGCAAAGTAACTGCTTGCCAACAAGACCCATGATGGATTCGCGGAAGCGACGCTCCCGCCGTGTGTAGTCGTAGTAATCCATATCACGCGCGTTTATCACTCAGATGAAGCCTAACGTGAAGCTGAGTTGTCGCGCCGAGACAAGTAGCTTCGAGGTCTGTTCTAAGGTGACGCCAATCCGCCCTGGGCGGCGTTTCGCGGCCAACTCCAGTGCCATGTTAGCCTGGCGATTCCGTGGCCTTCTTTCGACCTTCGACGATGAAGTCAAGTATCTCAGCTCGGTCGATTGCGAGATTGATTCCTTCAACGTCCAACGGTGATCTGGATTTCTGCTCCGGCCGAATGACAAATACTGTTCCGTCTCTGCGTCTGATCCGAACTGCACCTTCTCGATAGGCATTATCAAGCAGCGTTGCGAATCGTTGCCTGGCTTCTGAATACGTATATTCCTTCATCATCAAACCTCCAGGACGGAAACGTGCGCTAGCTTGGCAGCTTGCGCCAGGTTTCCATCAAGGGTGACCATTGCGCAGCGATGTTCGTGAGCGCACGCTATAACGTAGGCATCATAGGCATACAGACTGTGGTCGGATGCGATTTCCATTGCCGTTGGTAGATCGACGTCGCGGAACCGAATTGGTATCTGTTCATAGGCACTCAATACCGCCGCAACTTGGTCCAGGCCCAGCCTTTTTCTCTTCATCATGGCAGCCAAAGCATTCCCGATCTCCCAGTGGACAGAACCAGGGGCAATCAGATCTGCATCTTTCGTCAGTTCGATGAGCGTATCGCGCTCCGGCTCTGAAACGAGTACGGCGATAAGGACCGAAGTATCGACTACGAGGTTCATCCGCTTTTCCTGTACAATTGTACAACTACTCCAGTGTCGCCGTCAAGTCTTTTCGGCAGGCTAACGATGAGTTCAGTTGCCTGGCGTACATTGGCGCGCTGATTGCAACGAATGAAGTGAGCGGAAAGCAATCAGTGTGACAATAGCCAGGTCAACTGCAGCAGAATGATATGTGGTGTTCTGAACTTTTCTTGCAGCCTTCGTAGAAGAATTCTTTTCAGTTTGTGAGCGATTGCTCGATCACGATAGCGTTGCGAACTTTCCTGACAGTGATAGTTTTTTCGATTACGTAGTATTCCAGATCCCTGCTGTCAACCAGTTCGAATCCGAAACGAGCGCCTCCGAATATCGGATGATAATGAAACAGCACCACATCTCCGTTTTCTAATTGCACCGGTTGCCCGCTCAGCAGGTTCTGGTTGTCCAATCCGGCAAACCACGGATGGTCTTCAGCTCCGTAGACAAAGCCGGCGTAGCGGGGATCATTGAGCTCATAGCTGACTGAATAGCGCAGATCGACCGGATGCCAGTTCCCCTGCCCATCCAGGTACTCCATCCATTCATGGTGAAACTCGTAGGTGGTTGGATCATCATGATGTCGCACCGCACCGTTTACAGTCCGGGCGGGAATCCCGGAGGCCCGGCAAAGGGAGACAAACAGTCTCGCACGGTTGATACACACGCCAGATCCCGTTGCAAGAGTCATCGATGCCGGAACGGAAGCGGGATAGCCTCCTTCGGTTCGAACATACGTTATGTGTTTCACCACATAGTCGCCGATCCTGCGGACCGCATCGGATCGCTTGAGCTCGGACAGATCGAGCCCTCGAACAACAGACGGAATTGATGGATCTTGCCAGTCGATATAGGAGTTCGGTTCCAACCAGGTTGCATCGGCGTCCGGAATGCAGTGATACGAGGCGATTTCCCTTCTCGTAATGGTATATCGAATTGTCAGCTCGGCAGACCTGCCGATATCCGATAGCGCAATGCTTGCCCAGGAGTTGCCGAGACCGTCCGTTTCCACTCCATGTTCATACGGCCGATCATCAATCGACACGACGGTTAAAAATGCAGGCGATGCCGTGCTCCCCAGAGGTATCAGCAGGTGCGCGTCCTCGGATACACGGTATGTGGCTGTCCACGTCGAGTCGGGTACGTTGTATGTTACAGGTTGCTTAGAACAGGAAACCATCACAACAATCAGCGGCAACAGCCAGTATCGAATTTTGCTCATGGTAGTATGACGGTACAGTTTAGATATGTTGGGGTCAATACTATGAAAAAGAAGACACCACATAACGATAAGCTGAGTTGCCGCGCCGAACCAGTTAGTCGCACCCCTTCTTCAACGTGAACGGTCCGATCAAGTTAACCCCTACGCGGTCAACTCCAGCGCCATGTTAGGCTCCGATGATCTCGTTCAAGCCCTCGATGACCTGCGCCATCTCTTCTTCGTTTGCCGAGGCGATCTTTGCACCAAGCCTTTGCACAGACAGGGTTCGGATCTGACTGATCTTCACCCAGGATCTCTTCGGCAGACTTGTTGTTTCTGTCAGCTCCAAGGTGAGAGGAAATCCCGCTTTCTGCGGTTGACTAGTCAATGCGACTGCGATTACCGTGCCCGACTTGTAGTTGAAGATGTTCTTGCTGAGCACTAGCACAGGGCGCATTCCTGCCTGCTCGGCTCCCACTGAAGGGTTCAAATTGGCCCATCGAATATCCCCTCTCAGTATTCGGGCCACGCATCCTTCTCCAAGCTGAAGCCTTCTTCAGCAAGAATTGTTTCTTCTTGTGGGTCGAGTTTTTCACACTCGAGAGCCAGTCTGTCCTTTTCCAGCTTGCCGAGTTTTTCTTCCAATGCTTGCTGGATTGCCCTGCTTCGATTGGGGAAAACACGCTCTCGAACGAGCCTGTCCAACCGAGTGAGTGTGTCTTTTTCGATAGTGATTGCTATCTTTGACGCAGCCATTAGATTCTCCTTCGGTATGATAGTACATCATACTTGCGAAGAAGTCAATTATCCCTGGGTGAGCCTAACGCTTGAGCTGACCAGCGCTCTCGCAGGCACGCAGTGCCGAGAAGGCGTCTGCGTCAAGCGAAATGTTATGCAGAAACAATCCTCTATGGCTATTCACGTCGTCATTTAGGCTTCGGGAATCGTTCCCCAACCTCTATTATCAAATACCTGCGCTGGAATCGATCCAACCGATTTCCATTGGCCATCTTCGCAAACTGCACCAGATTTCTCGGTCAACACCAAGAGTTTTTCATTTTTCGATTGATAGTATTCTTCGACCTTTTTGCTAATCTGGGGCGTAAAATGTGGCCATATCGAATATTCATGCGCCAGATTCAGCCCTTCTGTGTTGTCTAGTCCGACGTCGTTCTCGTCAATGTCGTTTACGGTCAATACGTTTTTACCGAGAATTACGGCACCAGCGCTTCCTCCGTAAACAGGACCGCCTTCTTCGACAAAGCGACTCAAGTAATAATCGAATCCGCTATTTCTGATTTCTTTCAGCAAATAGAAGGTGTTCCCACCGCCGATATAAATGCCAGAGTACTCGAATATTTTTTCATTTGATACTTTGCTGATATCTATTGTCATTTGAATGTTGCATATTCCGCACGGTTTGAACGTATTCTCCAACCACACCTTTGCGTTCTCGTATTTGGCAAGCGACCATCTCAATGCTAAAGGAATGTACAATAACGGTTTGGATCTATCGAGCCAATTCGAGAAATGAAGATCAATAGGTATTGAGTCGTTTTCTGTTCCGCCACCAGCTATTGCTATTTTCATATTCGTAATAATCATAGTTCACTTCAAGGCTATGTGGTGGATAGGCGTCGGTTGTCGCAAGATAATTCTATTGCCTTCTTTCTCAACTTTTCTGCCCTCTCTTGTTTCTACATAACATCTTATATAGTTAGTCGTACTCGAACAGTATAAATCCACTTCGCAAGCTGCTCGCGAAGTTACACGATTACCGGTTCGCGATTGTTGAAGCATCATAAGCACTGTGATTTCCAAATAAAGCTGCGTGAAGTGAAGTAATATTCTTCGATTGTCGTGTACTGATACATAGGTCGATGCAACAATCGCAGTACAACATCATCCCCTTCGTT
>Ga0315537_1002408_pt1 | contig 14280 bp, 13 predicted proteins | sample SalMarSW160270MG_FD_203091 | JGI IMG/M metagenome (GOLD analysis project Ga0315537, IMG submission 203091) | Salt marsh sediment microbial communities from the Plum Island Ecosystem LTER, Massachusetts, United States - Salt Marsh Sediment SW1602-70 ... | reverse complement strand
AATATTTTGAAATAGAACCGTTAGAGGTTAAAAATTCTATAATACTAAAGAGGTATAAAAATGGTAGAAGTAATAGAATGGCCCCTAGGGCGTGGCGATGAAATTTTATATAGACATCCTCGTGACACCTTAAATTGGGGTGATCAATGTAATGTTTTACCTAATCAAGTTGCAGTATTTATCAAAGACTCCGTTGTTTATGATGTACTCAAATCAGGTAGACATTTTATAAAAACTAAGAATATTCCACTGTTAACAACATTTCTGTCAAGAATTGTTGGATTTGATAAATCTCCTTTCAATTGTCAAGTGATTTTTGTCAATATGGCAGACTTTCAAGGAAAATTCGGAGGGCGATCTCAAACACAAGAATTAGCTCCACTGCAATTTTTTGGCGATTATTTCTATAAAATAGACGATATTCAAAAATTTGCTTTTGAAATTGCAGGAAATAGAAATATATACACTACAGCAGCTTTCAATGAATTCTTCAGATCTTTCGTTGTACAATCAGTTATTAGCAAATTATCCGAAAAAAGCATTGTAGATGTTATGTCAAATCTAGGAAAAACATCGTCATCTGTACAAGGAGAAGTTGCTAGTGATCTGTTAGAGTTTGGAATTAAACTGAAGCAACTAAAATTTGGCGGAATAGATACTACTCCAGAATATCGTGATAGACTCTTCTGGATGCGTTCTGGTGTTTCAGCTGGTCAAGTCCAACAATATGCAGGTATGGCGCAAGTTGTCGATAAACTCCCTGAAGGAGGAGGCGGTGGCTTAACTGGTGCAGTGATGATAAACAATCTCTTCTCAAAACAAGAAGTAAAACAAGCAGATAAAATTGAAAAGCAAGGAGATGTAGAAGCTGCTTTCATTACCTGTAACCAATGTGGAAAGAAGATATCTCCAGCTGCAAAATTCTGCGCTAGCTGTGGAGATCCAACAGATGATGAGCTTAGTGGTAAAATGAAGTATTGCACCAACTGTGGCTCTAAGAATGACACAGGTGCCAAGTTTTGTGGCAATTGTGGAAATAAACTGGACTAATTCTCCCTTTTTCTTTCTTTTTTATTATTTTTCTATTATCTTTTGAGATTTAAGGTAATAATATATCGCAACAGATTGTATGATAAATGAGATTTCTATACACCAATTAAATAAGGTATGGCCTATTCTTTGACTTGTTACAAACAGCGTATTTGACCCTCCAGAATTCACTATTAAAAATCCTGCAAAGATCACAGATGCATATATGACCGCAATACTAAATATAGCTAGATACGTCCATTGATTTATTTTATTTAGTTCTTTGTTTCTAAAAAAAGCTATCATATATAGTAAAACAGCTGCTATCAACGAACCAGCAGCTGCTTCAATAAATTGATTATGTTCTGGATGTTTCTCAACAAAAAGCACTCCTAGATAAAGTCCCGCTTGTGCAATTCCAAAGAAAGATCCAGCGATGCTAAGATATTTCGTTACTTTGTCTTTTGTAAAAAATTTCCATATTATTGAATGGTAAGCAATTCCAAAAAACGACATATAGAAAACTGCAATACGATATAATACTTGTGAAGTGAGATTAGGTTTTCCACTTGGAGTTGGATTTCTTCCTAGATCAGTAAGAGTATTATAAACAAAATCAAAACCTTCAGTATCTCCTGTAATATGATTACCACCAGGAAAATAAGCTATTGCTGTTATTTCTAACATTAATGCAATAACAATAAAACTCGCTAAATAGATGAAAGTATCTCTTAGAATTCTTTTTTTATCCATATCAAGAGAAATTCAAGGAGTCTCTATTTAAAGCTTTAACTATCACAGAGCTTGTTTTTCTCTTAAATTTCTGATAAATTCTATGTTAGTTAAATCTCCTTGGATTTTTTCCTCTACTGGATAACAGCTGGCTTTTATAGCTTCATGAATTGCTATGGGATTTTCTATTGAACAATTACACACTCTTACTTTAAAACGTGGAATTTTTATTCTACCTGACATTATACCTCCAGTAGATATTTCATTACAATCAGCGTTCCACACACAGTCAGTTTTATCACATCTACGGTATCTTGTGCCATATTTATTGATAAAAACGACCTCACCTTCATAGCACATTTTTTTAGCCATAATACCCCACTATATCAAAAAAAAATGCAATTAAAAAGGACAAGTATTACGTGAGTAAAACATATGATAATTTATGACAAAAACTAGTAATCACACGAAATAAAATTGTCCGTAGCTTTTATACGAAAAACAATTTTCGCACAATCTTTATTTAACCCATATCACAATAGTAGTTCATGGCTTTAGATGCATTATATTATATTATAGGTGCAATACTAGTAGGAACAGCTGTATTCGCACTAATTGTTGCTATATCTGCAAAAAAAATTGATTTCGGAGATAGACTATTTAAAATAAGAGATAGAGAAATACCAATTGTAGGTTCTGTATCCAAGCGTGGAGCTAAAAAAAGAAAGAGTAAAGCTGCTAGATCAAGTCCCTCTCCTCAACCTGTTTTTGATTCCTCTCCTATAGAAGAAGAGAAGGCTGCAAAGAAACCTACTACAATAGATACCTTAGCTGGAGCTATACCAAGTACTCCTAAAGCTGAGGAGATGGCTGAAGAAAGGAAAGAAAAAATGGTAGATCTTGAAGAAGCAAGACCACCGATGGACGAAGCTGAAATGGTTGATGATTATGGAGAAGAAGTTGAAGAAAGAGCAAGTTATATTCCTCCAACTCTAGCGAAGGAAGAGGAAATCATTATCGATGATCTCTCAAGAGATTTATCCATTATGCTTCCAAAAAACATGTGCTTAGATGAAGTGTTTAGACTCAAAATTACTTTGATTAAAAGTAAAGAATTCGATGAAGCACTTACGATTAAAGAGCTGAAATTAGATAAAAAAGAAGCAGAACACTTTTCACTTACAGCTAAGAAATTAGGAGAAAAAGTGACTGAAGCTACAACTAGAATTGAAGGATTAGAAGAAGGACCCATGATTGTAAGACCTATTGCTATAGGTAATGTTGCTGTTGTATCTCCAAGTCAGAGGATTATTTATTTTGATCCGAAAGCTGAAGAAATTGTTATTGAATTTTTCCTAACTCCTACAAGGTGGTCAAAAGAACTTACAAGTAATCTGAGAATAGAATTCGAGCAGAATTATAAGATTGTTAAAACAGTAAATGTTCCGGTTAAGATCTATAAAAGAAAAATGGAAGCAATTTTTGGAATAAATATCTCAAAATGGCAATATTATGTCTTATTTGTTTATTCAGCTGTAGGAACACTTTCTGGATTGATTAGTTTCTTTAATAAGTGGGTTTTAAGCACTATATTTGGTGTCGAGATTGGAACCTAATCCTCCTTTTTTTCCAACATTTTTTTAAATCTTTAAACGTGTATTCATTCGAAAATCATGGTTGATAAAGTCAGGATAGGTATAATTGGATTAGGACGAATAAGTACACTCCACCTTCAAGCATATAAACAAGAGAATAATATAGAAGCGGAATTAATTGCTGTATGTGATAAAAATAAGAAGCGAGCTGAAGAAGTTGCTAAAGAATTCAATGTAGAAAATGTGTATACAAACTATGAAGATCTTCTTGGAAATAAGGACGTTGAAGCAGTAGAGATTCTTACTCCTCATAATCTTCATGCTGAGCAAACTATCAAAGCAGCTGAAGCAGGTAAGCACATTTCACTCCAAAAAGTCCCAGCTATGACATTATCTGAAATGGATGCCATGATTGAAGCGACTGAAAAGAATAAAGTTAGATTTAGAATATTTGAGAATTTTAGATTTTATCCACCTTATCAGTTTGCACAAAAATTAATCGACGAAGGTGTAATTGGAAAAACAGAACGAGTAGATTGCAGAATGTGGGGAGGATTAAGTGCATTATCTGAATGGAAAGTTCCAATATCCTCCTGGAAATGGCGTTTTAGTGAAGAAGGGAATTACAATTCACCAACTCTTTTTGATGACGGATATCATAAACATAGTATTATTGCACAATTCTTAGACGAACCTATAGAATCAGTATTAGCTTGGCAAGGAGTAAAGAAGATTCAAGGAGTAATAAAACATGATACACCTGCTGTAGTAATCTATTCTTGCAAGAACAAATCTCATTATGGTACCTGGAATACAAGTGTTCATGATTTTCTACCAATGGAATCAGACCATTATGCTTGTGATGAATATATGGAAATTGTTGGAGAAAAAGGAATAATTTTCATTCCAGGTTGTACAGGAAAATTCTTTGAAAGTTGCGGAGATAGTGCTCCAGGACAAGCAGGAGTTCACTGGGTGGATGAAACAGGTCAATGGAATTCTAAACTTGATATCGATACGAGCTGGAGTTCCTCGTTTATAAATTGTTCAAACGAATTTGTAGAAGGTTTGAGGGAAGATAAAGATATAGAATTAAATCCCAAAGAGGCAAGATATATCCTTCAACTAGGACTTGCTACAGTGAGATCTGTACGAGAAAATTTCAGAGAAGTAAAAGTAAATGAAATTACTGATGGACCTTAAATTTTCCATATAGCTCCATTCTTTGCACTAGAAACTAACTCTGGATAAACGCTGAGAATTCCTTTTTTGTATTTCTTTTCTGGCCTTTTCCATCTATTTCTGCGCTTTGTTAGTTCTCCAGAATCAACGAGTAAATCAACCTGTCGATTTGGAATATCAATTTCTATTATATCTCCTTCTTCTACAAGAGCGATTGGGCCTCCTTCCCACGCTTCTGGACAAACATGCCCTATACAAGGTCCCCTACTTGCTCCGCTATATCTGCCATCAGTGATCATAGCTACTGAATCTCCTAAACCCATTCCTATTAGAATTGCAGCAGGTAATGATAATTCCCTCATTCCTGGAGAACCTTTTGGTCCTTCATATCTGATTACTAATATATCACCTGGAACAACTTTGTTGTCAAGTAAAGCTTCTTTTACTTCCTCCTCACTATGGAAAACCTTTGCTGGTCCCTTATGTTTAAGCATATTTGGGTGAACAGCCGATTGTTTAACTATAGCTCCTTCAGGAGCTAAAGAACCTTTTAAGACAGCTAAACCGCCTTCAGAAGCTAATGGTTGATCTAAAGAGTGTATGATCTTATAATCTCTATTCACGGATTGTTCTGCAATTTCTTCCAGTTTTAATCCAGAAACTGTTAGAACTTCTTTATTCAAAATAGGAAGTAACTCCTTGATTGTAGCTGGAACACCACCTGCTTCATGATATTGGAACAGATTAATGTTTGAAGAAGGTTTGAAATTTGCAATTAAAGGAGTAGTTTTAGAAAATTCATCAAAAATATCATGTGTCATGTCGATGCCAAGTTCATATGCGATAGCACACAAGTGAAGAACCATGTTACTTGATCCTCCAATAGCTAATCCCAATCTAATTCCATTCTCTAGAGATTCTTCAGTCAGTATTTTATTTACTCTAACCTCTTCTTCTACTAATACTACAATCCTTTTTCCAGTTCTATGTGCTAGTTGATTTCTTTCCATAGAAATAGCAGGTGTCATAGCACAATTTGGTAAAGATAATCCAATAGCTTCAACTATAGAAGCCATGGTGTTAGCTGTTCCCATCATGTTACAAGCACCAGGTGAACAACAAGTCTTTTCTTCAATTAATCTAAAAGTTTCTTCATCAATTTCACCAGCATTAAATAGACCTATTGCTTCTTTAATATCTGAAGTAACTTTAGTACCGATACCAGGGATTTGAGCAGGATCCATTACACCTCCAGTTAAGAAAATTGTTGGAAGATTACATCTTATAGCTCCCATAATCATTCCTGGGATTATTTTATCACAAGAACAAATGCATACTAAACCATCAAAACCATGTGATTGAACCATACTTTCTATGCTATTTGCAATAATCTCTCTTGATGGTAAAACAAACTTACTCTTTTCCCCACTATTAGCTATTCCATCACAAATACCAATTGTGTTGAAAATCATAGGAGTTCCACCAGTTTCTAAGACTCCTTCTTTAACAAGATCTGCAAGTTGATTAAGATGAATATGACCAGGATTCATTTGATTGAAAGAGTTAGCAATGGCGATCAGAGGTTTCTCTAGATCTGCATCTGAATATCCACAACCATGATAAAGAGCTCTCTTATAAGCTAATCTTGGGTCTCTCTTACCTAATCCAAAATTACTGTCTTTTTTAGAATTCACAAAAAAGAGAAGTTTTTCTAGTATATAAAAAAGTAGGAAAGAAGTTACTTCACATATCAATTCTTTTATCTGGAAAAGTAACTTCATAATCATTTCTAGTGATTTCGTCATCTATTTTGAAAGAGAACCATTGATTATGAGTAGGAGGACCAAAACAAACTTCAGCTATTCCTTTAGTTACATTATATTTAGAAGACCATAGTGTTCCAAAATAATCTGTAAACCAATGACAACATATTCCTGTGGGAAATTCTTTACTGAGAATTTCTTTTATTTCCATTTCAGTAATTTTACCTTTGTTTCTTTTAATTGATTCATCAATAATTTCACGTCTCTTCTTAGAATTCGATATCAACCAAGGAATATTGAACTCATTAAATCCCTCAATTTTAGGTAGTTCATAATGATTTGTTGCAATAATGTACTGTTCTTCGCTATTAAGATCATAGTCTTTTAGTTCAATAGTTGTGTTAAAATTTTCCATCATAATAGCTTTACCTGTTTTATCAACTACAAGAAAAATATTCGTTCCATATATGGGAATTTCTTCAAGTAGTTTAGTTGCTTGACTCACATCTTTACAATTTTCTATTATTACTCTTAATGCCAAATCCCAACTAATAGATTTTTTAGTGAATTTTCCTCTCCAAGCTCCGCCTGCTGAACTAGTAACACATAAACCTTGATCGTTTATGCCATCATATCTTCCGTATGGAATGCAAGAAAAAGCTAAATGTTTGTATTTTCCATTTACTTTTGTTGTACGAAACTCTAAAGATTCGTCATCATGTTTCCATTCATAACTTCGTCCTACTAGTGTCTCTTTATTCTTAGTTAATGCTGGTAAAACTGCAAAGTGACTACAATTTTGTGTTGAAGCTGGAAAATCATAAAGCATCAATTGGTCAACTTTTGCATTAAAGGCATCTGCAAAACCTTCTGATTCTTCTTTTAATCCAGGACAAAAACTATTATAGAATTCAAAAGATTCTTTAAAATTCTGGAAACTTGATTTATTCTTGTTGAATTTACCTGAAAGATAAACCATAGGTACATTTTCTCTTTTTTTGAGAATCTCTGCTTGTTTTTGACCTATATTATAATGTGTTCCCTCAAGTAAATGGTGTTCGAATTTCATTTTATAGTATGTATATTTATCATTCATTCTTCTTACCTTGTAGGTTCTGAGCTGTAAGTTTCGTTTGTGCCTTTATAACATTTTATGGGTAAATTTTAAGCATAGTTTCAGATTTTTAAATAAGATTTAAACTTGCCTTACTTTTTGGAAAAAAAACGAGATATTTGCTGTGATTTAATTTAAATCCAAATACGCGTTTTGACCTTATATTTAAACTTGCCTTACTTTAATTTCATAATTGTGTCGTAATTTTCTTTAAATAGTAAAAAAAAGTAAAAAATAGATAAAGTGTAAAAAAAATGGAACAACTGGACTTCAAGCATTAAAGAATTTAGTAAAAAAGATTCGTACGAAATATAATTCTCGAGCTTTTTCATATTTTGCTAAGTCAGATATGCGTATAAAGGAAGCCAGTTAAATGGTTGAATTATCAAAATCTCTAATTATTTTAGCTCAAATTAATAAAAAATTGAAATGAAAAACGATCAACAAAACTGTGGTACATCAATCAAAAAAATATCAATTGGTGGAACAAATAGTTACAGTCCTAGTTGTCAACCTTTAGAGTAGATAATCAACTGCAAGATCATACATCTTGTGAAATTTAACTTGTTTTGATTTCATGTAACGAATGAGTCTATCCAGGATTGTTATTCTGTAAGCATGTCCTATACAACTTGGATGACAGGTTAAAGTGTAAATTTTTCTCGAATCTTTTAGATCTTCCATTTCTATAAGCGCATCAAATTGTGATTTCCAAATATCAAATACTTCAGTAGGAGATTTTTGATGAATCTCGAAAAGTACCCAATCATCCATAAACCATTCAATTGGGAATTCTACAAGATTTCTAGGCGATTCAGGAACTGAATAAATATAGGGTCTATCTTCATCCATGAAAGATGAATCATATCTGTAACCCATCTCTGCTATAATTGTTAATGTGTTTTTAGAAAGTTTCCAATAGGGAGCTCTAAATCCTTTTACTGATATATCCAGCTCTTCGAGTAGTTTATTAGTGTGTTCATGTACAATTGTTTCTTCATTGAATTCTATTTTATCTAATTCTTCATGTAAATACCCATGAGCTCCTATTTCATGCCCAGCATCTCTAATTTCAGCTATTGTTCCTGGGTACTTATCAACTACCCAACCACATACAAAGAATGTTCCTTTGATTTCATGTTTTTTCAGTAATTCAAGAACTCTCGGAACTCCTCTTTGAATAGCAAACTGCCCTTTCGAAACTTTTACTGGCTCATCTTCTCTTCTTACTTGAGCACTGTCAGCGTCAAGATCAAAAGTTAGACAAACATCAACGTTTTTCATATATTAGGACTTAAACAACAAAGAAGAAAAAGGTTTTGGATAATAAAGTAGCTATGTTATAAATCAAGGTGAATTTGATAAAAACTATAACATATAAATCTCCTTATCAGTTAATCCTGATGACCTTTTAAATATCCAATTTATTTGCCCCAAATGTCGTAATTCGTGGAAAATATATCTTGAAATGACTGCTTGACGAGTCGTCTTCCCTTGAAACGAGTCTATAATTTCTTCCTCTTCTTGTCTTCCTAAATATGAAAGACGTTGTTTAATTATATCAGCAATCAAAATAAAAGAATCTCGAATCTCATCTATGCTAATTTCTCTTTTTCCTTCTTGACCAGTGTTCAATGCAATTTGTGGAGCTTCAAGTTTTTCTCCACCTGGTAAATTGTCAAGTAACCAATAGTTATTCATCAAAATATGTCGGAATAATTCTTCTGAACTCCAGGTATGTTTTTTCTCCGAATAGTAAAGATGTTTCTTATCTACTTTTGTAAATCTTTCAAGAATCTTCATACGTTCCTCTTCTAAAAGAGAATAGAGTTGTAGTAAAGTTGGCATAAATTACAGTTATTTTAGCAAATTAATAAGTTTTTAGCAGAAAATAATACGTAAAAATATAAGCTAATTGACATATGACATCATGATAGTAATGACTGATGAATTTGATTTTGACAGATATTGGTTGAGAGTTTTCACAATGTGTATAGAGGATTACTCAGATACAGAAGTGAAAGGTCAACTTCTGGAAGGATCTGAAAGAATTACTTCAAAGTCTTCTAGGATTGAAGTTTTTAATTGGACTCAAAAAGCTATGGAAAAATTAGATGATCTTGTTAGTGAGGAGCAGAAATATGAGATTATGACCGGATGTTCTTGTCAATATCCAAGATCAAATCTTCAGCAATTTAAGGTTCTCTATGACGAAACTCAAGATGTAAAATTAGTTCACAAAGCTATGCAAGAGTATTTTGAGAATATTCTCAAAGAACAGATGAATGTTGAAGATAAATATATACAAGAAATTATAAAGAGAGGAATGGGTATGGCAGGAAAATTAGATGATAATACTATAATTGCTACTAAAATCCCTAAAAGCGCTTACATTCATGAATGGTTTGAGGAAACCGATCCAAATAAAAAACGAGCACTTTTCTGTCATTGTCCTCGAATAAGAGAAGTATTAGAAGATCCAGAAAAAGAACTTCCAGAGTATTACTGTCTCTGTGGAGCAGGATTTTACAAAGGTATTTGGGAGTTTATTTTAGGAAAACCTGTAAAAGTTGAAGTTTTGGAAACAGTCATGCAAGGGGATGAAGTCTGTAAAATTGGGATTTATTTAACAGAATAAATTAATAAATAATCAATTCTAGATACTCCCATGAGCAAATCTAAAGTGTATATGGTAGGTACTGATGATATTTTCAGAGGTGATTCTCTAATAGACCGTCTGGAGCTTTTATGGAATCATGAAGAAGTAGGCTTAAGCAATTGGATTGAGCCTGATGAAATCGTAATTATTAAAACTCATTTTGGAAGTAGAAATCAAACCAGACACCTCCGTCCTATGTATATTCGAAAAGTTGTTGATTTAGTTAGAAAAGCTGGGGGTATACCTTGGGTGTGTGAAGGTGTTGGTTTAGGCTGGGATGAAGCTAATAAAGAGTATACAATGTCAAATGGTCCTGGTTTTCTGAATCTTGGTAACCAACATGGGATAAACTCTGCGTCAATGAATGCGCCTGTTGTTATGGATGATGGTGTAATTGGCACCGAGACTTTTCGAGTTAAGAATGATCAAGGAAAATATATCAAAGAAGTTGCAGTGGCTATGGGATTGAAAATTGCGGATAAAACAATTATTCTTTCTCGTTTCAAAGGTCATGATGGAGCAGGTTTTGGTGGTGCTCTTAAACAATTGGGAATCGGTTGTGTTGGAAAAGAAGGCAAAGGTGCAGCTCACGCAGGTGGTGGTAGTAATATCTATGTGAAAAATCCCGATAATTGTACTGCTTGTGGAAAGTGTATTAGAATCTGCCCTACTCAATGTTTGTCCTTAGATAAAAATAATAAGATAGTTCATGACGCAGAAAATTGTATAGCTTGTCTAATGTGTTTTGCAAAGTGTCACTATGGTATCAAACCAGAAGAGATGGAAAGTAAACAAGTATTTGCTCGTAGAAAACGTATTCCTAGTGTTGAACAAGTAGAAAGAATGATGGATAATGCAGCTGGTGTTGTTAAAGGAGTTGGTAATGACAGATTGCGATACATTAGTGTTGCTGTTGATATAACAAGTCACTGCGATTGTGCAACAGCTGGAGGGAATATCCTAGTTCCAGATTTAGGTATCTTTTATTCTGAAGATCCTATAGCAATCGATCAAGCTTGTGTAGATTTGGTTACACAATCACCTGGAATGCCTAAATCGCCAGCTGAAACAGGTATTGTAGCACCACATACAACTATTAATCCTAAACCAAAAGCTATGGAAATTGGTGAAGAAAAACTTGGTTTATTCAGTGTGTGGGTGGATGAAGAGTCTCGGCCTATAATAGCTGAAACTCAATTATCAAGTGCTTATGCACTAGGTTTAGGTTCGAGAGAATATAAGTTAATAGATCTAACCCCTAAGAAAAGATGAACAAGAATCAATTGAGAGCCTAAAATTTATAAATTTCATTTTTCTTTATTTCCTATGACTTGGTTTGATGCAAATATCGAATTTATATCAATATTTGGTGCCATAGTTTTATTTCATCTTCTTGGAGAATTTCTTTCTGAAAAATATGATTTAAAATATCTCTGGATAAGATATATTACGAAACCACTTATTATTCCTTTTTTAATTCTCTTTTATATATCTTCAAATGAACTAACAGTTAACTGGTGGGTAGTAACTGCTCTTCTATGGGGATTCTTAGGAGATGTCTTTCTTATGATTCCTGATCCTGAAAAGAAGGATTTGTGGTTGCGAGCTGGTTTGATCTCTTTTCTATTTGGACATGTACTCTATATAATTGCATTTATCATTATGGCACAAGATTTTAGTCATTTTCAATGGTGGAGTATATTTCTTGCAGTACCATTTGTGATTTGTGCAGCTATAGTCCAACCAAAACTTACGAAACATACAGGAGATATGACAATAGCTGTCACAGTCTATATTTTCGTAATAACATTTATGGGTATAAGTACAACTTTCTTACTGAATTTAGGAACAGTTACTGGATTTATACTATTATACATAGGTGCCTGGGTATTTTTAATCTCAGATATTCTAAATGGTATTGGTAGATTTGTTGTTCAATTCAAGTATGAAAGAATTATTACAATGTTTACCTATGTTGTTGGACAATTATTAATTGTCTTGGGACTAACGTTTCTATAAAGATTTAATCCATTAAAATGAAAGAAAGAAAAAATAGCTGTCTAGTAACTTCTAGCTATATAGACTGTCTCATGAGCTGTTTTACCACAAACTAAACATTTCTCAAATTTTCTAGTTTCTGAATCTACTCTTTTTCCTCTGATATAGGCTTTGACTTCTTTCTCGACGACTTCAGCACAAGATTCACCATCGAAATCTATAGAACAAAAACCAGTACAAGCAATCTTATTGTCATCAATTGCTTTCTTAACTTCATCAATTGTCTCTGCAATTACGACTTGAGATTCAAATTGAACTGCATACTTCTCCTTGAGTTGTTCTGTAAATTTCTTCGAGTATTCCTTGATGAATTTCTTCAGCTCATCTCGCTTAACCTTCAATTTCTCTCCAGAAATTCTATTTACACTAATAATTTGATTATTCTCAATATCCTTGGGACCTATTTCTATCCTGAGTGGAACTCCTTTTAACTCCCATTCATTGAATTTTTCTCCTGGACTGATGAAATCTCTATCATCAAGTCTTATATAGACATCGGGAATATATCCTTGAATAGTTTTCAATAGTTCTTTTGCCTTTTCTAAAACCAAATCTTTTGTTTTTGTCTTATAAATTGGTATGAGAACTATTTGCAAAGGAGCTAAATCCCATGGGAGAACCAATCCTTGATCGTCTCCTAATAAAGCAATCATAGCTCCATAAATGCGACTTATTGCAGGACCATAACATGTAATATAACCAAACTTTTCTTCATTATCTTTGTCAATGAAAGTTACATTGAATGGTTTAGAGAAATTTTGACCTAATAAATGAGTTGAAGGTAATTGTAAGACTCTGCCAGAATCCATCAGTGCATCAGCAGCATAAGTATGAACAGCTCCAGCAAATTTGTCCCATTCTGGTCTTTGGAAGAAGATAATTGGGATAGCAAATTCATCTTGCAGCATCTCATATGTGGTTTCCATATCTTCTATAACTTGTTGCCTTGCTTCTTCTTCAGTTGCAAAAACATCATGAGATTCTATCCAATGGAACTCTCTTGCTCTAAAGAATGCTCTAGTATCTCCTCCTTCATATCGAAAAACCTGACCAGAGACATATCTTTTGAAAGGTAAATCATTGTAACTCCTGATCCAGAGAGAATACATCTGATATAAAGCTGTTTCACTAGTTGGTCGTAAAGCTAATCTTTCTTCAAGTTCTTTATCTCCTCCATGTGTAACCCAAAAGACTTGAGGAGAGAAGCCTTCAACATGATCAGCTTCTAATAAGAAATTTCTTTCCGGTATAAGTGTAGGCATAATTAGAGGTAAATGCCCCTTTTTCTCAAGAGCTCTTTCATATTTCTCGTACATTCTTTTAATAGTAATTGATGCCCATGCTCTGTACGGTACCATACCTTTGATGTTGTATCTCATGTCGGCTAATTCAGCCTTCTGTATTAGTTCAGTATACCATTGAGAAAAGTCTTCACTTTTCTTTACAGAAATTCCCTTCATCTTTTCTTTTGACATAGTATCATGCATTTGAACAAAAAGGGGTTTATTAATGTTTCAATTTTAGAAAAATTCAGTCTAGATTGATTTTGTACCGACATATATTTATTCAGTTGTTCATGTATTCATGTATTCAGAAATTCCCCGAATTAATCTTATGAACATAGTTGAGTTGAGAAATATGGGAAACATGCCATTCCACAATAACGAATCTATACAATTGTTCATTCTCGAATCTTTAGATGAGATTGCTGACCTTCATAAAGCTCTAGATCACCCGACAAGAATAGAAATTCTTGCTAGATTGCTTACAGAAGAACTAGAGTTCAGTGAATTAGAAGAATCAATGACAATCGCGAAAACATCTCTTGCAAATCATCTTACAATTTTGATTGATTGTGGATTAATAGAGAAGAAAGAACGTGGTCTTTATCAGATCTCCTTTGACGGACAAGATGTCCTGATAAATACTGCTAAAACCTTCTTGGAAATAAAAGTTCGTGAAAAGGAAAGGCTTGAATCCTTAAGGTTACGCTATGAAGCGTTAATCAATAAATACACAATATTAGGTAGTGAATCAAAAATGGTAAAAGAAAATGATTTCAAAATAGTGACCTTACCAGAAATGAGAGTTGTCTCATTTCATGCAATGGGTGAATTTCTAGGTGATCCTGAACCTAAAGCTGGAGCT
>Ga0315537_1002407_pt1 | contig 14286 bp, 9 predicted proteins | sample SalMarSW160270MG_FD_203091 | JGI IMG/M metagenome (GOLD analysis project Ga0315537, IMG submission 203091) | Salt marsh sediment microbial communities from the Plum Island Ecosystem LTER, Massachusetts, United States - Salt Marsh Sediment SW1602-70 ... | reverse complement strand
AAACCCTCCAAACCATTGACTTCAGCCATTTCGGGCAGTACGGTCGCCGCCATTTCGCAGTTGCGAGATGCTGGCTTTGGGGGGCTAGTCGAACCGTGCGGGGAACGCAAAGAGCCGCATGAAAATTCTTGTACCCGTCAAACGGGTCATCGATTCAAACGTCAAGGTCCGCGTCAAATCCGATGGCAGCGGGGTCGACCTTGCCAACGTGAAGATGTCGATGAATCCATTCGACGAAATCGCCGTCGAAGAGGCCGTCCGCATCAAGGAGCGCGGCGAGGCGGGCGAGGTCGTCGCTGTTTCCATTGGCAGCGCCAAGGCACAGGATACGCTGCGCACGGCGCTTGCCATGGGGGCCGATCGCGCCATCCTGGTGAAGACGGACACCACCGTCGAGCCGCTCGGCGTGGCCAAGGTCTTGAAGGCCGTGGTCGAGAAGGAAACGCCCGATCTCGTGATCATGGGTAAGCAGGCAATCGACGACGACTGCAATCAAACGGGTCAGATGCTCGCCGGCCTTCTCGGCAGGCCGCAAGGCACCTTCGCCTCGAAGGTCGAGCTCGACGGCGACACGGTGAAGGTGACCCGCGAGGTCGATGGCGGGCTCGAGACCGTATCGCTCACAAAGCCCGCGATTATCACCACCGACCTTCGTCTCAACGATCCGCGCTACGCGTCGCTGCCCAATATCATGAAGGCGAAGAAGAAGCCGATAGAGGAGACGAGCCCCGAGACGCTCGGCGTCGATGTCGCGCCGCGGCTCAAGGTGATCTCGGTTGAAGAGCCCAAGGCCCGCGACGCCGGCATCAAGGTCGACGACGCAGCGGCGCTGGTGGACAAGCTCAAGAACGAGGCGGGAGTGCTCTAGATGACAGTGCTGCTTCTCGCCGAACACGACAATCAGGCGCTGGCACCGGCCACGGCAAAGGCGCTGACCGCCGCGCGCGCGTTCGGCGGCGACGTCGACATCCTCGTGGCCGGTGAGGGCTGCAAGGGCGTTGCCGACGAGGCGGCCAAGCTCGAGGGCGTGCGCAAAGTGCTGCTTGCCGAGGCGCCGCAGCTTGCGCATCGCCTGGCTGAAGAGACCGCTGCCACCATCGTGCCGTTGATGACGAACTACGACGTGCTGCTCGCGCCGGCGACGACCATGGGCAAGAACGTGCTGCCGCGCGTGGCGGCGCTGCTCGACGTGGGGCAGATCTCCGACATTATCGAGGTGAAGTCGCCGGATACGTTCGTACGGCCGATCTATGCGGGCAATGCTTTGGAGACGGTGCAGACCTCGGACAAGACGATCGTCGCCACGGTACGCACCACGGCGTTTGCCAGCGCCGGCGAGGGCGGCTCGGCCGAGATCGAAACCGTTACCCCGGCGGATGCTGTCGGCGTGTCGAGCTTCGTCGGCGCCGACATCACCGAGAGCGAGCGGCCCGAGCTGACCTCGGCACGGATCATCATTTCCGGTGGCCGCGGCATGGCCTCGGGCGAGAATTTCGACAAGCTCATCGCACCGATTGCAGACCGGCTCGGTGCCGCGATCGGCGCCTCCCGCGCCGCCGTCGATTCCGGCTACATGCCGAACGATTACCAGGTCGGTCAAACGGGCAAGGTCGTGGCGCCGGAGCTCTATGTCGCCGTCGGCATCTCGGGCGCCATTCAGCATCTGGCCGGCATGAAAGATTCCAAGGTGATCGTCGCCATCAACAAGGACGCCGAGGCGCCGATCTTCCAGGTTGCCGATTACGGGCTGGTTGGTGATTTGTTCACCGTGCTGCCCGAACTCGACGCCGAATTGAAAAAAGCGGGCTACGGAGAGTAAGCCAGTTCATGAGGACCGACGATGGACGACATAGTGCAAGGCTCGGATCTCCGCGCGGATCCAGCATCGAAGCAGGAGCCTGACGTGGAAGCGATTCACAAAGTTGGCGTGGTTGGCGCGGGACAGATGGGCAGCGGCATTGCCCATGTGGTGGCGCTTGGCGGCTATGACGTGGCGATCAACGACGTCGCCAAGGAGCGGTTCGACGCGGCGCTGCAGAATATCGAGAAGAACATGTCGCGCCAGGTCGCGTCGGGCAAGATTTCCGAGGAGGATCGCGATAAGGCGCTCGCCCGCATCAGTTTTGCCGAGACGCTCGAGGGGTTCGCCGACGCCGACCTCGTGGTGGAAGCGGCCACGGAAGACGAGACGGTGAAACGCAAGATCTTCGTCGCGCTGTGCCCGTTCCTTAAACCCGACGCTATCCTCGCCACCAACACCTCATCCATCTCCATCACCAGGCTTGCCGCGACCACCGACCGGCCCGAGCGCTTCATCGGCATGCATTTCATGAATCCGGTGCCGGTGATGGAGTTGGTCGAGATGATCCGCGGCATCGCCACCGATGATGTCACGTTCCAGCGGGCCAAGGATTTCGTCGAGACGCTGCACAAGACCACGGCCGTGTCGGAGGACTTCCCGGCCTTCATGGTCAACCGCATCCTGCTGCCGATGATCAACGAGGCGGTCTACACGCTGTACGAGGGCGTGGGCTCGGTCGACGCCATCGACACGGCTATGCGGCTGGGCGCCCATCATCCCATGGGCCCGTTGCAGCTCGCCGACTTCATCGGCCTCGATACCTGTCTGTCGATCATGCAGGTGCTTTACGAGGGGCTTGCCGATTCCAAGTACCGGCCTTGCCCGCTGCTGGTAAAATATGTCGAGGCCGGGTGGCTCGGACGGAAGACCAAGCGCGGCTTCTACGATTACCGCGGCGAAACGCCGATGCCGACGCGCTAGCAGGCGCCGCGACACGGAGATCGGTTCGTAAAGAGCGAAGGCCAAGATTGCCTCTCGCGCCGCACACAGCCGACATGATAGAAGCAAAAAAAAGCGCACAACCGCCAAAGCAATTGGGCGCCAAAAAGCGTGTTCTGCATACCGCCGGTAGGGAAGCCGGCACTGTCTGGTCACATCTCGGCTAGCCGGGGGCGCTACCAATTGAAATCAACTTCACCCGACCGGGACACATTAAGTGCGCTTTGGAATGACATACTCAAGTATGAGCCCAATGGGAGACGCTGCGGCGTTTTGCTCTTTGGAGCGGCCTAAGAAGCTCGTAGTCGGTACGTCCGATTTGAGAGTTCGGGGGCTCGGCGATCTGCATCAGCCACTCTCTAGGCTCTCGGGGAACGTTCGGCAAATTTCACTCCTGTTAACGGCCGCGATAATACACCGAACTAGTAGGAAGGGTCGGCGCGGATCAGGAGGGAGACGCTGATGAAGGCGCGGAGCCAAAAGCTTTTTGTTCTGATTAAGCTGGCATCGGTATTTCTCGTCGCGTTTTCCTTAAACGCATGCGCAGCGCGAGCGGTGGTTGGTGCAGGAAGGTTCGCTGCTAAGACCGCCGTGTTTGCTGCTAAGACCACCGTTAAGACAGGCGCAACGGCGGTGCGCGCTACTAGCCGAACAATTGGAGCGGCCGCTCGTGCTGTGACCAACTGACTTCTAGGTGAGGGACGGATTAGCCAAAGCGGCCTTAGTGCGATTCCAGGACAGCCAAGCCCCCACGAATTGCGCGCTGGGTTCCTGACTGGAATTTCGTTTAACCCGAAAGCCAAGACAAACCGCCCACCAAAACGCTGACCGCACAGTTCGCTGTTTCTGCCGTTCTTGGCACTTAGCAGACGTTGAGTGGAGTCCTTCGTATGTCCGCTTCAAGGGGGATGCAAGACATCATCGCAAGGGCTCAATGCACTCCTCAGTGTCGTTCTTCACGCTATTGACGGCGCGGCTGACAGCATAGGCCTCCATGAGAGATGGATCATAGGGCTTAAGCATCGCCTTGAGCTCCTGCATGTCAGTCGCCGGACCAAGCCAGCGATCATAGTCCTCAGGCATGAGCATGACTGGCATACGGTTGTGTATGGGACTTACGAGTGAGTTCGCTTCACCTACGAGGATTGCCGCCGAGAGGATGTCCTCGCCCTTGATGCGAGCGAACTCCCATATCCCTGCAAAGGCAAGGTCCTTGCGTGTGAAGCGATAGGGTTGCTTGCCGTCTTCCCGCTTCTCCCATTCAAAGAAGCCTGTCGCCGGAATGAGGCAGCGTCTCTTGGCGAATGCCTCTCGAAACATGGGCAGCTTATCTACGGTCTCGGCCCTTGCATTGATGTGCGGAACCTTTGGCTTCTCCTTCATCCAAAATGGGATTAGTCCCCATCGCGCCATGACCACCTCGCGTTCTCCATCGCGAGGATCAACGCGGGCGATAGGAATCTGGTCGGTGGGGGCAATGTTGTAGCGAGGTGGGAAGTTCGACTGAGCGATACGCTGAGCCTTGAAGGGGCCGCGATATGCATCTCGAGCAATGAGATTGTCGTAACGTCCGCACATTCATCTTTACCTCGAAGGCTGAGGCTCATAGCTGCCTTACCAGGTGCAGTCGTAGCCAACACATTCGTAGGAGCCTGGACCCGGGCCGAAATAACGATCAGGGTCGGCGCCGAAATAGCGATAGTGTCGGCTCCCGGAAAAGACCTTGGCACGATCACGATGGGGCCGATGATTTTGCGCTTGATGAGGCCTGTGATCATCCCAACGAGGTCGCCAGTAATGGCGTCTAGGATCTGCAGACGTAGGCGTCGCCGCCCCGAGCACAAACAGCGCGATCCCACTGAGGGCTGCAAGCCTGATGCTTGCGTTCTTCATCTGGTTTTCCTCTGCGGTTTGTCTCAAGGAGCCAACGTAGCAGCACCGGCAAAGGAGCACCGGCTACATTCTTGGGTTGGGAGCCATTGAGGGAGGCTTCCAATGAGTTCACGCCATTAAGGGCGCTCTGGTCCTAGCGTTCAACTCTCCTTAATCCCGGCAGGCGTATTTAGGTGGATGCTAGATGGCCAGTGGGCTTTGCTAATCCTCGACATGATTGGCGGAGGCGCTCTCATCGCCGCCCTAATAGCGCTGTGGCATCGCGCTGCTCGGCACCGAAAACCAAGTTCGCCGATGCGTCCTGGCTTACTTGGTTGAGGTCTCGGCAGCATCCTTGCGCAGCGTGACCTCGATCGCGGCGCGTCTATTCGACAAATGGTCGTCAGGTATCGGTGCTGATCACAACGCGCCGAGTTTTACACCACGTCCATCAAGGCGCATCGCGCGAAAAGAGAGCGGGGCCCATCCGTAGCATCTTAAAGGCCAATCACTACCGGAGCGTCGTCACGATCTGTGCAGCATCATCACCAGCGACCGATTGACACGATCAGCTGCAACACTGACGCGCCTGCCAGCACGATCACTGACCAAAAAATGCAGCTCGCGCTTTGCTTGGTATATTGCGCAGTGTCCTTGGCGGCGACGTTAGCCTCGTACTGCGCAATGATCTGTCGCTCGCGTTGGGTCCACTTGTCTGCTTGTGATCCCGGCTAACTGCTGTCGCTCGCCGACTGCTCAAGCGTAGCCTCGGTGAAGTCGCCTTGTTTGTGCTGCGCCATGTTGTGTGCCCCTCCAATGGCGCAGCGCCGTCACGCCGCCTGTTTACCCCATTGTTTACCCCAATGGATACTTACCAGATGAGCCTTACAACTACGTCTTTGATTTTGTTGGTGACCCCGGCAGGATTCGAACCTGCGACCCTCAGATTAGGAATCTGATGCTCTATCCAGCTGAGCTACGGGGTCTTTGGATGCCTTGCTGGATGTAGAGGAGGTGAGGACCCCAAGCAACCCGGGAGATCGGGGCGGTTTTGCGCGCAGGTGGCCGCCCCAGGCCCATTTACCCCCCTTCGCGAGCGCCGTTTGCACTTGGGCTTGAAGGCGTTAGGCTCCAAAATTGGGGATGTGCTCTTAAAGGGCCTTTCTCCGGGGAGGGTGCCAGTCATGTCGGCCGCCAGAAAACAAGCCGAGACGGTCGCCGCCGCTCTCCTGCGCGCGTTGCGCGTCGAGGTGAACGCGGCCGATGCCGAAGCGGTTACCGGCCTCGTCCAGCAGGCCTTGTGCGAGGCGGCGCAGAAGCAAGAGAAGCAGGATCTCGAGCGCATCGCCGAGGTTCAGGCCTCGGCGCACCTCCACCTCTCGCGTCTGCTCAATGCGTCGCCCGCGGTGATCTATTGCCGCTCCGCCAGCGGGGACTACCAGCCGACCTTCGTCAGCGACAGCATCAAGCGACTGTTCGGCTGCACCCCGCGCGAATATCTCGCCAACCCTTATCTTTGGCGCGACCACGTGCATCCGGACGATATCCCGCGCATCAATGCGTGGGTCGACCAGATGTTCGAGAACGACACCCGCTCGATCGAATATCGTGTCCGCCGTCCCGACGGGTCCTATTTCTGGGTGCACGACCGGCAGCAGACGGTGCGCGACGACAAGGGTGAGGCCATCGAGATCGCCGGCTCATGGACGGACATCACCGAGCGGAAAGAAGCCGAGTTTGCGCGCGAGGCGGCGCGTGAAAGGCTCGACCTTCTGCTCAGCGCGGCGCCCGTGGTGGTCTACAGCTTCGCCGCCATGGGGGATTACAAGCCCAACTTCGTCAGCCCTAGCATCAGGCAGATCCTGGGATATCGGCCGGACGACTATCTCACCGAACCCGATTTCTGGCGCAAGCGCGTTCATCCTGACGATCTTCCCGCGATCGAAAAAAAGCAGGGCGATTTGTTCAGGGACGGCGTGAACTGGATGGAGTACCGGTTCTGCAAGAAAGACGGGACCTATTTGTGGGTGAGCGACGAGCAGCACCTCATCAGGGACGATGACGGACAGCCCCTCGAGGTCGTCGGATCGCTCGCCGACATCGAGGATCGGAAGCAGGCCGAGCTCGAATGCGAAGCGGCGCAAATCGAGCTTGAAAAGGCGAGCCAGGCGGCGCTGGAGGCCAACGAGGCCAAGAGTGTCTTCCTCGCCAATATGAGCCACGAGATCAGGACACCGATGAACGCCATCATTGGCCTGTCGCATCTCGCGCTGAAGACGGAGCTGACGCCACGCCAGCGCGACTACGTGCTCAAGATCAAAAGCTCCGGCCAGCACCTGCTCGGCATCATCAACGACATCCTCGACTTCTCGAAGATCGAAGCCGGCAAGCTCTCGATCGAGAACATCGATTTCGATCTCGACAAGGTTCTGGAGAATGTCGGCAATCTGATGAGCGAGAAGGCTTCGGCCAAGGGGCTCGAGCTGATCTTCGAGGTCGAGCCCACCGTCTGCACTCACTTCAAGGGCGACCCGCTGCGCCTCGGGCAAATCCTGATCAATTTCTGCAACAACGCCGTCAAGTTCACCGAGACGGGCGAGATCATGGTTCAGGTCCGCGTGCTGGAGAATAACGCGGACAACCAGCTGGTCGAGTTTTCGGTGCGCGACACCGGTATCGGCATGACGTCTGAGCAGGTGGAGCGCCTGTTCCAGGCGTTCGAGCAGGCCGACGCATCGACGACCCGCAAATATGGCGGGACGGGACTTGGGCTCGCGATCTCCAAGCAGTTCACGGAGCTCATGGGCGGCACCGTCGAGGTGGAGAGCGAGATCGGCAAAGGCAGCGTGTTCCGCTTCACGGCGCGGCTCGGCAAAGGCGTCGCCGTGCAGCGGCCGCGGCTTTTGCAGTCGGACCTGCGCGGCCGCCGCGTGCTCGTCATCGACGACAACGCGCATGCACGCGCGGTGCTTGCGAACATGCTGACCAACATGACTTTCAATACCGATGAGGCGGCGTCCGGCGCGGAGGCGCTCGAGATGTTCCGCCAGGCGGCGGAATACGGCGACAAATACGAGATCGCCTTCATCGACTGGCAGATGCCAGGGCTCGACGGAATCGAGACCGGCAAGCGCATCCTGGCTCTCCCCGGAATCCCGGTACAGCCTCATCTGGTCATGGTGACGGCTTACGGCCGCGAGGAGGTGTTGAAGCAGGCCGAGGAGAGCGGGTTCGATAACGTCCTCATCAAGCCGGTGACGTCTTCCATCCTGTTCGACACCGCCGTTCAGGCGCTTGGCGGCGATCGTGGGCATGTCGAAGCTGCGCACACGGGTCCCGACTATGACGTCGATGTCCTGCGCGGCGCGCATGTGCTCCTGGTGGAGGACAACGAGATCAACCAGGAAGTGGCCATGGGTCAGCTTGAGGACGCCAATATCTTCGTTGACTTGGCGGAGAACGGCTCGGAGGCGATCCGCCTGATCGAGGGGAACGAATACGATGTGGTGCTGATGGACATGCAGATGCCGGTGATGGACGGCGTGGCCGCCACCCGCCTATTGCGGGCCGATGCGCGGTTCAAGGATTTGCCCATCATCGCCATGACAGCCAACGCCATGGCGTCCGATCGCGAGGTCTGCCTTGATGCCGGCATGAATGATCACATCGCAAAACCCATCGATCCGCATCAGCTTTTCGGTGTGCTCAGGCACTGGATCCGCCGCGATGAGCATGCCGAGGACGGCAAGATGACGGCTAGAGCCGCCGCGCCATCACCGGCAGAGGCAGCGGACGGCGAGAGCCTCACTCTCACCAGCGTGGACACGGCGGCGGGGCTTCGACTCACCGGGGGCAGCCGTAGCCGGTACGAGTCGTTGTTGCGCAAGTTCGCAGAGCGCTATGACGGCGCGGTCAAGGCCATGCGTCTATCGCTTGCGGGTGGTGATGCCGCTGAGGCCGAGCGCGCGGCGCACTCCTTGAAAGGCGCTGCCGCCACGCTGGGCGCGGGTCCGCTGTCCAAGGCGGCGGCACAAGCAGAGATTGCGATCCGTACCGGCGAGAATGTAGAGGAGGCGCTTGATGCGCTGCCGGCCGCGCTCGATCCCGTGCTCAAGAGCATTCTCGCGGTGCTACCGGAAGAGGGGGGCAACAGCAGCGAACCCTCGGGCGATCCTATTACCGTCGTCGAGCCGCTTTCCCGTCTCAAGCAGCTCCTGGAAAGCGACGACGGCGAGGCTGCCGACTTCATCATCGACGCGCGGTCGAAGCTGCAAGGCGTGCTGACGCCGGCGGAGGTTAAGGCGCTCTCCGACCAGGTAGGCAATTTTGATTTCGACGCGGCGCTGAAGAGCCTCTCCGGCATCGCCTCGCGGCTCTCTCTCGATCTTGGGGGCAAGTGATGCCCGGGGCCGACCGCAAGCTGGTACTGATCGTCGATGACACGCCGACCAATGTAGCCGTGGTCTCCGGCGTGCTGAAGGACGCGTTCCGCACCAAGGTTGCGACCAACGGCGAGAAGGCGTTGGCCATCGCGTCCGGCGCGGAGAAGCCCGACCTCATCTTGCTCGACGTGATGATGCCGGGCATGGACGGCTTCGAGGTATGCCGGCGCTTGAAAGCCGACCCCGGCACGCGCGACATCCCCATCATCTTCCTCACGGCGAAGACGGACTCCATCGACGAGGAGAAGGGCTTTGAGGTCGGCGCGGTGGACTACATCCACAAGCCGTTCTCCGCCCCTATCGTGCTTGCCCGGGTCAAGACGCAGCTTGCGCTCCAGGACGCGCTCGCCGAGGCAAAGGACGCGCGCGAGCAGGCCGACCAGTTGCTTCATGCCCTCCTGCCGAAGAAGGCCGCCGACGAGATCCGCAATTTCGGCACGGTGATCCCGCGGCGCTATGAGAACGTCGCGGTTCTGTTCTGCGACGTCACCAATTTCACCGCCTATTGCGACCAGCATGAACCTGAAGACGTAATCTCAAGACTCGATGCGCTGTTCGTGATTTTCGAGCGCGTTACGGCGAAGCACGGGATGGAGAAGATTAAGACCATTGGCGACGGGTTCATGGCGGCGGCGGGCTTGCTGCACGAGGTTGATGACCCCGTCGGCGCGGCGGTGCGTTGCGGACTGGAGATGGCCACGACCCTGATCGACGCCCATCTCGGCTGGGAGGTCAGGGTTGGCGTCCACGCTGGACCCGTCGTGGCCGGCGTGGTCGGCCAGGAGCGCTACCAGTTCGACATCTGGGGCGATACGGTCAATATCGCTGCGCGCATGCTCGGCATGAGCGAGCCCGGCAGCGTCGCGGCCACACGGGAGATCTGGGAGCAGGTTCAGTCCGCTTTTCATGGCGAGGCCCTGGGCGAGCTCGAGGTCAAAGGCAAGGGCACGATCTCCATCTTTGGCATCCGGCCGCGGCCAGCTGCGTAAGCTCCAATGGCACGATGGTTTGTCTGTCTCTTCGTCGGTATCGCTGGTGGAGTACTTTGGGCTGTGCCAGCTTTCGCCTGCGATTTGCCGGCAGGGGAGACGGCGACGGTCGCCTCCGTCGTGGACGGCGAGACGCTGGAACTTACGGACGGGAGGATCCGGCTGATCGGCATCAAGACGCCGTGGTCGCCGCTCGGCTGGAAGGGCGAGGATCCTTGGCCCTTCGTGGCAGAGGCGAAGGCGGCGCTGTCCAAGTTGGCGTCAGATGCCACGGTCGAGGTTCACTTCGATGAACGCCGCAGCGACCGCTACGATCATGTGCTGGCGCAAGTCTATGTGGTCCGTGGCGCGACCAAAGTCTGGGTGGAAGAGACGCTGATCACGCAAGGCTTGGCCCGGGTCTATTCCTTGGCCGACACGCGCGCTTGCGTGCCCGAGCTTCTGGCGCGGGAAGGCGAGGCGCGCATCGCCCGGCGGGGCATCTGGCATTCCTGGGCCTATCGCATGCAGGACGCGGGCGACGTGAAGCGCTTAGGCCGGCTCACCTACACCTATCAGCTCGTCGAGGGTACGGTTCATGCGGTGGGCGAGGGGCGCAAATGGATCTATGTGAACTTTGCGGAAGACTGGCACCGCGACTTCGCCATAGCCATCGCCCGCAAAGATCTCGCCGCCTTCGAGACGGCTGGCCTCGACCTTGAGCGGCTCGCCGGCAAAAGACTCCGGGTCCGCGGATTCATCGAGTGGTGGAATGGGCCGATCATCAAGGCCACCCACGAGCAGATCGAGATGCTGGCACCGGCATCGCCCCAGGGCTGACTGACCCCAAAAGAAAAGGCCGGACGTAGGGGCCGGCCCTCCCTAAGGTCTCGAAGAACAGAGCGCTTAAGCGGCCTTGCCCCGCGGCTCCGCTTCGGCGGCCATCTTGGCGTGGCGGGCCGACTTGGCGAGCACGTCGTCGATCTTGGCGATGGCCGATGCCTCGTCCATCTTCTCCACGGCCGCGAGCTCGCGGGCCATGCGGTCGAGCGCGGCTTCATAAAGCTGGCGCTCGGAGTAGGACTGCTCGGGCTGCGCCTCGGAGCGGTAGAGGTCGCGCACCACCTCGGCGATGGAGATCAGGTCGCCAGAGTTGATCTTGGCCTCGTATTCCTGGGCGCGGCGGGACCACATGGTGCGCTTGACCCGCGCCTTGCCCTTCAGCGTGGTGAGGGCCTTCTTGACCACCTTCTCCTCGGAAAGCTTGCGCATGCCGACGCTCTCCAGCTTCGAGGTCGGGACACGAAGAGTCATCTTGTCCTTCTCGAAGTTGATGACGAACAGCTCAAGCTTCGCGCCGGCAATTTCCTGCTCTTCGATGCTCACAATGCGGCCGACGCCATGCGCCGGATAAACGATATACTCGTTCGTCCGAAAGCCGTGCCTCTGCTGGGGTCTCTTTTTTTCGGGCATACCACCGCCTCACTATTGAAAATTACTTGGTGGGCGCCGAAGCCGGAGTGACGTGAGCTTGCCCAATTCTCGATCCAGCACCATTTTGCTGGAATGTCCGCTTTGGGGCGGCCTATGGGCACAAGATTAAGTGGTCGATCAGGGGACCTGATCGGGCCAACTCCCTCAAGTCAGAAAAAAAGCGCGCCCCAATGGGGTCGCCTCTCTTGGTGCTTCACGCGCCGACAGTTTGCGCCATTTCAAAGACACCATAACACAAATTTAGTGAATCCGGAAGTCGTCCCGTGCCGCAGCATGGCCCTTTTGGCGCCGCAATATGCGGCATTTTGACCATAGGGTTAATGCTTAACCCACTGAATATGCTTAGTCTCCTTCGCCCGGCTCAGTCGAGAAGTATTTCTGGAACTTGTCCGGTTCGGCCACAAAGGCGTCCGCATCAGGGGGGGCCGGCTTCTTGGTCGTGATGTTCGGCCAAGTCTCCGAATACTGGCGATTGACTTCAAGCCATTGCTCCAGGCTGGGCTCGGTGTCGGGCTTGATAGCCTCCACCGGGCACTCCGGCTCACAGACGCCGCAATCGATGCACTCGTCCGGATGGATGACCAGCATGTTCGCGCCTTCGTAGAAGCAATCCACGGGGCAGACCTCGACGCAGTCGGTATACTTGCACTTGATGCAGACTTCGGTGACGACGTAGGTCATCCTTCCCCACACGCTTTCGGGCTTCGCCCAGCCCCATCATTCTAAGCCCTTGCGGGCTGTCAGATTAGCCCCGGAAGCGCCCTGCCTATAACAATCGCATCACCAGCACAAGGCGACGCTGTGCCCGGCAAACGGCGATTTTTAGCACCAGGAATCGGTTATGAGGGGCAGGTTTAGGTTGAATTTCTTGGCGCGTCCTAAGCCCGCGTCAATCAATTTATGGACCTCCTAGGGTTGCGTCGCGAGCCGCAGGCGGCCTCCCCGCGCGAGAACCGGCACGGCCTTTCCGGCCCGGAAGCCGACCCCCTTTTCGTCAATCGTCGCCAGCGTGCCGAGAGGGACCAAGCACCAAATGCCCAACCTGTCCGAGATGACGAGCAAGCGGCGTCCCATGGCGCAAGTCTGGCCGCTGATCGCCGTCGCCGGGCTCGGCCTCGCGGTCGGCATTGCCGCATGGACCGCGGTCTCGGTTTGGGAGGAGAGGCTCGCCAAGGCAAAATTCAACGATGTCGCCGGCGACTATGCGACGGTCCTGCAAAATGGGCTCAATGCCTATCTCGATAAGATCCGTGCGCTGCGTGCCTTTTATGACGCCTCTCACAGGGTCGACCCTCACGAATTCGATCTCTTCACGAGCCGGATTCTGGCCGGGCAACGCGATGCGATGCGGCTCGTCTGGTGTCCGCGCGTCGGCGGCGACGAGCGGGACGCCTTCGAGTATGAAGCGCGCGATGGTGGGCTTTCGGACTATGCGATCAAGACCTGGGCCCCGATAGGACCAGTCCGCGATTCAGAGCCCCGCCAAGAGTATTATCCGATCCTCTATTCCACGGTCTCGCACGGCCGGGCGGCGACGTTCGGCACTGATCTGGCCTCTGAGGCGGTGCGAAGCAACGCCATCCATCGTGCGGTCGATGGAGACGACATGGCGACCGCCCAGGACATCGAACTCCGTAATCCCATTGGGGGAAAGCGTGCGGGCTTACTTGTGTTCCTGCCCGTATACAAAGCAGGTCGTCCTCACGATAACGTCATGACCCGACGCCGAAACGTTGAGGGCGTGATTGCCGGGGTCTTTCAAACGTCCACAGTGTTCGACGCCATTCTCAAGAAGGCTTTGCTGCCGCGGAGCGTCGATCTCTTTGTCTATCCGGCGAAAGTGAGCGAGGACGCGCCGCCACTCTATTCACACATTCTAGGTGGCGAGAGAAAGCCGACGGCGACGAGAGCCTCGCTTGCCAAATCGCCCCACTGGTCTGGGCCCCTTACCGCAGGCGACGCACATTGGGACTTGGTCGTGGTTTCAGCCAGCTTGAGCCCGCTCAGCCACTACCGGGCTTGGTTGGTCGTCGCGTTGATCGCCTTGGTGTTCGCCGCAGTGCTTGCGTATATGTGGGCATCGCTGCGCCATGCCCTGCGGCTCGAGATTGCCAATAGACGGGTCCTGCAACTCGCGCAGACCGATATTCTCACAGCATTGGCGAACCGCCGCGCCTTCATAAGGCGGCTCAAGATGGCATTCGCGGCAAGCTTGCGCGGCGAACCTCCGTTCGCGGTGCTCTATCTCGATATCGACGACTTCAAGGACGTGAACGATACGCTCGGCCATGCCATGGGCGACGAGCTCTTGAAGAAGGTTGTGGCGAAACTGAAGCAGGTCGTGCGGGAAGAAGATCTCGTGGCGCGTTTTGGTGGCGACGAGTTCGCTATCCTCGCGTGCAACGTTAATGACCCGGTCGAGGCGGGTATGCTCGCGGCACGGATTGAGACCTCGCTCGCTGAGCCTTTCGTTATCGAAGGTCACAAGATTTCCGTCACCTCGAGCATCGGCATCGCCCTGTTCTCGCGTGACATCGCCGGGCCTGAGGCGATGATGGTCCAGGCGGACCTCGCGCTTTACGGCGCCAAGGATGAAGGCCGCGATTGCTACCGGTTTCACAGCCATGATCTCGACCGGCAGGTGCATGAGCGGGTGCGGGTGGCGGAGGAGCTCAGGACGGCGATCGAGGAGGGCGAGCTTGAACTCTAC
>Ga0315537_1002405_pt1 | contig 14294 bp, 14 predicted proteins | sample SalMarSW160270MG_FD_203091 | JGI IMG/M metagenome (GOLD analysis project Ga0315537, IMG submission 203091) | Salt marsh sediment microbial communities from the Plum Island Ecosystem LTER, Massachusetts, United States - Salt Marsh Sediment SW1602-70 ... | reverse complement strand
TCCCGTGTCTCAGTACCCGCCGGAGAGACGGTAGACTCTCACGGCGGTATCGTGGAACAGGGCGGCCTTCTCATCGGGAGAGAAGTCTTCGGCGATACGTTTGAAGGCGTTCCACATAACCGTGTACGAATACGATGCCTTATCGACGGGAAAGTTACTCTCGAACATGCAGCGATTTACCCCAAGCTTCTCGATGCACCAGAGATAGTACGGCGCCATGGCCTCTGCCAGCTCGGTTGAGTCCGGTGGAGTCGTCCGCTCGTCCCAGCCGAAGCCACAGACCGGCATGCCGAGGCCGCCGAGCTTCACGACCACGTTGGCGCAGGTCGACAGCTCAGCTATGCTGCTCTTCCATTGCTGGAATATTTCCTCACGTCTACCGGCGTACGGGCCGATACCGATTAGCCCCCCGATGTGGTCCAGCACAATCGTCGTATCTGGAAAGGCCCTGGCCAAGTCGGCCAGTTCCGTAATCTGATGGTGATAGAGCCAGGCATCGAAACTCAGGCCGTACTTCTGCAGGCAGCCAAACCCCTCGCGGAATCTGGGGTCCAGTAGCAGCCCCCTGGGAGGGTTCATATAGGGACTGACTTCAGGGCTGGCATCCCAGACGGTTGAATGCCGAATCCCGCGAAATCGATTTACGCTGGCAGCCATATGTGCCTCAAGCACTGGTGCTACGGCGGCCCCCAGCGTGAGGTCGGCGTGACTTACTATCCCGGCGGCGACTCTGTTTGGCCCGTATTGCCCGCTGGCACTCTGGGCGGCGATACCCTGCACGAACTCCGTCTCACCCACAGGTCGCATCTCCTCAGGCCCGCCCTGTCTATACATAGACCGGCACTCCACGAACACGGTCTTGACGATGTTGTGGCCGTCCCCGATGTCCTGCAGCAGCTCGTCGAGCAGGTAGGTGTTTCTGGGGCGGTCCTCACGGGCAGGGCGGTCCCACAGATGGTGGTGCGGGTCGCAGATAGGCAGCTCGGGTTCTATTATCTCCTCCGCCATCATCCTTGCCAGTACTTCAGGCTCGGCTATCATCTCCTATCTCCTTTCCTGAGAGACTCCACACCTCCACAGCCTCCCTGTGCCTGAGCGCCCTTATCTTGAAAAATACCTACCAAATACCTGCAGCCACAGGTACGGTTGAACGTTCTTTCAATACGATGGCATTTTTTGTACAACTGCTGCGGCAGATACCACAGCCATAGCACCGCAGTGGGTCTATTACTACTTTATCGTTGGCGATACTATATGCCATAGCCCCAAATTGGCACACGCGCATACACGCGCGACAACCGTTGCACAGTTCAGGATTGACTTCGGCAACGTATTCAGCACGAAACATCACTGGAATGTCCTGGGTAACTGTCATACGCATGGCCATGCAATCCGACCTATCGCAGTTACAGATACCACCAACAAAGGGGGTAATAAATGTCCACACGGTGTGACATAGGCCCTTCTTTTCGAGCTCCTGAAGACTGGTGATCGCTTCATCTTTTGACAACACTTCAAGGCCGGATGTATCCGGACCGGTAAGATAACTGGCGTCAATTTCCTGTATTAGCTGTGCAAACTGTGATTCCTCCTCCGGTACCATGCTGATACAGTAGCAATACCGCTGTTCAGTACCCACTGTGGCCTGGCGACAGATGCAAGGAATTCTGACGATAGAGGAAACAAAACCGAAGATTTGTTCAACATCTTCAATCGGCAAGACCTGTCCGTAGTGGACCTTTTTCTGCCTGCCCACAAGGAGTGGTGTTAAAACGGCCCTGACAAAGGAGGGGAGTCGTTTATACCTTTCAAGTTGTTTCTCGCCCTCGGTCAGATACTCCGGGTGCAGGAAGAAGTCTTTGATAAAATTACGGCGTTTCAGGTCACTGAGCAGGTCTTCCGAGTAATGTTCTGCCTGTAGGTACCACTTCTTGCCCTCGCCGTGTTTATGACAGAACTCGCACATTTTGTATTCCCCGTCCCGTTTTTCAACAATACACCAGCAGTATTATAGACTGGCGATTCCCGGGAGTAAAATGATTTTATGCTTTCAATATCACCTTGTGCCTGAGCACTATCTCCACTAAGGGCTGCATCTTCCATTCAATCAATGGGTACGCTTTTTCGTCTTTGGCTGTCTGGCTTTACTTGTCTGAGCCTTTGCCTTTGTATCCCTGGCATGTCCCTTTTGCCGGAACCAGGACGGAGTCCGAAACCCTTTCATGCTTTTGTATCCCCTTCAGGCTCGTGTTAAGGCTTATCTATTCAACAGGTGATGTGTATCAGGGCTGCCGGATGTTTACCCTGGGCTGATAGTTCATTGAATTTGTCGACCGCTTCTGGTGAAGGAACCACGACCGACTCCACTCCGGAGCCTTTCAGGAAAGCATCGGCATCGGGGTTCAACCTGGCTACACCATCTGTACCGGTCCCTACTATGAGTACATCTGGCGTGGATTTGACCAGTTCCTCAATCTCCTCTCGCTTGATGGCGTGACTGCCAAACTTCCAGAATCCGCCCTTCCTTTTCCTGATACCGCCGTCAGGATACAGGAAAACATCACGACTGTACTTCTTGCCATCAAGGACTATCGAACCGAACTTGAAACTGTTTACTGTGGTCATCTTTATCCTCCTCTACCTTACCTATCGACTAGCTTTCGCTCTCCGAAAGGGTGGTTTGGGCGACTGGAGATACGAGCCAGTCTTGGAGGCGAACCCCGATATCAGTTTCTGTGCCTTGGAACCACATTGACTGCATACCGCAGGTTGGTCGAACTCACTCACGGGACGCTTTAGCTCGAACTCTTTCTTACACTTGGGACAATAGTATTCGTATACTGGCATCATGTCCTCCTTTTCCTGGGGTTGGAGGAGCTACGCCTTTAGTATCTCTCTTTGTCTGAGCGCACTCTCGGCGAGGACTATCTATTAACCCAGGGCCTCGCGGTCACCACCGCTCATGCCGGCTATATACCTGATCAGTTTCTTCCTGGACTCAATGTCATACTGGGTGGTGATGGCAATTTGCTCCATGATGGGCGAACCGCCGCCGTGATAAGCGCCCAGCCTGGCTGCACCTGAGGCCGTCGAGCACAACGAGTCCTCCATGAACCGCCAGAACTGAGCCTGGTCCTCGGGTGATATTTTGGGGCTGCGCGTGGTGTACTTCAGCAGCAGGTCTCTGGTCTCCGGGTTGACAAATTCCTTCTCGTGAGGGAATGTAGCCGGGACGCCACCGGATATAGCACAGAGTATTTCTGCTTCACGCCAGACTGCTTCACCGGTCAGGCAGCGGCCAACGTTGCAGAAAATGGAATGAGGGATGTAAGAACCGGGACCGTATGGTATGAAGCCCTGGCCCGGCATATAGACTTCCGGTTTACCGAGGTCAGAGGCCGTGTATCCGGCAGCATAACCCAGTTCGGTAACCATGATTATCTCGGCCAGCTGTTCACGTACATGTGGTGCTCTCTGAATGTTGTTTACATCAGCAGCCAGGGCAGCCGTACCCAGCAGGACATCACCGAGGGCAGGCTTACAGCCGGAGTAGGAATGACGGTGGAACAGGGCAAAGAGCAATGCTAAGACACCACCATGCTGCCACTCACCTGCCAGGAATACCCTTTCCCAGGGCACGAAACAGTCATCAAAAATCATGTATGAATCGGTGGAACCCTGCATAAACCCACGCGGGAAGTGCTGCCTGGGTCTGAAGTTCCTGATGGTAACCGTCTGTTTCAGTCCTTCCCAGTCCCCCGGTACGGCGAAGGCAACTGCGTAGTCCTTGTCTTCGGGTCGTAGTGCCCGGGTGGGTACCACCAGCACCTCGTCGGCCACCGAGGCCTCGGAGATGTGTACTTTACAACCGCTGACCACGATGCCATCACTGAGCCTCTCTTTGATGTGTACATAGGCATCAGGGTCCGGCTGGTCGGCGGGTCTCAGCATACGGTCGCCCTTGACATCCGTCTGAGCGCAACAGCCCACCAGGTCCTCGGTCTGAAAGCGCGCCAGCCACTTTTTGAAGTTCTCGTGGTATTCGGTAGCGCCGTTGTTCGATTTGTCCGCTTCATAGGATACGTTGTAGATGGCGTTAACGGCGTCAATGCCCATGCACCGCTGGATACAACCAGCTACCTTCTGGCAATACATACGTGTCATATCCTGTTTTTTATGCAGGTCATCCGTATTCTGGTGGATATGGTTAAAGCGGTTGATTCTCTCACCCGTGAGATGAGATATAGCGGTACACAGTTCCTGGTACTCTGGTTTGGCGGCTTCCTCGAAGGTGGTGCCGATGGTATTGAGGCAGTCCGTCTGGCGCTCATCCGTTCGGTCGATTAATTCGCCATCGAGATAAACATTGCGCCTCATCTTCGATAGACCCTGGATATACTGCTCCTTTGTCCTCATTTTACCTCCTTACTTAATGGGTAACTCACTTGAACCCCTAGCAGTTTATATTGATGACCAAGCGTCGCTACTATAATACAACCTTGAGGTGAAAATGTCATTTAATGGCCTGCCCCCAGAAATCGGCCCGGGTAAAATGCTGGACTCAGGGGCGGAAGCAAAGGGGGTAGCGATACTGGGGCAGTGGGATGATACACCCTCGGGCCAATATATTTGGCCACTTGTTCAATAGGGAGACAACAGGAGGCTATGCTCATGGTCTCTCTATCTCATAAAGTGTGACCGTCCGGTTCATTATACTTGGCCCCCAGTCACTTGTTGAAACAGGGTAGGGATGTAAGAATGAACTAAGCCAGATATAGCCTTGCAGCCAGGGAAGGGTTCAATTTAGAGAAGACAGCGGGGCTAACAATATGGCACGTGATTATAAACATAGCCCAGTACTGACAGTGGGAGAGGTAGCCTATTTTCTCAGTGCCAAGGCCGACACTGTGAGATGGTGGAGTGAGTTGAGTGTGGCACATCGCTACCGGATTGAGCCCACGGGATGGCTGACAGTTCAGATTGGGAGGAGGAAAGAGCCTGGCCGCAGCTTCTCTTTACCCGTAGCCAGGGTTGGGAGAGGTTGAGAAAGTCTTTGACTTACAAGGTTCGAGAGGTTGTTACTGTGGTTGAAGGGTTTCTATTGCCGGATTCCACACACAAAGAGACTGTGATAATGGGGAAGAAAGTTGGCTATTGAAAGATTGCACATGCCCGCTGAGAACGTGATGCGTAAGCCTATCGGTCAGTTGTTGGTCGAGGAGGGCTTGATTACGCAAGAGCAGCTTGAGGATGCCCTGAAGCTGCAGCGGAAGCAGAGTGGTAAGCTCGGTGAGATTCTGGTAAGCCAGGGTATGGTTACAGCTGAAGATATGGCGGCAGTGTACAGCATTCAGATGAATCTGCCGCTGGTCGACTTAAAGAAACAGGCGGTGCAGCCTGATGCATTAAAGCTGGTCCCGGAGGATATAGCCAGGAAACACACGCTTATTCCGTTTGATGTAGTCGGTGATGCACTGGTACTGGTCATGGCTTATCCCGACAATGTCCGTGCTATCCGTGACATCAGGGCGCAGACGGCGATGAGGATAGAGGTAGCGCTGGGTGTCCCTTCTGATATTGAACGGGCTATAGACCTCAGCTATCGGTCCAGTAGTGAAATAGAGAAGCAGGTAAGCCAGTTTACCAAGCCTGTTGAAGAGGATACAGTCTTAACTTCAAAGGCAATTTCCAATACGCCGATTGCTCAGAGTCTGGACCTGCTTATCAAGCAGGCGGTTCGTGACAGGGCTTCGGATATTCATCTGGAGCCGAACGAACATGGCCTGCGTGTGCGTTATCGTATTGATGGCATCTTGCACAATATGTTCTCCCTGCCACTGGCTGCCCACGTACCCCTTTTATCGCGCATAAAAATCCTCGCCGAGATGAACATCGCGGAGCAAAGACGCCCCCAGGATGGCCAGTTCTCCATCAAGGTGGGGAAAAGGGATGTTGACGTTCGGGCTGCTACCATGGCGACAGCCTACGGTGAACGGGTAACCCTGCGGATTCTTGATAAATCACTTTCACTTTTCACTCTGTCCGAGCTTGGCTTCCGTCCTGACACACTCAAGAAATACCAGGCACTGCTGAAAAGTCCTTATGGCCTGATATTGGTTGGTGGTCCGACAGGTTCGGGTAAGACGACTACGCTCTATGCATCAATTAATGAGATTGACAGGGATGAGAACAATATCCTAACAATCGAGGACCCCATTGAATACCGGTTCCCGGATATCAGCCAGACACAGGTCAATCCCAAGGCTGGCATTACTTATGCTAGCGGGCTGCGGGCTATAGTGCGGCATGACCCCGACATTATTCTGGTAGGCGAGATACGAGATAGAGATACAGCTGAGACAGCGGTTCAGGCGGCCCTCACCGGACACCTGGTATTGGCCTCAATACATGCCAACGATACTGTCAGTATAGTCTTCCGGCTGATGGACCTGGGCGTCGAGCCATATCTTATCTCTTCGACACTGGCCGGTATCGTTTCTCAGCGTATGGTTCGCCGTATTTGTCCCTATTGCCGTGCCCCGTCAGAACTGACGATGGAAGAGCGAGTCGCCTACTCTACGGTGATGGGAGATGAGCCGGTTACGTTCTACGCTGGTACAGGGTGCAAGACCTGTGCCAATACTGGCTACCGGGGACGTACCGGTATCTTTGAGCTCCTGGTTATGAGTGAGAGGCTTCGGAGATTGCTGCTCACCAATGTCAGCGCCGATGATATCAGGGCCGAGGCAATCGCAGAAGGAATGGTGACAATGAAGCGTGACGGTATGCTCAAGGTAAAAGAGGGTATAACGTCGGTGAGCGAAGTGGTGCGTAGCGTCATGTCCATCGCCTGATGGTAAACAATCAACTGGGAGGAGATTTTGTTATACGAATACACGGCCTATACTGCGGATAGAAAGACCATTAAAGGTACGATTGACGGGATGTCTGAAGCTATGGCGGAGGACGCCCTGTATCGGGCCGGCTATCAGCGTATTCTCAGCCTGACAGCAGTACGTCCCAAAACAAGCTTGCGACAGCTGATGCCGAGTTTTTTTGGGGTGAAGGGCCAGGACGTAATCGACTTTTCACGTGAACTGGCCTCGTTAATTGAAGCCGGTGTTCCCATCCTTAATGCGCTGCAGTTACTAGAAGACCAGTCTACCAGCCCTGCTTTCAAAAAGATTATCAACGAGTTAGTAAATGACCTTCGGGGAGGCAGTTCTTTCTCGGAAGCCATCAGTAAATACCCGCAGGTATTCTCTAGTACCTATCGCCAGGTGATGAAGGCAAGCGAGCAAACAGGAAGTCTTGAGACAGGCCTTAAACACATATCTGCTTACCTGGAAAAACAGGCGGAAACGAAGAAGAAGATTAGGGGTGCCCTCGCGTATCCCAGCTTGATAGCCGTAATGGGGTTTGGTGTATCCATCGTGCTGATTACAGTAGCCCTGCCACCTCTGGTTGACCTGTTCACTGCAGTTAACGCTGAGCTCCCCTTCATAACCAGGATGCTGATTGGTATTTCAAATTTCCTGATAGGCTACAAACTGCATATTCTGGGGGGTCTGGTTGTATTTGCCGGTCTGATTGGTTTTGGCATCAGGATGCCAGCTGTTAAGCTGACTTTTGACAGGTTACTTTTGCGGCTGCCGGTGATAGGTTCTATCATCCTGCAACGTAACATGTACCACTTTTGCCATACAATGGGAATGTTGCTGAAGGCCGGACTGCAGCTGCCGGAGATAATGAACGTTGTTATCCCATCTATCGGGAACACTGTTATCCGTCAGGCCCTGGTAGAACTCAGGGAGAGGCTGATTCAGGGAGAGGGTCTGTCAAAGCCAATGGCGGAGATTGGGCTATTTCCCAAACTCCTGGTGGAGATGGTAGCAGTGGGAGAAAAGACCGGTGACCTGGAAGGCATGGTCGCTAGCATCGCTGACCGCTTTGAATACAGTGTTGAGCAGAGAATTTCCAGATTGGTAAGTATGCTAGAGCCTGCTATGACGCTGGCCGCCGGATTATTGGTCGGTTTCGTGGCTATTTCTTTTATCGGGCCGTTGTACTCCATAGTGGGGGCTATGGGTTAACCGTATAAAGAGGGAGCGGGAGTAAAGAGGACCTGAAATATAGGGGGTATTGTAATGAACAAACTAGCTTTTATTGCTGTAGTAGTTATATTGCTGGTGGTCTACGGTGTCCTGGCCTTGGACTATATGAAGCAGGGCCCGGAGCAAGACCGCCTGCTTTCTGAAATCGGGGAAATCGACCAATCACTGCAGGCACTACCAGAGCGTCCTCCAGACCGCCTTGAGGAGTTGGCGGTACTTCAGGCAAGTCTGGCTGCCGAGCAGGAGACGATTTCTAGCGATATTAACAGCAGTGATGTCATCGAGGTCATTCTCAGCTTAGCCCAGGGGACTGGGGTCAAGGCTATTCCCCTGGTTACCGCACCATGGTCAGAGGAAAGAGTTGGTGAGGAAACCTATCGTGTTTTGCGGCTTAATGTGGGAGTCGAAGGGACTTTTGCTCAGGTAAGCGCCTTCATTGACCGTCTGGAGAACGGAGAATTCAGTACTCTTTCAGTGGAACAATTAAGTATTGATGTAGCTGGCGAGGACGGAGAGGTCTACTCTGGGGGGGCCACACCTGTCGTCGCTGAGTTGGACCTGATTGTCCTGGCTCAATCTCTCACCTATTAGGAGATATAAGATGATTAAAGGGCTTTTTAGTAGAACATATGTCACGCTGAACATTAGCGCTGATGATGTCCGGGCCTTCTTGGTGAAGGGAGGGCGGGTAAAGAATTGGGGAAGCACACCCCTGACCCCGGGACTGGTCCGGGATGGTCTCATTCTGCAACCCAAGGCTGTCGGTGAGGCTATTCGTCTTCTGCTTGAGTCAAGGCGAATCCCCAGGAAAAGGGTTATAGTCAGCGTTACTGGCATGTCCTTCACGTATCGTGTCCTGAGTCTGCCGCGGGTGGAATCAAACCTTATGGAAGAGGCCATCCGGCGCGGGGCGAAGCGTGAAATGCCATTACCCGTGGAGGAACTGTGCCTCTCGTGGCAGGCTATTGGAGAGAAGAACGGCGAGCAGGATTTCTTTGTGCTGGGGGTGCCGCGCAACCTTGTTACTGCCGTGGTTGAAACACTGGCCGTGGCTGGAATAAAACCCTACATAATGGACCTGAAGCCTTTTGCTCTGGCCAGAGCACCTGGCAAAAGTGATGCCATAGTAGTTGCTATGGAGCCTGACTGTTTCGACATCGTTCTCGCCGTCAACGGTAATACTGAGGTTATGCACTCGGTGACTCCGAAAGGTGATGGTGCCACTATCCAGGACCATGTCCGACAACTGGCTGATGAGCTATCCAGGACAGTGAAGTACTACAACAGTGGCCATCCAGATAATCCACTCAGTGTTGATACACCGTTGCTGCTGACGGGAAAGCTGGCAACTGATACCGCAACCAGCGAGTTGGTACAGTCTGAGACGGAATATCCAGTCAGGCCTCTGATCCCCCCTCTGGATTTCGGGCCTGATTTGCCCGTTGCTCTTTATGCGACCAATATGGGTTTGGCTCTCCGTAAGACAAAGGCGACCAACGGTTTCCATGATATCCAGCTTAACATACTGGCGGGCACATATCCTTCCAGGCATCTTCAAGTATCGTTGCGGCAAGTGCTTGCCTATCTTGCTCTGGCAGTTATCGCTGGTCTTCTAATTCCGTTTTTTCAGATTAAGAGTCAGGCTGCAGCCGAGACGGTACATCTGCAGTCTGAGCTTGACATGATGACCCAGGAGCTCTTTCTGGCGCAAAAGGCTTATAGTGAGGGTGTTGCTGATGCAGCGGAGGTTGATGCTGCCATAAGCGAGGTAACCGCTACTCTGGAAGCGTTGAGACAGGAGCACCAGGCAATCCTCAACACAGGCGGCAGCTTTGCTGGCGACCTTGCTCTGGTTACGGAGACTCTGCCATCTCTAACCTACTTTACATCAATAGAGATGGACACAGGAAGTATTTATATTGAAGGCACGGCAGATAATCCCTTCACAGTTCTCAGCTACATAGATGCTTTGGAGGCGAAGCAGTTCACGGAAACACGCATTGTTGAGATAGGAGAGTCCACCGACGGAGAAGGGCTTACTTCGATATATTTCACCGTTGAGGTTACCAAATAGGCTATCATCACGAGTTTTTGGTTGGTCATCGCTCATATTTGAGAGACAGTCGCAATGAGGAATCAGAAGGGGTTCACCTTAATTGAGGTGCTGGTATCGCTAGCACTTCTCGGCATTATTGCTACCGGTATTCTTGGTGCCTTGGGCACCTCTTCTAAGGCTACCGTTACCAACGATGTGCAGACCACTGCGCAGAACTTGGCACAAGGGCAGATGGAGTATGTGCGGAACCAGCCATACGATGTCGGGAGCCCTCCCGAGTATGCATTGATTTCAAACGTGCCCGCTGGTTATAGCGTCAGCTGTACCGTCACCCGGCTGGACCCGGAAGGAGATGGTTCCGACGACGATGACGGCCTGCAGAAGATAGTGGTGGCGGTCGATTTCGGGAGTGTTACGGCGGCCACGTTGGAGTCTTATAAGGTAAAGTGAACATGTTCGGCAGGATATTTTCAGTCAACCGGGGGCAGAAGGGTTTCACGGCCATTGAGGTGCTGGTGGCTGTTACCATTGCCAGCCTCATTGGTGGTGGTGTGGTCACGGCCATATCTCTGACGGTGAACACAAGTGTCAGTAACAGTGACCATGCCATTGTTGTTGATGAGTTTAGGAACGCTGTTTATTGGATTCGGCGTGATGCCAAGATGGCGCAAACGATACAAATAGACGCAGGAGAGTCAGGCTTGCCGATGGTGCTGTCATGGGTGGAATGGGACAATTCTCAGCATGAGGTGACCTATGACCTGGATGAAGGCAAACTGATGCGTACCTACTCCGTCGACGGTAACGAGAGTACGCTTTTGGTAGCGGAGAGAGTTGACCCTACCCTGACCAGCTTTGAATTTACCGGGGGTATGCTTACCTTCGACTTAACTATCTCTGTGGGTGAGGGTTCGCAGACAATAAGCGAAAGCCATGAGTGCACGGTTGACCCCAGGCCGGGCTTATAGTGCTTTAAGTAATGGGTATTGGGCGTTTGAGAATATTTTTGAAACAGGTGAAGTCCGAGGTCGGCCAGGTATTAATTCTTGTGCTGCTGCTGCTCCTCGTTGGTGGTCTCTTGCTTCCACCTCTCCTGTCGTTGTCGATGACCGGGCTCACGACGGGCCGAATATACGAGACCAAGGCAGATGAGATATATTCGGCTGACAGCGGCCTGGAGCACGCCTTATGGCAAATAAAGTATGGTGAGCTGGAGTCCTTTCTTACAACGTCAGACCCTCCTGGGGTTCCTTACGATATTTATGATTTCAACACAGAATGGACCTATACTTTGCCGGAATCGCTGAATGGCAAGAACGTCACTGTCTCTCTGGAGAACGTGTGGATTCCGCTGAATTTAGACCGACCAGACACTCCTTACGAAATCGAGGAAGCGAGGAATATTATTGAATCTGGCAAGCTGATAGTGTTTGGTAGCTCTGATGCCTCGACCTGTCGGGTCAACATAGTCTTTTATCCGGATTCAGTGGATGAGCTGAGTATAGAGACATTGGGTATATGGCTATCGCCCGGTTTCCAGTACGTGGCTGACTCCAGTAGCTTTGGTCAACCCTCAACCCAGTCTCATGCCGGCGGGCAGGTACTTATCTGGGATTTCGATTCTACTCCGTTCGTTGATTTCCCCGGTGTTGACCCGGGTGCCTCTGAATTGAGGAGTACTATAACCTTTCAGTTTACAGCCAGCCAGGAGAACACTGCCCCCTCGACCGTCTCATGGGTGACGACAAGCGGGGTTTCGGGCGTTTCCTATTCCTGGGATGCCGACAGCCGGGTCTACCATATCACCTCTATTGCTGGTAACACTCAGGTCGAGAGCTATAATGTAAAGAACGAGATACGCGAACTTGGTTCGGCGGTATCGGGTGATTACCGCGCCATCGGTAACAGCCTGATGCTGGACCTGAATCCAGACTGGGGTGGTCCCCAGCGGGATACATTGCTTGACGAAAGCTCAGCCCAGGTATCCGATATTCCGGCCAGCGCCCGGGTGGAAGCAGCTTATCTCTACTGGTCTGGATGGTTCGAGGGAGGTGGTGATGACCCGGCCAGTGGTCAGATAGTGTGGGAGGATAGCTGCTCCGACATGTCTAACTGGAGTGGCGCTGGGCCTGACTGGAATGCCAGCTCAGGCGAGTTCCAAGGACACCATAATGGCGGTGAGTCAGACAGGTATCTCACCATGAAATACAGCCTCGACCTGAGTGAATACTCTGGCGATAATGTAACCCTAGCATGGGAGCAGGATGAAAGTGGAACGCTGGAAAGCGATGACCGGCTGTATTATTCCCTGTCAGCTGACGGTGGCAATACCTGGAGCAGTGATATCGAGGCCTTCCGGGATGATAGCCCCCCCGACAGTTTCAGCTATACCATCCCGGCTGAGTACCTGACGGCCAATTTCAAGATTAGGTTCTATCTATACGGCTTCAGCAACTCCGGAGAGTATTGCTACATTGATAGTATTACTGTCTTCGCGGTTTCCGGTGCATTTTTGGATAGTTGCAACAATTTCAATAGCTGGAATGCCGGGGCTGACTGGGGCCTGTATAACGGCGAGTTCCGTGGACACCATAGCGGTAGCGAGTCAGACCGATATCTTACCTTGCAGTCCAGTCTGGACCTGAGTTCCTATTCCAGCGGTGAGCTGGCCTTGGTGTGGGAGCAGGATGAGAACGGTTCACTGGAAAGTGCTGACAGGCTATATTTCTCCCTGTCAGCTGATGGTGGCAGTACCTGGAGCAGCGATAACGAGGCCTTCCGGGATGATAACCCACCTTCTGAATTTAGTTATACTATTCCAGATGAGTACCTCACGGCTAGTTTCAAAATGAGGTTCTATCTGTATGGTTTCAGCGGCAGCGGGGAGTATTGTTATCTTGACAATATCGCCGTCGCCGAGCGTGCCATGGCAGGTGCCGATACCACGGCTATCTTTAAAATAGATGGGACCCAGGTATACTTTGCTGATGGCACTCCCACGCAGGGAGCGGGAGTGCTCGTTGCCGACTCGTCACAGGTAATTGATAACATGCACTACGGTAATCCCCACGGTTATTCCTACGCCAGCTTCAAGGATGTTACGGAACTGGTCCGGGCTTTTTCTGCCGAGGACGATGGCCAGCACCCTGGCAACGGGACCTATACTGTGGGTGGGGTAGATGCTGATACCGGTGATGAATGGTCATTTGCCGGGTGGTCTCTAATCATAATATATTCTAGCGCTGAGACTGAAGGGCACCAGTTATACCTCTACGACAAATTCCTCTATGCTGACTCTGATACCAACCTTGATTTCGACGGTGACGGGGAGCCGGGCGGTCTATTAAGTGGATTCCTGGTGCCGAATCCGATTGCTGGTGAGACCAATGCAGCAACCATGACGTGTTTCGTTACCGAGGGCGATGACTATTATAATGGTGATTACATTGCTCTCAACAGCACAAAGCTCTGGGATGGTACGGAAGGAGAAAGTCTGAATGATGTCTGGAACGGTCAGTCTATCGGTATGACTGCCGATGGAGTGGACGTTGATACGTTTTACATCAGCTGGGCGAGCGGTCTACTGGAAACAGGAGATACCTCTGCCGAGATAGATATAGTTACTGATGTTGACATCTGGAATCTGGTGTACATCATTCTGTCATTCCGTAGCGAGATAACCACCAGCGATGCCATAAGCTACTCCATTGGCTATGCATCGGGACCCTGACCAGAGAGCAAGACCGGGACATCGGAATCATTACTCTTACTTTTTCACCCCGATGTAACCCCCGGTAGTATGTCTTAGTCCCGTCTTAACCCCACCTCTCATGTTCCCACTGTCCGGTTACGTCTTTCGGCACCGGAAGACGGCGATTTTTTCTCGACCATCTATTTCAATATCCTATTCCAGGCTCAATAATCCCTTCTCTAGGCAGCGTTTCCATCGGTAAGATGATATGGGATTAAAGGTGGTTATGTAGGTGTATTTGACATTTGCTGGTTGGTCATTAGAATTACATTCGTTACTTCTGTGGTAGTATCTGGCAGGTGGACTGTTAGGTTAATGGATAGGGAGCGATTTCAGGAGTTGGTAGTCAGGGCTGTCACCGAACTGCCCGAGG
>Ga0315537_1002402_pt1 | contig 14303 bp, 16 predicted proteins | sample SalMarSW160270MG_FD_203091 | JGI IMG/M metagenome (GOLD analysis project Ga0315537, IMG submission 203091) | Salt marsh sediment microbial communities from the Plum Island Ecosystem LTER, Massachusetts, United States - Salt Marsh Sediment SW1602-70 ... | reverse complement strand
TCATATTATCATTATCTATATTATTATTCAATAAAAGCTGTTTTTGGAATATTTAATCATTCCTCGAGTTACTATACAAATGATACTATTATGTCAATAAGCGTTGAATATCCTTATGACGGAGTTACAGAAAAATTTATAGGAATTGGAAGTTCATCATCTGATATTATTAATGCTTATGGTGTACCATTTGAAATATTCACTGGCAGTAACTATTATTATTATGATTTTGATACTCTTGGTATTAGATTTTATTTTAATGAGGGAAATACAGTTATAACCAAAATATATATCAGTTACCCCAAAACTTATCCTGATAATATCATAAAAGATATTGATGGAAATGAATATTACACTGTAAGTATAGGCTCTCAGGTATGGATGAAAGAAAATCTGAGGACTACTCATTATTCTGATGGCTCACCGATTGATTCAGTTTTTGATCATCCTGATGGAAGTGATTTATATGGACGGCTTTACCATTGGTCTGCAGCGATGAATAACATTACTACTGCCAGTACTCAAGGAGCATGTCCTACCGGCTGGCATATTCCTGCCAAAGAAGATTTTGATGAATTAGTTGAATATCTTGGAGGAGCAGATGCTGCTGGTGGAAAATTGAAGGCTACCGGAAATTATTTTGACGGTGACGGACTTTGGTTTCCTCCAAATGAAGGTGCAACAAATGAAAGTGGATTCACAGCACTTCCAGCTGGTTGGAATTTTACAGGTGTTCTTATGGAGGCAAATTTTTGGTCTTCAACAGAAAATGATGCGATTTCTGCATATCGACTTGAGTTAAGTCACGATATAGCTGGAATAAATAAATATGGTTATCTGGGTCAGAAAAATGATGCAATATCTGTTCGCTGTATAAAAGATTAATAGAAACTTAAATAAAAAATCATTATCACAAGACTGGATCAAACAATAATTAACGCCTAAGCATAACACGGACAATATGGGTAAGTTGTTTGTCACACTTTTTGCTTTTGCTCCTGCTCCCTAGACAAATTTGTAATGATTCTTGCACCCGGACACGCGCATCTGCACGTAATTGAAATCCTGCACCGTGATAAATTACTGACTTCGAGATAGTTTGTACCGCGACACTGCGCCAGTGCCCGCCACCAACTTTGTAACCGGGGATAAATTCGCGGCTCCGATCAACCTTGTACCGCGACACGCGTAATGCTCAACCAACTTTGTACCTGGATGGCAAAAAGTGCGCCATACCCTCCTTGCACCGTGACAGTTTTCTGGCCCCGAGTACTCGGGGTACCAAGACCCTGCCCGGTGCTTGCGTCGGGTAACACAACCTCCCCATATTGCCGGGCCGTTATGCGTCATACTGTGGCATTCTGGTAATATGGGACTTGGAATAGGAAAACTCAACAAAAATTAGTAAATTTGAGCATGATTCAAAAAGCACAATATATTGATATTGAAATCGATAAATTAACAAACTCACTAGAGAATGTTATCACCGGTGATAACTTCCCTACCGATATTATTATTACTGATAAAAATGACTTTAAATCAATAACAAAGAAAGAAGGGTGGCTCTTCGACTGGAAAGCTGAATTTAAGAAGCCCGAAAGGGACGTATATAAGCTGACTATTGTGAACAATCAGACTGTTGTCCAAGGATTGATTAGTCTTTCTGTAAGGACAGACCATGTATATATGCATCTGATCGAATCAGCTCCTTTTAATAAGGGTAAGGATAAAGTTTATGCAGGAGTTCCTGGTAATCTTGTTGCTTTTGCTTGCAAACTATCATTCCAGAGGGGATTTGAAGGTTATTTATCATTCCTTTCTAAAACTAATTTGATTAATCATTACGAAAAAATACTTGGAGCGACCCATGTTGGTGGTAATCTAATGATTATTAATACTGTCACAGCTTTAAAACTAATAGACAAATATTTTGACAAATAAAATGGGACTAATTAGAGAACCAAAAGACATTGACTTCTACGTTGATCCGCGACCATTGACGGCTAAGGAACAGAAAATCATCAGCGACTTTATTAAGGCTGATAAAATCAAAAATAAGCGTAGAAAGAAAATAAAAATAAGTACGAACGCATAACACGGACAATATGGGTAAGTTGTTTGTCACGGTTTTTGCTTTTGCTCCTGCTCTCAAGACAACTTTGTAATGGTTGTTGCACCCGGATACGCTCATCAGTACGTAATTAAAATTCTGCACCTTGACTAATTTCTGGCTCCGAGACAAATTGTACCGCGACACTGCGCTAGTGCTCTCTACCAAATTTGTATCGGGGGATAAATTCGTGGCTCTGATCATAATTGTACCGCGATCGCGCCTGCACTTAATAAAATTTGTACCATGACGGCAAAAACACGTGCCATACCCTCCTTGCACCGTGACAGTTTTCTAGCCCCGAGTACTCGGGGTACCAGGATTCTGCCCGGATGCTGCATCGGGTAACACAACCTCCCCATATTGCCGGGCCGTTAGCGTACATAACAACCAACCTCGATGATTATTGTGTTTCCTGATTACGACTTCCCTTGCAATCTGTTCGATTTTAGTAACGAACAAGAGATAGTGTTTGATAATTATCGAGAACTTGAGAAACATATTCAAGATCAACTACTAAGTAATAATATTTGTAAAATAAAAAATGGATTATCAAATGTTCTTTATTGGGGATACTATCGGATAGGTTATGGGGCAATTAGAATAAAAAGATTCAGAGATAATGTTACAAATATCCAACTTCAAGCTTTTGCTAATTTAGTTAATGCGAATTCGCTTGATCCAATAGGCATAAAAAAGATTGGTATTCCTCAATTCTCTGGCTTTTCATTTGTAAGTAAAATCTTAATGTTCTCAGATCCAACAAAGTTTGTAATCTTGGATAAAAAAATAATGGAATTACGTGATCCTGAAAACAATGAAAATCCATTATCCAATATACCTTACACTAAAAATGATTCAGGTATACGAATTTCAAGATTATCACAAAAATATTATTATGAGTGGTGCAAACTATGTTGTTTCATCGCTAAACAATCTTCTGATGATAAAATCGCTGTAGATATTGAACGAGGCTTTTTTAAATTAGTTGAACAGAAAAGAACTGATTATGGAAGACGGATTATTTCTTCTGAAATTAAAAAAAGTTACATACGCTAACACGGACAATATGGGTAAGTTGTTTGTCACGGTTTTTGCAAACCGCTCCTGCTATTTTTTATAATAACTACTAATGCATAAACCCGGACACCCGCCAGTAATCATTTTACACTTTGTATACCATGACTCATTCACCGGTTTCAATGTCAGGGTGTAACGCGACACTGCTCATGTGCTCCTTCTTAAAATACTGCAATATACTTCATTAACAATAACTTATTTTAATTGTACCGCGACACTCATATAAGCCCGACAGTTGTACTATGACTGCAAAAACACGTGCCATACCTTCCTTGCACCGGGACAGTATGCTGGCTAAAGTATATGGACCCTGCCCGGATGCTTCGTCAGGTAACACAACCTCCCCATATTGCCGGGCCGTTAGCGTGCATATAGCCAAATTTCGAATAAGATGAAACGATATATCCTGACTATTTTGTGCATCCTGATCATTTCAAATCTATCAGGACAAACTGGTAAAAATTCATACCTGGGTATAAATGCTTTACAACTACCTGCCTATACTATAGATTTGAATTACTCACTTGACATTAAACCATTCTTAACAACATTAATTGATTTAGGTTATACAATTAATTATACAAAATCATTTGATTTTATTGGATTTTTCCTGACCCCTCATACTAAAGGCGGAAATTATGGATATGATTTGAGCAGACAATCCGGTGGCTATCTTAAAATAGGTTCGTACTTAAATTTTAGAAAGACTTTTGAAACAAAAAGCTATCCACATATTGGTTTATTCCTAACAAACTCAATTATTTACGAAAAAGGGATATATCAAGCTTTAGTAGTAACTGAATTTATTCCTGACCCAATACAAGTTAGTCATAATAAATTTGTTTATGGACTAAACCTGTCTTTTGGATATGAATTCTCTATAGCAAAAAGACTAAAGGCTTACTTCGATTTTCAAAATTCATTTCCAAATAATAAATATCTTGATCTCTATGGCTATAGTAACTATATTCCGGGGATGGGATATAAAGACTCTGAATTATACTGGTTCCCAATGTTCATTTTAAACTTAAAGTATAGATTATAAATATCTTACACACGCTAACACGGACAATATGGGTAAGTTGTTTGTCACACTTTTTGCTTTTGTTCCTGCACTCAAGACAAATTTGTAATGGTTCTTGCACCCGGACACGCGCATCTATACGCAATTAAATTCCTGCACCGTGATAAATTTTTGGCTTCGATCAACTTTGTACCCCCGAGTACTCGGGGCCAGTGCCCGCTACTAACTTTGTAATCGGGGATAAATTCGCGGCTCCGATCAAACTTGTACCGCGACACGCATATAACTCACAAAACTTTGTGCCCGGATTGCAAAAAGTGCGCCATACCCTCCTTTTCCGGCCGATAGATGCCAACTACTAAAGAACAAAGATTGGTGGTTCGTCCGGAATTGCGTCGGGTAACACAACCTCCCCATATTGCCGGGCCGTTAGGCGCAACCATGACTGATAAACAAGATGAACATCGCACAAAAAATAAAACAGACTTTTGACCCATACTTTGTTGTACCACTTGAAGCATGGGAATCATTTACAGAATTAGGGGAAATAATTGAAACTCCAAATGGTAAAACTGTTAAAGAAAATGATACTACTGAGAAGTACTTACATTTTATACTTGAAGGTTGTGGTGGAATTTTATTATGGAACAAAAATAATTTTGTCTGTATTGATCTGAGTTTTGAAGGTGATTTTTTCTGCGATTATATGTCGTTTCTCAGCCAGAAACCAACATCAATGGAAGTAGTTACTTTTGAAGCATGCAAACTGTTTCGTATTTCAAGAATACGTTTTGAGAAAATCAGCGATATACCTGCTTATGGTGAAATAATTCGTAGAGTTGCCGCAGAAGGGCTTTTTGTTCATAAACAAAATCAACAAATTAGAATGTTAACTCAAACCGCTAAAGAGAGATACCATGAACTACGAGCGACGCAACCAAATATTTTGCAAAGGATTCCACAGAAATACATTGCTTCCTATTTGGGTATTACTCCACAAAGTTTAAGCAGGATTAAAACAGAAATAATAAAGGATTAATTACCATATGGTAATTGTAAAAAAAATAGAAAATCTGATTTTTGGTATAAAATAAAATATGCAAGATTCAATTGTTATTCATACTTGCGGTTTAACCAAGTACTACCACTCATATCCAGGGCTTCAGTCACTTGACCTTACAATCAGGCAGGGTGAAATATTTGGATACCTTGGGCCCAACGGTGCTGGTAAAACAACCACTATACGCCTTTTACTTGGATTGCTAAAACCCACTGAAGGTGATTTTTCATTATTGGGAAAAACCATAACCAATTATCCTAAAGAATATTTTCAGGAAATCGGATACATCCCTGGAGACATTAGTTTGTATAACGATATAACCGGCAATCAATATCTGAAACATTTCTGGAACTTGAGAAAGAGTGGAAATGACAAATCGAATCAGCAAAGGCTCGCAATTCTTAAAAAAAGGTTTAAAATTGATTATGACAAAAAAATCGGTGCATATTCTAAAGGGATGAAACAGGTTATGGGGATTATTCAGGCATTTATGCACCAACCCCAGTTATTAATTCTCGATGAGCCGACCAGTGGATTAGATCCCATTATGCAGGAGCTTTTTTATGAACTACTTCTTGAAGAAAAGCAAAACGGGAATACGGTATTCTTTTCTTCCCATATTCTGAGTGAAGTGGAACGTGTATGCGACAGGGTAGGCATCATCAAAAAAGGGAAGTTGATTCGAATCGAAGAACTTGGAAACAACAGCAGTTTAATTGGTAAAAAAGTGACGTTGACATTAAACTCCATAAAAATTTTGCCAATTATTCAACAATTGAAAGGTGTGAAGGAGTTGACAGAAAACGGAAATAAGATAGTGTTTTTCTATTCCGGAGAGTTAAATCCATTAATGCAGAGTTTGGCATCGATCGACCTCACTGATTTTACCTGTGAGACACCCAGCATTGAAGACGCTTTTTTCAAATTTTATAAGGACTGAGCCATGATCAACAAAGAGGCATTTAATTCATTTTTACGCAGAAACCTGCTCATTTCATTGATTGTGGGTCTGGGCACAGGAATCATCACCTTATTTCTAACCATCATTTTCCCTGCAACCAATATTGAAAATGCCGAAGCCATATCAGCGAGCTGGCCGCCAATCATGAAGGACTTGTTTGGTGATCCGATCCATGCATTTACTAATATTTACGGGTGGCTGCATCTTCAAATATTTCACATTACTTACTGGATGGTGTACAGTGTGCTTGCTGCCATGCTAGCCAGCCGGATTGTGGCTATTGAAGTAGAGAAAAAAACTATCGACATCCTGTTATCCACTCCATTAACAAGAACACAACTTATCACAAGCCGTTTTTTAGCTCTTATTTTAATCCTGCTTTTAGCCATTGTTCCCACCTTTCTAGGTGCATTGACCGGCATTGCACTTTTAGATTTTCCTGTGTTGTGGGGTAAATTAATGTATACCTTCCTAATCGGATTTCTTTTAATGCTTTGCGCGGCTGCCCTAACGCTGCTTATTTCCGTATTTAAACCTGGTCAGTTGTTTTCACTGTTTACTACCTTAGGACTTTTAGCTTTTATGTTCCTATATACTGAATCATTAACCAAGATGATCCCCTTCGTGAGAAAAATATCTTTCTTGAGCCTATTCAATTTTTACCAACCGAGTGATATTTTAATTAATAACAACTTCTTTGTTCCTGATTCCATAATTTTATTCATAATATCAGTGATACTTTTATTTGCTTCAATAACTGCTTTTAATAAGAGGGATATATATATTTAATATCCAGAAGCAGAACAAAAAAAATGGCTCCGCCTAACACGGACAATATGGGTAAGTTGTTTGTCACACTTTTTGCTTTCCTGCCTGCCGGCAGGCAGGTGCTCCTGCACTCAAGACTAATTTGTAATGGTTGTTGCACCCGGACACGCTCATCTGCTCACAATTAAAATCCTGCACCTTGACAAATTTCTGGCTTCGAGACAAATTGTACCCCCGAGTACTCGGGGTACCAGGACAGTTGCCGGATGCTGCGTCGGGTAACACAACCTCCCCATATTGCCGGGCCGTTAGCACACAGTTGAGTCAATCCCTGCTTATATAAAACTTAAAATAGTGCAATATGAAAACAGCAATAATCATTATCGTTGTCGTACTCGCGACCTTAGTAGTTCTTTACTTTGTCCTTATTGGTAATACCGATAGATCGGAACCAAAGATTATTACACTTGACCAACCAATTTATGTTGTTGGACTGGAAATTAATACAGACAACAAAGCAATATATCAAGATGTCTCCAAGGTTGCGACACAGTTTAATGCGATTAAAAAAGACTACCCTATCCCTAAATTAAAAGAGCCCTGGGCTTCAATTAACATCAGTAAAGATTATAATCCAGAAAAAGGAACATTTACTTATGTTGTTGGTGACGCTGTCAATGTAGTAGACACTATACCTCCAGGACTAAAATCTTATGAAATACCACCACTTACTTATGCCGTATTTCCGATAAGACCAAAAAGCAATATAGCATGGGGGATAACAATGGGAAGAATGAAAAAATTCATTTATACTGAATGGCTGCCAAACTCAAATTATTATCCATCAGACTCTTTTGGAGAATTCGAATTACACGATGAAAGAAGTCTTGGAAAACACCCGGAAATAAATCTTCATGTTGCAATTAAAGAAAAAGAAAAATAAATCTTCTATCACTGGGACAGACTCATTATAACCGGAATTTTAAACAAAACCGCGTGCTAACACGGACAATATGGTTAAGTTGTTTGTCACACTTTTTGCTTTTGCTCCTGCCATCAAGACAAATTTGTAAAGGCCGTTGCACCCGGACACGCACATCTGCTCGCAATAAAAATCCTGCATCTTGACAAATTTTTGTCTTCGAGACAAATTGTACCCCCGAGTACTCGGGGTACCAGGACCCTGCCCGGATGCTGCGTCGGGTAACACAACCTCCCCATATTGCCGGGCCGTTAGGTTTCATAGCAGTCAACCCAACAGACAATCTGCCTACAAGAAAATAAATCGTATGTAATTCTTTTTGACCTATTTGTGTGATGATAGCAATTGACCAAAACATTATAAACCAATTAACATGAAAAAAAATAAAAGAATTTTAAGCCTGGTTATTGCAGTATTGATTATTACGTCTTGTGGAACAAGACATACAATTGAACAGAATACTGAAATTCTCAAAATTGATCCATCAAAAATTTTAAAAATAGACAGTATCTTCTCTAGATATAATGATAATACTCCAGGTTCTGCAATAGCTATTATACAAGATAGCGAAATTGTTTTCATGAAAAGTTACGGGATGGCTGATCCAAAAAGAAAAATCCCAATAACACCTGAAACAAAATTTCTAATAGGTTCTAATACTAAACAATTTACCTGTATGGCAATTTTATTGCTGGAAGAGTCAGGAAAACTTAATATTAATGACCCAATTAGAAAATACTTGCCTCAGCTTCCCAACTATGCTGATTCGATTACAATTCAGCAATTAATGCAACATACCAGTGGGATTATTGAATATAATCCATTGCTTTTCCTTTCCGGAATTAAAAAACATGAGTGTGAACTTAGCAACGATGATATATTTGACCTGATTTCCAAATATCCAAAAACATGTTATAAACCTGGAGATAAGTTCTTCTATAGCAATACTGCATACATACTTCTTTCAAAAATAATAGAAAAAGTAAGCCTCAAAACCTATTCAGATTTTCTTCACGAAAATATTTTTGTGCCCTTAGGAATGAATAATAGCAAAGTGGTAACTTCCTCTGATGACTATAAAGGCGCTGCAATGGGATTCAACTATATTACAGGTTATCAGCCTGTTAATTGTACAATGATTACAACGGGGGCAAGCGGAATAATAACTACTCTGGAAGATATGTGCAAATGGATTAATAATTATAGTGTTAATAAATTGGGCTTATCAGATCAATTATTGGTAAATAAAATGGAAACAAAAGGCTTACTTAATAACGGAGATAGTACAAAATATGGATTAGGTCTGTTTATTGATAACTATTGCACACAAAAAGTATATTGGCATGGGGGTAATATTACTGGATATACAAGCAATATTATTATGTTCCCGAAGAAGAAAACTTCTATTATAATTTTATCAAATAATATGGACATGATTCCATACGAACATAGATTCGACGTGGCAAAAATTTTATATGGCAATTGCAAAATGCCATCAAATGATTTATTCCAAGAAAATGAAATACGGGTAGAATTTAAGAAAAAGCAATCTGAATTTGAAAATAAGACTATTGAATTAAACGAATTTGAGGGGAAATATGGGATTCCAGGTTTTACAAAACATTTTGAAATTATTGCAATTAACGGTCGGCTTGTTGCTAAAATTGATAATTTGGAGTTTAAACTAAACCAAGCATTCCAGGATACTTATATATCAGAGCCTATGATTTTTGAGTTCCTAAGAGACGGGAAAAATATTATTACGGGTATCTCACTAAGTGGTGAGAAATTCAGAAATCTTGAACTAGCAAAAATTTAATTATAAAATTGCTACGAAAACCTAACACGGACAATATGGGTAAGTTGTTTGTCACGGTTTTTGCTTTGCTCCTGCACCCAAGACAAATTTGTAAAGACTCTTGCACCCGGACACGCGCACCTGCACGCAATTAAAATCCTGCACCGTGACAGATTTCTGGCTCCGAGATAGCTTGTACCCCCGAGTACTCGGGGCCAGTGCCCGCAAACAACTTTGTAACCGGGGATAAATTCGCAGCTCCGATCAAACTTGTACCGTGATCGCGCCAGTATGCAATAAAATTTGTACCATGACGGCAAAAACACGTGCCATACCCTCCTTGCACCGTGACAGCTTTCTGGCCTCGAGTACTCGGGGTACCAGGACACTGCCCGGTGCGTGCGTCGGGTAACACAACCTCCCCATATTGCCGGGCCGTTATGGGGCATTCGTCCCATCGAGATTGCTCAGTTAAATTCGCAAGCAAACAACTAAATTGATCTAACTTTGAGAGAATACTGGATAATTGAAAACTTTGTAACATCTTGATTATTAACTCTACTTTCTGCTGTTATATAAGATTCACCCAACGATTTTGGATCATCATTCAAGATTAAAAAATGAACATAATCAAAGATTTAAGTGGTTTTAGATGTACTAGCCATGAATTTGATAAAATGAAAATTCTAACTGGTAAATTTGATATATATAACCCATGCTCATATTGTAGCAATTTACAATATAAGTTGGAAGCAGGACCCGCTTTCCATTATGTTACCTTTGGAAGATGGGAATTTCCATTTGTTGCCGAAGCAAATTGTAAGAATTATTCAATAATTAGACTAGCAACCAAGGAAATAATAAACTTTCAATTTTTTGATTTTGCAAAAAAAATACATGAAGTCAATACTGGGATGAAATTACATTGCCCTGATTTTAACTTAAATTGGTGGGAGTTAAAAAAAGAAGATAATGAGAGCAAGAGTAATATTATAATTCCAAGTAAAAAGATAATATACCCAAATGAACTTTCTGCCGAAGATTTTTTTAGAGAAGCCAGTTATTTAAGATCTGACTTTTTTGGAATGAAACAAGAACTTAGATCTGCTATAAAATATATTGAAAAGGATTTAAAAATTAAGGATACAAAATTAGATGAGTGGTTGACTTTCACTGGTAATCAAATGGGTAAATTAACAAAGCAGATAGACTATATTGAATCAAATATAAGTAAAACTGATAATGTCATTTTCTCAAAATGGGCTATTAAAACTGTAAGAGATGGTTTTGCATGGGATTCAATTAAATTTGTAGCATCTATGGTAAGAAATTTAATAATAGGAATATAAACTAACGCCCCATAATACGGACAATATGGGTAAGTTGCTTGTCACACTTTTTGCTTTCGCTACTGCTCCCTAGACAGATTTGTAATGGTTCTTGCACCCGGACACCCGCACTTGCCCGCATTATAAATCCTGCACCGTGACAGAATTCTGGCTCCGAGATAGCTTGTACCGCGACACTACTCCAGTGCCCGCAACCAACTTTGTAACCGGGGATAAATTCGCGGCTCCGATCAAAATTGTACCGCGACACCCGTAATGCTCAGCAAAATTTGTAACCGGACGGCAAAAAGTGCGCCACCCCGAGTACTCGGGGACACAACCTCCCCATATTGCCGGGCCGTTATAAGCCATTCCTGCCACCGATTTGACTCAGTTAAATCCGCAAACAAACGGTAAAAATTGACCACCTAACAAAATCCTGGATAATTGTGAAAATTGTAACACCCTGATTGTTAACACCAATTTTTACCGTTAGTCAAGATTACTTCAACAAGAGTTCCTGTTAGATAATTTATCAATATCTTGTTATAGAGAAATCATTTATATTTAAGATACATCTTAATGACTAACAGATACTTGACAAAGAAAAGAAAGATACATGACAGATTTTAATAATCATGTTCTTAAATACAACAAACCTGGATCCTGGAAATTAGATGATGGTTTAGCTGAAATACTTACTGAAATTAATAAAAATGAATACATCCAAACACTTTATTCAAAAAAGCCTGATATCTGTAAACCAGGACTAGTTAATGAGAGTTACTTAAAAATTTGTTATGATAAGAAGATCGAATTAAAACTATTCAGAGAGATAATTCCAGATTTTAAGTGTAGTTTTAATGATCCCTATTCAGAGTTTTATTACACCTTTTCATTGCCTAAATTAAATCCAAATTATATAGCCAGTGAAGAACCGCTTGGACTTGATTGCACTGACGATAAGTATTTTTTTAACATAAACACTATACAATTAACTATTAAATCAGAAAATCTGAATATTCATGCTAAATTTTGGATTAAGATTAAAAATTCACTTTCATCCTTAAGACCTTAAACAAAACGGCTTATAACACGGACAATATGGGTAAGTTGTTTGTCACACTTTTTGCTTTTGCTCCTGCACTCAAGATAAATCCGTAATGACTGTTGCACCCGGACACGCGCATCTGCACGCAATAATACTTTATGTACCGTGATAACTTACTGTCTCCGTTCAACATTGTATCGCGACACTGCGCCAGTGCTCACCATCAAATTTGTAACCGGGGATAAATTCGCGGCTCCGATCAAACTTGTACCGCGACACGCGTAATGCTCAACCAACTTTGTACCATGACGGCAAAAAGTGCGCCACCCCGAGTACTCGGGGACACAACCTCCCCATATTGCCGGGCCGTTAGGTACAATTGATGGCCCCCTGGGACAAAATTCGGTACTGAAAGAAAATTTGCCCAATTTTTGTAACTTTGTAGTCAAATGAAAACTAGAGACCAAATATTGACATTTCTCTCTCAGAATAAAAAGTTATTCCAAGACAAATTTCATATTGTCCGGATAGGGCTATTTGGTTCCTATGCTCGTGGGGAACAGGATACCAATAGCGATTTAGATCTTTTGGTTGAATTCGAAGAAAACACTCAGGATCTCTATGATATTAAACTGCAGCTCAAAGACTTTTTCCAAATGCAGCTTGGGATTGATGTAGACATCTGCCGTGAAAAATATATTAAACCAAGAATTAAGAGTTCAATCCTAAAAGAAACTGTCTATGCTTAATAAGGATCAACACTGCCTGGAATCAATTCTTGAAGCAATTGACAGGATTATCGAATATACATCAGGGACAAAATCAGCAGATGACTTTAACAATGATTACAAGAATTTCGATGCTACAATGATGAATTTTGTGGTCATTGGAGAAATGGTTGATAAATTATCAGATGAATTTAAAAAGGAACACTCCAAAATCGATTGGATAAAAATCAAAGGATTTAGAAATCTTGTTGCTCATGATTATTTCGGAATTGACGCGGAGGAAGTATGGCAGATAATAAAAAACAAAATTCCTGCCTTAAAATCTGACATCAATATATTGGTAGATTAAAATACAACTGTACCTAACACGGACAATAAAATTAATAGGCTCGTCACAGTTTTTGCAAACTGCTTCTGCTTTCTTGACAGATAAGTAAAACAATATAAACCCGGATACCCGCAGCTGCTTCCAATAAAACTTGTGTACCCTGACTCAATACTGGTTTCATTGTAAGTTTGTATCGCGACACTGCTCAAATGCCCTTTTCATAGTTTCTGCAACATGACTCAATACCAAATACTTAGTAAGCTTGTATCGCGACACTCGTATACGCCCGGCAATTTGTACCCGGACAGCAAAAACTGCGCCGTACCTGTCTCGCACCGGGACTATTTTGTGGCTAAAGATGAAGCTCCGTGGCCGGTGCTTCGCCAGGTAACACCTACTAATTTTATTGCCGGGCCGTTATGCTTAAGCTGCTGACACTAATAGAGATAAGTTATGAATCAAACAGACTCTGATTTAAAAAAATATCCTACAATTGGTGTATGTGGTCTTGATTGTGGCCTTTGCCCGAGATATTATACTTCAGGACCTTCCAGATGCCCTGGATGCGGTGGACCCAATTTTTTAATGAAACATCCTTCATGCTCATTCATAACATGTTGTGTTAAGAAAAATAACTTTGAAGTTTGTGGCGATTGCCCAATATTCCCATGCTCTAAATTCAAATCCGAAAAAGACATTCAAGAGTTTGAAGGATCTTCATCTTATCCGCCATACAAAAAGATAATGTTGAATCTTAAATTTATTAAAGAGTATGGAATTGAAAGTTTTATTGATAACCAAAAGAAACGAATTCGATTACTAGAGAAACTAATACAAGATTTTGATGATGGCAGATCAAGAAGTTTTTTCTGCAAAGCAACAGCATTACTTGACATAAATAGCCTTGAAGACTCATTAATTAAAGCTATTCAGAAAGTAAAATCAGTTAAAATCAGATCGACCGATATAAAAACAAAAGCTAAAATCCTTAAGGACATTCTTAATGAAAGTGCTCTTAAGGAGGGAATTGTATTAACTAAAAAATAATAAAAGCCTAAGCATAACACGGACAATATGGGTAAGTT
>Ga0315537_1002397_pt1 | contig 14344 bp, 17 predicted proteins | sample SalMarSW160270MG_FD_203091 | JGI IMG/M metagenome (GOLD analysis project Ga0315537, IMG submission 203091) | Salt marsh sediment microbial communities from the Plum Island Ecosystem LTER, Massachusetts, United States - Salt Marsh Sediment SW1602-70 ... | reverse complement strand
GCCTGGCGCAGGCGCCGCTTTTCCGACGTGGCGCTATCTTTCCCCTATCGGATATATAAGGCCTCAATAATGCCGGGTTTTTATAGTCTATATACCGTACTTTATCCCGGCAGAAGAAACAAACCTTCCGCTTGGGTATATACTTCGACCTACCCGGTCTCCTGGTTCTGTTATCTCTAGTTTGTGCCATCCTGCCCTCAATATATTATTTAAAGTATTCTCGTTAATAATTAAAACGGAAGGTCTTCAGGTTCCATCTCGGCCACGGGCGACTCATCCGGTTTCTCATCCGGTATAACTCCTGCATCGTCGGACCTTTCATCCGGAAGTGCGGCCGGCCCGCGCCTGTCCAGGAAGATAACCCGGTTGGCGATTACTTCAATTTTAGAATGGGGCTGACCGTCCTGGCCTTCCCAGTTCCGCGTATGTATTCTTCCCTCGGCGTAGACAAGCCTGCCTTTGGCGAGAAACTGGTTGCATTGTTCGGCCAGACGGTTCCAGGCCACCACGCTAAACCATTCCGTTTCCTGCCGGCGTTCTCCCTCCGGAGACGTATAGACCCAGTTAGTGGCTACGGAAAAAGAAGTCACGGGCTTGCCATTCGGGGTGAAACGCATCTCGGGTTCGTTCCCAACATTCCCAATAATGGTCACTTTGTTCAAACTCGGCATTACCTCTTCACCTCCCCGATACAACTCATGAACTCGATAATCCTTTTGCTTAATCACCCACTTTAATTAATAGATGTCTCAAAATGTCTTCAGATATTTCGATGTTCGCTTCTAATTCCCGGCATCGTACCGGGCTTAACTTGAACCTGGCCAGAACGTAATTGCCCTCCAGAAAATGCTTCAACGGGTACGCCAGTTTTCTCTTTCCCCAAACTTCTACTTCGGACATAACGCCTTCCCTGCCGGTGATGAACTCACTTACGTTGTTTACTTTACCTTCCAATTCTTCATCGGCTATTTCAGGGCTGACGATAAAAACCATTTCGTAGTCCTGCAACCTGGTGCTTTCTACTTTTACTTCTTGTTTTTTTCTTACCACTTTACGTTTTCCTAAGCGAATTTTAAGCTATTATACCATAATCCAGAATGCGAGACAACAAGGTTATGTTAGCTGCGGCATCACTTTTATTGGCATATACCTTGACACAACATAATACCTTTGCTAGACTTTCTTATAAGGCCCCGTAGTGTAGCGGTCTAACATGCCACCCTGTCACGGTGGAGATCGGGGGTTCAAATCCCCCCGGGGTCGCCATTCATATCTTTCTACAGCCCATTCAGGATAAACTGTAAGCAGGCGCATGTACAGTGAGCTTCCTGCAATATCTCTAACAACGCACAATCATCAGAAATATTTCTCCTGTTTATGCATAAATCCTTGACATATTGATAAAAAGGTAGTAAGATGATAGTGGACATATGCTCATTATATACAGGTAATATACATTTTCCTGTGAACATTAGCTCATAATATTAACGCGGGGGGATAAATAATTGAGCAGACAGCCGCTTTTGAGAAGGGTAGATTATTTACCCACAATTAATTTTTTTAAACCTGCCGGAGTGCCGCTGGCTCAATTGCAGGAAATTAGAATTTCTATCGAAGAAGTCGAGGCTATTCGTCTTAAAGACCTGGAAGGACTTGAGCAGGAAGAGTGCGCGCAGAAGATGAATATTTCGCGTTCGACATTCGCCAGAATACTGCTCTCCGCGAGGCAAAAAACAGCCGATGCCCTCCTCAATGGAAAAGCGATAAGAATCGAGGGCGGCAACTACGAATTGACCAAGCGCAGCTTTCGATGTGGAAACGGCCACGAGTGGGAGGTGCCTTTCGAGGAGATGGTAAAACAACCCCCGGAGCTGTGCCCTACCTGCAACACGGCCAACATCGTGACGCTTTGGCCATGGAAACCCGGCTCTGGAGGCGGCAGACGGTTGAGGGAAAGAAGAAGCTGGTAAGCATAGGAGACTAATATTATTCCAAGGAGGTGAATATAATGGCTTATGGATTCGGAAGAGGAGGCGGCTACGGCCGCGGCTCCGGCGGCGGCATGGGTTTCGGTTTTCGTGGGAGCTCCCCGCCCTGGCCTTATGTCGGCAGGGGCAGAGGCGGCTTACCGCGATGCGGTTACTTCACCGGCGGCGCCGGCGTACCGGCACCATTGTCTTACAATCCCCCTTTCTACCAGGGTATGCAGGCTGCAGGCGCATATCCGCCCTACGCTCCCCCGGTGACAAGGGAACAGGAACTGAACTACCTGAAAGACGAGGCTGAAGCTATCAAGAGTCAACTGGAGGAAATAGAGTCCAGGATGCATGATCTGGAAGAAGACAAATAAATAGTCAACCGCGCGCATAAATAAGGAGGTGTGCAATGCCAGGATTTGATGGTACCGGCCCTAACGGGATGGGACCGATGACGGGAGGAGGCAGGGGGTTCTGCAATCCCCGTGGAGGCATCCCGCGACAGTATGCCTTTCCCAGAAGGTTAAATTACGCTTTTCCACGCTACGGTACGTATGGTTTTCAGCCGTACACTCCGAGGGCGACCCGTGAGCAGGAACTGGGGTTCTTAAAGGGTCAGGCCGAGGCGTTGAGGGACGAACTGAAAGAACTTGAGACCGAGATAGAGAAACTCTCGGTGGGGAAGGAATAAGGAGGTTTCATGAAAATCGCTATATCAGCCAGCGGCCTGAATCTTGACGCTGAAATAGACCCCAGATTCGGACGATGCCAGTGCTTTATCATCGCCGATGTGGATACTGACGAATTCGAGGCAATCGATAATACCAGCGCATCGGCAGCCGGCGGCGCCGGTATCTCGGCGGCGCAGATGGTTGCGGATAAAGGAGTAGAGGCCGTTCTTACCGGCAACTGCGGCCCTAACGCTTACGGGGTACTCGCTTCAGCCGGTATCAAAGTCATAACCGGCGTTTCAGGAAAAGTTAAGGACGCCATCGCGGAATACAAGCTGGGCACTTACTCGGCTACCCAACAGTCCAACGTCCCGGACCATTACGGCATGGGAGCACAGGCAGGCGGCGGAACGGGTATGGGCATGGGCGGCGGTAGAGGAATGGGACGCGGCATGGGAAGAGGCATGGGTGGCGGTATGGGCGGCGGCAGAGGTATGGGAATGGGAGGCGGTATAATGCCCCTGCCTTCCCAGGAGCCGCAACCATCCAATCCGGAGCAGGAAATAGAAGAGCTTAAACTACAGTCGCAGGCTCTGGCGAAGCAACTTGAGGAAATCCAGCATCGCATCGAAGAGCTTGGAAAGAAATAACAGCAATCATATAATATATCAAAGGAGGAGAAAAATGCCCAGAGGAGACGGAACCGGCCCACCGGCGGGAGGAGGAGGAGGCGCGGGCAGGGGCGGCAGGATGGGAGGCAATAGACCCGGCGCCGGCCCCAGCGGAGAATGTGTTTGCCCCAGTTGCGGAGCGCGCTCAACCCACAAAGTAGGCAGCCCCTGCTATAACCAGAACTGCCCAAAATGCGGAGCAAAGATGGTAAGAGGTTAAACTTATATAATGATAATATCCGTTGCCAGCGGTAAAGGCGGTACCGGTAAAACGCTGGTGGCCACCAGCCTGGCGCTTGCTATCAAAGATAAGTACAACGTGCAATATCTCGATTGCGACGTGGAAGAACCCAACGGCCATATTTTTTTAAAACCGGATATTACGCATAGCGAAGCGGTCGGCGTTCCCGTGCCAGGTGTAGACGAGGAAAAGTGCACCTACTGCGGTAAGTGCGCCGAAGTCTGCGCCTACAACGCCATCGCCGTGGTTAAGGAGTATGTGCTGACATTCCCGGAACTCTGCCACGGCTGCGGCGCCTGCAGCTACCTGTGTCCGGAAAAGGCCATATCCGAAGTGCCCCACGATATTGGAGTGATAGAAACGGGATACGCCGGTAATATTAGTTTCAGCCACGGCAAGCTGTCAATCGGAGCGGCCATGGCGCCGCCCGTAATCAGGAAGGTCAAAGAGCTGGCCGATAATGAAAAGGTAGTGATTATAGACGCTTCGCCGGGGACATCCTGCCCGGTGGTGGAAGCGATAAAAGAAAGCGATTTCTGCCTGCTGGTAACCGAACCGACTCCATTCGGTCTTAACGACCTGGTGCTGGCGGTGGAAACGGTGAGGCAGCTCCATATGCCCTTCGGCGTCGTGCTGAATCGCGTCGGCGTCGGCGACGGCAAGACGGAGGAATACTGCCGCAAGGAGAATATACCGATACTGATGACCATTCCCCTGGATACAGGTATCGCCGGTTTATATTCGCGGGGGATTCCGCTGGTCGAAGGCATGCCGCATTATAAGAACGGCTTTATCGAGCTTTTCGACAAGATTAATGAGGGTGTAAATGAAAGAACTGTTAATCCTTAGCGGCAAGGGTGGCACCGGCAAGACCAGTATCGTGGGCTCATTCGCCGCCGTGGCGCAAAACAAGATAATGGCGGACTGCGACGTTGACGCCGCCGACCTTCACCTTCTGCTGAACCCATCGGTCAGGGAGAAAAACGAGTTTCTTAGCGGTCAGGTTGCGGTTATCGACGAGGATAAATGTACCGAGTGCGGACTGTGCCAGGACGAATGCAGGTTCGACGCCATAACTAATTACAGGGTCGACCCCGTTTCCTGCGAAGGCTGCGGTTTTTGTTCGCATATCTGCCCTGTAGAAGCCATTACCATGAACGAATGCAAAGCGGGGGAGTGGTTTATTTCCGATAGTAAATACGGGCCCCTGGTCCACGCCCGACTGGGTATAGCGCAGGAAAACTCCGGCAAGCTGGTGGCGCTGGTAAGGCGGCAGGCTAAAGAACTTGCCGAGAAAAATAAACTTGAGTATATTATAAGTGACGGCCCGCCCGGTATCGGCTGCCCGGTCATCTCGTCTTTATCCGGGGTCAGCCTGGCCCTCATCGTCACCGAGCCGACATTATCGGGCATGCATGACATGGATAGGGTGCTCGGCGTATGCCAGCACTTCGGCGTGCCCGCCGTGGTATGCATTAATAAATGTGATATTAACGATGAAAATACCAGGGCCATTCAAGACTACTGTCGCGAAAAGGGGGTCGAGGTGGCAGCAATGATACCGTTCGATAATGCCGTTACCGAGGCAATGGTAAAAGGAATATCTGTAGTAGAATATACTGACAATAAGGTTGCCAGTGAGATAAAATCGCTATGGGAGCATATTGACCGTAAGCTCAAGGGATAAAAGGAGATACCATGCCCATTTACGAATACGAATGCCGAAACTGCGGCGATAAGTTCGAACTCCTGCGGGGTATAACCGCCAGCGATAGCGAGATAAAATGTCCGAGGTGCGGTGCAGAAAATCCCCGGCGGGTACTCTCTACTTTTTCCACTACCGGGGGCGGCGGCTCCTGTGCCCCGAGCAGTCCCACCTGAAGCATCAAATAGAAAGGCAGTTTGCCTGAACAGGAAGGATGGAGAAAATATAACATATGATAAGCAAAGAGCAGATAGAACAGAGTCTGGAAGGTGTGCTGGTCCCGGCAGCAAAGCGTAGCGTAGTCGGACTGAACATGGTGCGCGATATTAATATTTCAGATGGCAAGGTGAATATCACCCTGGCATCCACCGGGCTGATACCGGGCGCGCAGGACTGGGTAAAAAACAAGGCCGTCGAAGCCGTGAAGAAGCTGCCAGATGCTGGTGAGGTAACGGTGGAATACATCGACATCAAGGCGAAGGACCTGAACGAGATAGACCAGATGATTGCCGTGATGAGCGGTAAAGGCGGGGTGGGAAAGTCGCTGGTATCCGGCCTGGTAGCCATCGTATTGAAGCGGAAGGGCTACGACGTGGGCATTATGGACGCCGATATTACCGGACCCAGCATACCCAAGATGTTCGGCATCAAGGTGCCGCCGAGCGGCAACGAAAGCGGCCTGCTGCCGGTATCAACCAAATCCGGCATATCGATTATGTCAATCAACCTGCTCCTTCCCAGCGAGGACGAAGCGGTTATCTGGCGAGGCCCTCTGATCGGCAATACCATCAGGCAGTTCGGCGAGGACGTATTATGGGGCAAGCTCGACTACCTGATTGTCGACCTGCCGCCGGGCACGGCGGACGCGCCGCTTACGCTGATGCAGACCTTCCCGATTTCCGGAGTAATCGTCGTTTTTACCCCCCAGAACCTGGTCGAGATGATAGTCAAAAAGGCGGTAAAAATGGCGCAGAAGATGGAGAAACGCGTCCTTGGCGTGGTGGAAAATATGAGCTACCTGTACGTGCCGGAAATAGATAAGAAGATTGAGATATTCGGCAAAAGCCGGGCGGAGGAAATGGCCGCCGCGACACAGGCCCCCCTGCTGGGTCAGCTGCCGATAGACCCGGAACTGGCCAGGCTCTGCGACGAGGGCGAGATTGAGCGATACGACGGTGAAATCATGCACAAGTTAAGTGATACTTTAAGGCAGCTGGAAAAAACCGATAAATAATAACGCGAGGACGAAGCATGTCTTCGGAACAGGATGAACTGATAGCGCTGGTGATGGCAGACGCCCGGAAGATATATTCCGAGACCGTCATAGACCATGCCACGAAGCCGAGAAATCTCGGTATTATTGATGATTGCGACGGTTTTGCCAGAATCACCGGTCCATGCGGTGATACCATGGAGGTCCGCCTGAAGGTCAATAACAACAAGATTAACGAAATCTATTTTGTAACCGATGGCTGCGGCACCAGTATCGCCTCCGGCAGCATGATGACCGAAATGGCCAAAGAGAAAGGCGTCATCGAAGCCATGCGAATAAGCCAGCAGGATATTTTAAGCTCCCTCGGAGGGCTTCCGGAAGAAAGTGAACACTGCGCCCTCCTGGCGGCAAATACCCTCAAGGCTGCCATCAGGGACTGCCTGGCGATACAGCGAGAGCCGTGGAAAAAGGCTTACCGGAAGTACCTGGAATAGCAGAATGAAACGCAGGGATATGCCGGATAAAGACGAACGAACCCTGGAGCAATTATACCGTAGCGCGGTCAGCGGCCTGTACGCCAGGTTAAAGAACAATTACGATTTTCTCTACCGCAAGTTCGGCGACGACGGTATAAAGCTCATAGAAGACATGAGCCGCGAATACGGCCTGACAATTGCGGCGAGGGCCCGCGGCAGATTGAAAAACAATGACCTTAACTCCGTAGCCGGATATCTCTTGAGAATATTCAGTACAGTGGGCCGGGGCAAAGATGATGTAACCGAGATGGTTATATCGGATGATTCCAGGATAGTGATTAAAGCCCTCGAATGCCCGCTTCACTTTACCAATCCGCAAATGTGCCTGGCTCATACCACCATGGAAAAAACCGTGGTGGAAGAGCTGAATCCCGATTTAACCTACCGAATCGGCAAGTCCATCCCCGCCGGTGATTCCTATTGCGAACATATCATAGAAGTCAGGTCGCCGGAGGTCAAACCCGGCGGCATGGATAAAGCCAAGCAGAGAAAGGCCGTTGGTTAACTCAATAGTCTATGGCCCGGTACCGTCCCGAAGGCTGGGCCGCAGCCTGGGGATAAATAATGTGCCACCCAAAAAATGCTCCTACTCGTGCGTATACTGCCAGATAGGCCCTACTCCGTATAAGCAAATTCACAGGGAACAATATTACGAGCCGCCGGAAATCGCCCGGCAAGTCAGGGAAAGAGCAACACAGGTCAGGGATAAAGGCGAGTCTATAGATTACCTTTCATTCGTGCCTGACGGCGAGCCGACCCTGGATGCGGACATCGATAAGGAGATACAGCTTTTACGGTCGCTGGGCATAAAGATTGCGGTTATTACCAATGCTTCGCTCCTCTGGAGTGAGGACGTGCGCCGGTCTTTACAAAAAGCCGATCTGGTCTGCTTGAAAGTAGACGCAGTTACTCCCGGTGCCTGGCGCAGAATAAACAGTCCTCATAGACACCTGAAACTCGATATTATCCTGAAAGGAATCCTTGAGTTTGCAGAATCCTTCCGGGGTGAACTTACCACGGAAACCATGCTCATCCGTGGGATTAACGATGACAGTAAAGAAGTCAGCAGGATAGCCGGTTTTCTTAAAAAGCTCGGTCCGGCCAGGGCCTATATTGCTATTCCCACAAGACCCACCGCCGAGCCAGTAAGCCCCGCCAGCGAAAAGTCTATCAATACCGCCTACCAGATTTTCAGCGAGAGTCTGAATAACGTAGAATACCTGATTGGATATGAAGGGAACGCCTTCATATCAACCGGCGATGTTGCGGAAGACCTGCTCGGTATTACTGCGGTGCACCCGATGAGACAGGAGGCGGTTATAGAAATCCTGAAAAATTCCGGGGCCGGCTGGGAAATTATCGAGGGACTGATGGAAAACGGCAGGATTGTAGAAACGGAATATCAGGGGAATAAGTTCTATGTCAGGAAATTACCCCTATATAGCGGGCATGTACCGGGTTAACATCCTTTCATAAAGAGATATATAGAACAAGGCAATTATTTTCAGGAGCCCTGGCGGCCGAGAATTTAGAAAGGATGCTCGTGTAAACCTTAACAAATTTAAAAGATAGAGTTATATATAGACACCCCGCTTCCAGGGGTGTCTCCTTTTTAATAATAATATACACATAATTAATCGTTTTACTCCTGTATAATGTTGCGGATGAAAGTCAATATTTAGTATACTTTTTACGTAATGATAAAAATACCGGCGCCCATCCCACTAAAATAACAAGAGCAGCACACCGGGTAATGGAGTGATACTCCGTAAAAATGTAAAAGGGGGTAAATATGATTGAAAAAGGAAAGCTGGTGAAAATCTGCGGGGCCGCCAACGTGATTTACGAGCAAGCGACCCTTGACGAATACTCCAGGGACATGAGTTTTGTCAATACGGTCAGGCCGGAGTGCGTGGTAAAACCGAAAAACGCCGGTGACATACAGAAGATAGTGGAGCTTGCCAACAAAACTCAAACGCCACTCGTTACGGTAAGTTCCGGTCCTCCCCACTTTCGGGGTGACACCGTTCCCGGCACCGGCGGAGCCGTCATCGTTGATTTAAGCGGCATGAAAAAGATAATTAATGTCGACCGGGCGCGCAGAGTTGCCATGGTCGAGCCGGGCGTGACCTTCGGAGAGCTCATACCGGCGGTGAAAAAGGAGGGTATCAGGCTCAATATGCCGCTGCTGCCGAGAAAGTCCAAGACCGTCATCGGCAGTATGCTGGAGAGGGAGCCGGTAATAATGCCCAAGTACCAGTGGGATATATCAGACCCGCTGGCCTGTGTCGAGGTAATTTTCGGAAACGGCGAGGAGTTCAGAACCGGGCAGGCGGCCGGGCCGGGTACCGTAGATGAGCAGTGGGCGGTCGGGGGCGTGCAAAAAGCGCCGTACGGACCCGGTATTGCTTCCTGGCACAGACTTATCCAGGGGTCGCAGGGCACCATAGGCATCGTGACATGGGCATCGATGAGGTGCGAATTACTCCCCGGTATCGAAGAGCCATTCCTGGTTAGCTCCTCCAATCTCGATACGCTGCTCGAACTAACAACATGGCTGATAAGGCTTAGAATGGTCAACGAATGCTTTATACTCAATAATACCAACCTGGCGGCTATTATGGCTAAGAAGTGGCCCGGGGAATACAAGGTTCTGAAGGATAGTCTGCCCGCATGGAATCTTTTCTATACCGTGGCCGGCTACGAGTATTTACCGGAGGAAAGGGTTAGTTCTCATATTAAAGGCATCACCGATATAACCCAGCGGCTGGGAGTGGAAGCGGTAAAAGCAACCGGCGGAGTTTCCGCAAATGAGTTATTGAAAGCAGTCCAGCAGCCTTGCGGTGAGCCATATTGGAAACTACGCTATAAAGGGGCCTGCGAGGACATACTCTTTTTAACTATTAATGATAAGATAGAAGGTCAGGTTGGGGTTATGAATGAGATGGCTGAAAAAGCCGGCTACGCCACTTCCGACGTGGGTGTTTACCTCCAGCCGATAGTACAGGGTACCGGCTATCACTGCGAGTTTAACCTGTTTTATGACCCCGGAAACTCGAGTGAGTTAGAACGAGTCAAGGATTTATCCACTTCAGCCGTCAAGAGCTTAATGGGTAACGGCGCGTTCTTCTCAAGGCCCTACGGCGAAAACGCAGGGATGATTTTCAATAGAGATGCGGCAACCGTGGCTGTTTTAAACAAACTCAAGGAGATTTTCGACCCGAACAATGTTATGAATCCGGGGAAAGTGTGCTTTTAGTGGATGTGGAGAACAGGAACTCATCGTTGAATAAATTCAGGAGGGAGCGAAGATGGCACTAGAAGATTACCAAGGCGACATGGAGATGTGCTGCCGGTGTTCGGCCTGCAAATTTATACCCATGCAAAAGGTGAAGGGACTTCAGTATACGAATGTGTGTCCCAGCATAGCTAAATATAATTACCACGCCTATTCGGGCGGCGGAAGATTAAATATCGCGGTGGCGATGTTGAAGGACGGATTTAAATATACAGACAAGCTGCTGGATATAGTGTACAACTGCCAGATGTGCGGCGCCTGCGGCGTCTCGTGTAATTATGCCATGGACATGGAAGTCCTCGAACCCATCAGCGAGTTCAGGATGAAATGTAACGAGGATGGAAAAACCAACCCCGCCCTCGATAAGGTAATCGCCGGTCTGCGTAAGCAGGGCTCGATGGTGCCTGCCAGGGGCAAACGAGGCGACTGGGCTGCGGGTTTGAATCTTAAGGATGCCACCAAAGAGAAGGTGGACGTGCTCTATCATGTCGGCTGTCTCACCAGTTATGACAGGAATATGCAGAAGCTTGCCAAAGCCACCGTGAAGATACTGCAGAAAGCCGGCGTGAACTTCGGTATCGCCGGTGACGCCGAGACATGCTGCGGCGGCCGGGCCTACCAGATGGGATATAAAGAGGACTTTCTCAATCAGGCGAAGAAGAACATGAACATGATTAAGAAAGCCGGCGTTAAGACGGTTGTTACCAGCTGTGCCGATGGCTATCAGGCCTTCAAGGTGCTCTACGATAAGTACAACCTCAAGGGCGACCTCGAAGTACTGCATATCTCGGAATACATCGACAAACTGATAAAAGACGGCAAGCTGAAGCCGCGGAAGAAAGTAGCTATTCCGGTCACGTACCATGACCCGTGCCGTCTCGGCAGGCTCGGCGAACCGTGGATACACTGGGAAGGGAAAAAGGTGCCGGGAGACAGGTTTGTTTTCGACCCGCCGAAGGAATACCGGCGGGGCACCAAAGGCGTCTACGAACCGCCCAGGGATGTTCTTAATAGCATTCCGGGTATAAAACTCACGGAAATGACCAGGATTAAAGAATATTCCTGGTGCTGCGGGGCCGGCGGCGGTGTAAATGACTCTAATCCCGGATTTGCCAGATGGACCGCCCGGGAGAGAATAGAGGAAGCCGTATCTACCGGCGCCGAAGCGATTGTTACCGCCTGTCCCTGGTGTGAGAAGAACTTTACCGAAGCCATCAAGGAAAGCGGCAGCAGCCTTAAGGTGTACGATATCGTTGAAATCCTGGAAAAGGCGATATAAAAAAGGGGGTTATTGAATCATGGCTTTAAGCAAGGACATTTATAAGGCGTTAGAAGATGTGGTGGGAGAGGAGAATATCTGTGATGACCCGGCCATAATGCCTGCGTACTTCTCGATCGAGTTCGCGGCTGTGATACTTCCCAAGGACACGGCGGAAGTTCAAGCGATAATCAAGCTATGTAATAAATACAAGTTGCAGTTCAGACCCATATGTACGGGATGGACGGGAGGTTTCCCCAAGGGAATCATCCTGCTCGACCTGCGGAGGATGAACCGCATCATCGAAATTAACGAGAAGAACATGTATGCCGTAGTCGAGCCTTACGTAATCTCGGCACAACTGCAAGCCGAGTTATTTAAAAGAGGCTTGAATTTTTGCATAAAGGGGGCCGGGACCAACTGCTCGGCGCTCTTGAGGGGTCACGGACACATGGACCAGACCACCAGCGGCGACGACCGCAACCACCTGGCGATAGAATGGGTAACTCCCGAAGGCGACATTGTAAGGTCAGGTTCGCTGGGTTCTTCCGACGAGTGGTTCTGCGGCGACGGGCCGGGTCCGTCCATAAGAAGCATACTTACCAGCGCCGTGCCGCCGGGCGTTACACCGGGTGTATTTACCAAAGCCGCGGTAAAGCTTTATCACTGGCCGGGGCCCGCAATCTTTCCGATAGAAGGGTTATCACCGCGTTACACCCTGAAAGAGATACCGGCCAACATGATGGCGCGGTACTACAGCTTCCCGTCGGTAGAGAAAATGTGGCAGGCGGAGATAAAACTCGGCGAGGCTGAAGTCTGCTTCGAACTGATGGGCTTCAACGCGGCGATGGTGGCCTGCAACATAACAACCTGCAACGAAGAAGAGGAGGAAGTCTTCGCCAAGCTTAACAGCGAGGTGCAGGGACCCGGCTTCTTTGTGATAATAGGCGGCAACTATCCGGAAGACTTCGAATATAAGAAACGTGTATTGCAGCAGATTGTCAGTGAAGCCGGCGGCAAGTCTCTGAAGTCCGTGGAAGACCCGGAAATTGAAGGAATCCTGCTGTGCCAGTGCACCAGAATCTCCGCTTCCATCAGGGAGACATTCCGCGCCGGCGGGGCCTTTAATTCCATTCCCATCATGGGACAGAGAGACCTGACCATCAAGTGGGCGATAGGAGCCGGCAAGGCTAAGGAGCCTTTGATAGAAAAGGGCCTGATAGTGGATGACGGGGGAGCTTTTTTTGGGTGGGGAGTCGAGCAGGGGCATCTCGGCAAGACAGAAATATTCTGCAAGTTCGACCCTCTCAACGCCGAAGCCAAGGCGGCCGTGGAAGGATGGCAAAAAGAGCAAAGCACCCGGGCCTTCAAGGAACGCTACTTCGCGCTGACGATGGGCCCGCAGGATGAAATCGGGCCGGCCTTATCTAATTACCATTTGTGGTGGAGTAAGATTACGAAAGCGCTTGACCCGAACGGCGTATCACCGGAAGGAGGAGCACTCGTCTAGTCCCTTTATAACCCGATTTAACAGCATCACCTCCAGGCCATGGATTTACTGCACGGCCCGGGGGTGTTGTTTTTATCAGACGCAGGCACTTCTACCAACTCGATAATAATTGAACCACCCGACCCCACCCGTATACTCAAGTTTACAGACGGCGGTGTTAACCGCTATAATTTTCCCGTAACTATTAAGGAATATCAATGAATCTGGAGCAAATTCATGCCAGGGCTCGTCGGGAATGCGGTTACCCGGACGATAAAGACCGTATAAAAGTACGTATCGCGGCATCGGCGGATAACCCCGTCCTCGCAAACGTAGTGAGCCGGTTTCAGCAGGAAATCGACCGGCAAGGTATTAACGCCAGGGTCATCGCGGCGGGGTCCCGGGGGCTTTACGATACCGAGCCTTCCGCGCTAATAGAAAAGCCCGGCAGGCCCGCCATTCTTTATCATAAAATTACTCCCGAGATTGCTGCCGAACTGGTCAACGACTATTTACTGAAGGACGATGCGAGGTCGGACCTGGCTCTGTGCAGCTTCGGCGGCGAGAAGATTGAAGGCCTTCAGGACAGCTCGGAGATACCGATATTCAGTCTTCAGAACAGGGCAGCCCTGCGAAACTGCGGCTATATCGACCCCGATAATATCAACGAATATATAGTCCGGGGCGGCTACGGCGGGCTTTCCAGCGTCCTGCAGTTAGGCCCTGAAGAAGCAATTAAACAACTGGGAAAGACCGGCTTGAGAGGCCGAGGCGGAGGGGGGTTCCCTACCGCCGAGAAATGGCGAATCTGCCGTGATACTGAATCCGGCGATAAATACACCGTTGGCGACGCGGTAGACGCCGACCCGCACGCGCGCACGGCCAGACTATTAGTCGAGGGCGACCCGCATTCGGTAATCGAAGGTCTGCTAATCGGCGCGTATGCCGTCGGCGCCCGTCGTGGCTTTATCTGTATCAACTCGGATTACGGCGTGGCTATAAAAAGACTCGGCGAGGCCCTTGACAGAGCGAGGGAATACGGCCTGCTGGGCGATAATATTTTAAATACCGATTTTAGCTGCGACATCGAGATTAAGGAAGTAGAATCGGCGCTGGTCTCCGGCGAAGAAACGGCGCTCATCCGCGCGCTGGAGAACCGGCAGGCGATGCCCTGTTTACGCCCCCCGTATCCCGCCGTCAGCGGCTATAACGGCAGTCCGACCCTTATCAACAGCGCCGAAACCCTGGCCAATGTCTCGTCCATTTTCCAGGGCAATGCCGCCGCC
>Ga0315537_1002396_pt1 | contig 14347 bp, 10 predicted proteins | sample SalMarSW160270MG_FD_203091 | JGI IMG/M metagenome (GOLD analysis project Ga0315537, IMG submission 203091) | Salt marsh sediment microbial communities from the Plum Island Ecosystem LTER, Massachusetts, United States - Salt Marsh Sediment SW1602-70 ... | reverse complement strand
ATATTGCAATCTGGATAATTATCTAAAGTACATTCTATGTTTTCTTCACTTTTAGGATATATTCTTCTTATTTCTATATTTGATACTCCCCAAAAACCTTCATAAATTTCTGAATTTCTTTTTAAAGCCATAACTTTATCAGCGTCAATACAATCAACTTTTGCTGTTCCAAAAGCATTTCCACAAGAAAATTCAGGAGAATTTGCAAGTTTAGTTACTAATAATCTCGCATTATCTTCTTCTAAAAGACTCGCGCTGTCTTTTATTCCACTATATCTAAATATGAGAACAAACAAACCAACTAATACAAAAAAAACTGTTATTGCCACTAACATAAATGAAGTTTGCTGAATTTTCATCTGACCTTTACAATTTTTGGGTCTGTGAAGGCTAGAAATTTTTAATTTCTTTGTTTTCATTTGTGCTTTTTTGTTTTTATCAGGCTTGACCCCTATTTTAAAGGAAGAGTCATAAGAGAAACCTTGGTGTCTTTTATTTACCATAATTTACACTCTCCTCGATTTTTATTTTCAAGATTTTCTGCTAAAGAAGCCAGATAATGCATCATAGCTGAATTTTCAAAAGCAGATGCAGTATTTATTAGACTAGATAAATCAGAATTCATTACTGGTTCACATCCTTTTGAAATAAGATAATTTGCTTTATTTATATAAATTGTTGCTAATATTTCTATTCTTTGCATTAATCTTTTTAATTGAAGTTCATAGGTTTCTTTGTCTGAAAAAATTCCAGCATACATTAGAGCATCTCCTTCAAAATACAGAATTTCATTATTTTTTTCCACTCTTCCAATATCATAATCTACAAAAATATCACAATCTCTATACCATTCAAAACAAACTTTTATATCTTCTTCAGTGCAATCTTCTCCAAATCTTAGATTGGCCTGAGATAAATCAGAAATTTCATTTCTTATTTTTATTGGAGCATCAATAAAACAATAATTTTTTGAATCCGGAGTTAAATAAATTAAATCAGCAACTTTAAAAGGAAATTCAAATGGTTTTGAAAAAATGTAAAATGTTTTCCCTTCTATAACTTTTTCAGAGAAAATATATTTATTCCTAAAGCTTACTTCTAAATCTGTTTTAGTCCATTTATTGAAAATTTTTTGAGCTGATTCTATTTTTTGAGCACCAAAATATCCAGAAGTATCGCATCGATTGTATATTCTTGTTTTTTCTGGAAAAGTAAAAGAACTTGATACTGCAGATTCAAAACTAGTTTCTAGAGGATTTAATAAAATTCCAATTTCCTTGCTTGTTTCTGCACTTTCAAGAGTACTCTCTGTTCCACTCATTTTAACTACAAAATAAATTGCTAGGGCAATTATAGTAATTCCAATAATAATTGCAAATAACCATCCAAAAGATATTTGCAAATGCCCCCTTTTATTTTTTCTCATTTTATTCTAATCTCGTTATAGTTACTAGATCTTCTCCAAAATCCTTAAATAATCTTAATTCAACTTTTTTATCAATATTTAGAATGCAATAGGGCTCTTCTTCACTAATTATTTCAGCAATATCAATGTGTTCTATTGTGGTTCTTTTAATAACCATTTCAGAAGAAAGAAGTTCTAAATTATAAGACTCGTCTTCATTTGTAAAACATATTCTAACTATTCTTTTTGGAAGAGAATAAGATTCATTTGAAGAACCTTTTGGAGATTTCCACATTTTGTCTACATCTTGTTGCAATTTATTTGAAAAATCTTCTATTTCAATTGTTCTTTGTAATTCTAAAAATTTATGAATTGCATAAAAAGCAAAGGCAATAAAAATAATTATTAAAATTATAGAAAAAATCATACCAAAGGATAATTTCATCTGTCCTCTTTTATAATTCATATATAAAATAGAATATTCTAACTTATAAAGTTTTATTATTCTTTTATAGAATATCAACAGGACGAACAACTATACTACATTCATTGTAAGGAGGATAAATTCCATTCTCATCTATGCATTTTATGTAGTAATCCATGTTATTATTCCAGGTTGTGTAATGCTCTAAATTATCATTTGTATGCATTGCATTTCCTGCTTCATCAATATTATAATTACATCCAATACTAGCTGCAGTTTCATAAACACACTCAGCTCTTTCATCTGTGACTATTTTTAAATATCCTTCATCATAATATGCACGAGAAATTGTTGGAGCAAGAACATCAACTTCAACATCAAAATTAATTATTGCTGAATCCATATTTCCTCCTAAATCAATGCATCTAATATAAAATTCATAACTTCCTTCTTCTAACCATAATTCTTGAGAATGTTGATAAGAAGGCTCACCTCCAGGATATTGAAATTGCACATAAGTTCCATCTTCTCCTGTTTCACTGAAATAACAAGTTGAGATTCCATTGTTATATCCTGCAGAAGTTTCTGCTTCTATCATCACTTGAATAGAACTTGAAGGTCCCCTAACAACAGTATTATTAGGAGTTACCCAATTTAATATCAAAGGTTCTGTTCCAATTAAGATATATTCATAGGATTGAGTATTTGTATTTCTTTGACTTTCTTCTGGTGTTCCAATTAATTGAGGTTGGTCTCTGCATCTGATGTAAAATGTATTTTGCATATTATTGTGTATTCCTGTTAGAGTTGTTGTACAAGGATAATTCATATAAGCATTCATTTCAAGAACATTTGTTGCACAAGTCATTGTATTTGGCATGCTGTCATAATCTTGGTTTGTATGACTCCATCTACATTCTGCAGGTTCATTAACATAAAAAGTTGTTTCAATTGATTCTGTATTATAGGTTACAGGTGCTCCATTTAATGGATTTGTTGATTTAATAACTGGAGCAGTGTAATCTTGACCTTGATCAATACAAAACATAAAAACATATTCAGTAGGATTTGCATTTCCATTATAATCTGTACATCTAACATATAATTCATATTCTCCTCCATTTGGAAGAGAAATATTGTTTCCTTGTAAAGCACTTATTCCAGGAATAGCTAATTGATAAGAATGATTTATGTCAAAAGAGCCTATTCTTGTCCCATCTTCTCCTCCGAAAAAGATATTTGGCATTGTTTCATAGCTATCTGATCTAGTAGGACTTATTTTACATCTAGCATATTCATCTAAAGTTATTCCAAAAGACAGAGGAGTAAATGCAGGAATACAACCATCTCCTGATAGAGAATATATTATATAAGCTCCTTGTTGAAGATTAGATACAGTATTTGGAACAGCATAAGAATAGTCTTGATTTAAAAGAGCATCTTGCCAAGGAGAAATTCTAGGATACATTCCATCATCTTGACTAGCAATGCACATTTCATCTACAAATACACAAGCTTGTCCTAAAGTTTTACATTGATATTCTGTGCAGGAAATTAACCCTTGATCATTACATTCTTCGCAATCATCCCCACCTGTTGGAGCTTGCCAAGGCATACATTGGAAAGTAATCACTTGCTGATTTTTACTTCTATAAGAAAACAAAGTCCATATTACAGCTATTCCAGCAGCAATCCATCCTGCAACAGGAGTCATTAAAGCAGCTCCCCATCCTGCTATTGTTGATCCTGCTGCTCCTATTCCTTCTAAAATTGCTCCTAAACCATACACTCCTATGTATGCTAGGCTTCCCCATTGAGCAGCTTGATTTAGAGCATCAGATAATGCATCATCTCCCAAAGCACCAGCAAGAAGACTTAATCCTTTTAAACCAAGGTATATGGCTCCTGCCCATGCAAGTGCCTGTGAAAGTTTTTGTGCCTCTAAACCCCACCAATGATCACCCGCAACTAAATCAGGCTTTCCTTCTGTAAATAAATTTACTATTTTATCCCATGTTCTTTCTATAAGATTTGGCGAGGAATCTCTCAATTGTGCAAGATCTACTCCTCTACCCTCTAAATATGCTTTATCAGCGTCATTTAAAGAACCAAAGCCCTCACTAAGAGATTGTTGCATTAATTCTAGTTCTCTAGTAAGACCTTCTAGACCTTCTGGAATATTATTTATCACCTTAGTTAATTTTGCTGTTGCTGCACCATTTTCTGTAGGAATATTAGCAATAGGTTTTAATTTTTTCAGATTAAGTTTCTCCCTTACGATATCAGATATAACTTGTTGCCCCACATAGATTACTGTATTCTTTGCTGTATCTAGAAGATTATTATTCCCTCCATTACCCCCTTGTGCATTAGAGGTAGTATAACCACAATACCCTTCTTTTAGAATTCCTTGAGAAGGAAGATATTCACAAACACTTCCTGAACCATCTAAATAAACAGTGCATGCTCCTCCTTGTTCATAATAAATATCTCCTTGACAACATGATCCACAATTACTATCATCAACACAAGTTACAGAACAAACTGGATCATCAGCAGCACTAACGATTTCCAAACTATTTCCAAGAAGATAAGAAAAAGCAAAAATTGCCACAACTAGTAAAATAATCTGAAACAATGCCTCTGCTTTGAATTTTCTTTTTTTAATTATCATCCTATTTCTCCATAATCCATATATCTTTCATTTTCTCCTTGCACTCCAATATAATTAATATCAACTCCACAATCTCCTAAATATCTGCAAATATCTGCTGCAGCTTCACTCCAAGCAGGATAATCATTATGTCCTATTAATGCATAGCATCCACTAGTACTTTTTTTCCAGTCGTTTCTATTTGAGCCTACTGAACCAGCTTCACAAGCATCATTTGCTGCCCAAGGAGGATTAGTTGTTAATTCCTTTTCACTATGTGTTAAGCCATAACTATAATTAACAACATACACTATACTAGCTGCAGAACAATAATCCTGAGAAGTAGGAGGATATAGAGGAACACAAGAACCTTTTTTCATTTGTCCATTCTCATTTTCAAGCATTTTCTCTTTTCCACTATCTTCTTTGAGAATACTTAATCCTTCAATCCACTGACAATCTCTACTATCTCTATCTTCACACTCTTCCTGAGTTTCCTGAGCAATACAATCTTGCCATTGATTTAATTCACAAGTACCATATTCAAATCCTAAATAATCAGTTGTTTGATTGCATATTGTTGCTCTACTAGGTTCACAAGGGTCAAGAAGAACCTCTCCTTCCCAGCATTTAAATATATAATGCTGTGCCCCAGGAAGAAAATTTCCTAACTCATCATGTACACTTTCTGCAGTTGTAGTAACACACCAACTTTCTCCATGTTCAGGGTCTCTTCTATATTCTTGTTGAAAATCGTCATTCTGGCAATCCAAACTTCCACATATATATTCTCCAGCAAAAGGAGCAGGAGCATTATTTGCTTCTCTATAAGATTTACAAACAGTCCCACTTGGATAATACTCACAATTTCCACAACTTCTAGAATTTTCATTTCCACCTTCTCCACAAGTTGGTTCTTGAATATAAGTCCAATAATTAATATCATTTATTCTTGAATAATCATAAACATTTGCAACATTATTACAAAGATCTAAAAAATAAACTTCATCTTCATCTTCTACACAAGTTGTTCTTCTACTTGGCCCACAATCTGTTGCTAAATCAGGTGCAGAACAGAGAAAACCTTCATGAAATTCTATTGTACTTGAACCTGAATGTGCTTCTCTTTCTTGACATTCCTCTTTTGTTAACATTTCACAAGTTCTTTGTTCTTCTGTTTCAATAACACATGCTCCTTTTACATAAGGATTTGCACTTGCAACACATATAAGCTCACTTGTGATATCACTTCTAAAATTAATTTCTAAATTATATAATGAAGAGAGAGTTTTACATCGAGTTTGTGTAACAAATGCTGCTTGGTCTCCAAGATAACAACATCCTAATTGACATTGAATTAAATCATCAGCACTTCTATCATACCAGCTTCCCCTTTCCTTTTCACACACTGTTTTTGGAGTGTTTTCTTGGCAAATTCCTTCTGCAACATCTACACAAGTTCCTGATTTACAATAAGAAGTTGCTTCACAAGAAGTAGGGGCATTTAGATAAGGTTGTCCAGTTAATTCATTTATTTGAGTTGAACATTTTGAATTATCTATTTCCATTTGACAATAAGCTCCATAATTTGTTTTTTCACAGCAAACTGCAGCAGAAATAAGATTAATTAAGAAGATTGCAAATAAAAAGACAAAGGCAATTATTAATAAACTTTTTTTATTTCTCATTGTTTACATAGGCCATGCAACACTTCGTGATGCAAATTGAAATTTATCTTCTGTTTCTTTATCTGTAAGCATGTAAATTGTTGTTCCGTCTTCTTTAATCACTTTTTCAACTTTTAATCCACGATAATATGCCATGTAAAGACTTGTATCAGCATCTCCATATTCAGCTTCCCAATCAATAATGCTTCTTGCAATACTAACTAATTCATACAAATTACTTTCAAATAAAATTCTAAAAGTAGCATATTTTTCAGTATCTCCTTTTGTTAGTGTTAATTCATGAGAAAGAGTAATCATTATTACATCTGGAAGTAATTCAACAGTAATGTTTCCTTCCCTAAAAATAACATCATATCCTTTATTTTCAAAACTATCTACTAAATCTTCAAAGCATGCTTCAACTTCTGGAGCTATTGCATTTTCAATTTCAGATTCAATATGAGATTTTAACATTGGTTGCTGTACAACACAAGTACGGTAATATTCATTTGTATAACAGAGATACTCCACTGGATTGTCATAATAAAGATAAAAGTGTTCTGGATTTAAACTTCCTCCTTGCAGAGAAATTTTCTCAATTGCCTCTTCTAAAGGGTCTTCTAACCAGCTTTGAATAAATGCAGTAGGATTATTACTATCCCCCCCAATTAAAGTTTTAAGTTTAGGGTAGAGCAAATATATTAAAACAGCCATAGCAATAATAATTATTGCCACTATAATAAAAATAGTAACTTGCCCTCTTTTTTTCATATTTTCTATACGATATTTTAATTTATAAATATTTCATTAATAAATAATAATTATATAAAGAGAGTTGTTTTTCAGAGCTTATTATAATTATAAAGTGACAACAAGAGAAACCTTTATATAGAATATTTGAGAAGTAATTTTATGAGCAAAGAAATAAGTAGAAGAAATTTTGCAAAAATAGTAGGAGCAGGAACTTTAAGTTTGATTTTTCCAAATTATTTGTTTTCTCAAAAAAATCAAAAAAAAATAATTGCAAAAGAGTTTTCAAAACTTCCTTCACCTGAATATAATAATATTTTTCATAATGAAATTCAATGGAATGGAATTTCAAAAGGATTGGATTTTTCTAGAATAGAAGTTTATAGAGGAAAAGAATTAGTAGATATAATAGCAACTTTGAAAATAAATCCAGAATATAATAAAATAAATGTTTTTAATGGATATTCAAAAGAACATGTTCTTACAGCAAATATAGAAGAATGGCAAAAATTAACAAATGCAACAGCAATGATAAATTCAACACATTATCAGGGAGGAGAAAATTATTATAAGCCATGTGCACTTGTTTTAGGAAATTTGATTTCTTTTGATTCTAAAGGAAAAGCAGATTTTAATCTTAAAAAAATGGGGCCTTTGATTAATGAATCAGTTAGAGGAATGTTAGTTTCAGAAGCAGAAGTAAATTCTCTTCCAAAAGCAGATTTACTTGATTTTAAATATGATAAATTTGATTATAAAACAACTCCTTATAAACATGGAGTTCAACACTGGCCAATTTTACTAGACAGAGAAGAAAACATAAGAGTAAATCCTTCTTCTTGGCAGGCAAATAGAACAGTTGTCTCTAAGACAAATAATAATGAAATTTTATTTATGACAACAGAGGGAGGATATTTTACCCTCTACAACTTTGGACAATTTTTAAGAGATTCAAATTTAAGAAGCGACAAAGGATTTAATGTTAACACTGCAATGAATATGGATGGAGGTTATGAAGCAAATATGATTATTAAATGTCCTAATTTAGAATATTTAACTTATGGAGAATTTGAAACTTATGGACCTAAAGAAGATAAAACTATTTTTAATCAAAAAACTAATATTCCAGGAGTTATTGGAATTTTTCCAAGAGATTAAGGAAGAGAAAAAATCTTTGCAAATTTTACTAAAATATATGTTGCTTCTGCAAGAAGAGAATTAAAACGAGGGCTTCTTCCTGTTCCAATATTAGAACCTGCGCTTCCTGGTTCTGGGCCAGTCCAAGCTTGATAAATATTTTTTCTGCCCTTTCCCTGAACAGTAATATATTTCCATTGATTAGGGTCATATCTTTGGTAGGTAGTTCCTGTTAATTCTCCTTTTCCTCCTGCTTCACCATAATTAAAATAATAAGTTAACCAAAAATATTTTTCTTCATCAGAAGTTTTTTTAAATTCTTCTTCTCCAAAAGCAGAGATGAAATCTTGTTCAAAGTGATATTTTCTACGTGCTAATTCTCCTGCGAAAGCAGTTAAAACATTTGCAGTATTGTCAAAGACAAGAGTATTCATTGGTAAATCTATTTCACTTTCAGGAGAATTTTCTCTGCTAAATTTATCTAAAAAACCTTTAGGCAAAAATCCTCCTTCTTCTAATTCTTTTTTTTGAGAAGTAATATAATCCAATCCAAGACGAGAGCCAAAAACATCTGCATTCGGGCCTAGATGATCATAATCATAAACAAGATACCCTTCTTCGTATTTTGCTCCTCCTTCAAGCATAACTCTTGTCCATAATTCTTCAGGAGAAATTTCCACCCCATATTTATTTTGATTTGCAGTCTCTACAGCATCATAAAATCCTTTAACCAGTTCTTCGTGCTTATTTTCATCAATAAGATAACTATACTCTCTTGGCCTAGCACCTCTACTATTTTCTATGGCTTTTTTGATTTCTTCTAATTCTTCATCATTTAAATTTTTTGCATTTAATATTGCATTTTCCCAAGGAGTATTCATATTAACAATTACATTTTCTTGAGTATCTGTGAAAATTCTGTCTTTTAGAGTGTATCCTCCTTGATTAAGATTTAAATCATAACAATCCAAAAGCCCCTCTTCATCATAATAATATTTAACAAATATTCTCTGCTCTTTCAAATCCAAACTTTTTTCAGAATAAACAAAGGCTCTTCCATTTTCAATTATAAAATCTCCTTTATGTCGAATATTAAATCCTAAATCAGAAGTTTCTGAATCAATATATTTTGAAATTTCTATATTCCCTCCATTCATAGTAATTTTTAGATTTCTTGTTTTAGTTGAATATCCTTCTTGAATTTGGGTCTTCATATTTCCAAAAATATTATTTTCTTCTCCTAAATCACTGGTATATCCTATTCCTCCAAAAGAAATCTTGTCTTTTCCATAATTAAAATAATTTTCACTCTCATGTTCTCCTATATCAAAATTTTCATCATAATAAAAATTCAAATCTCTAGAAGCCTGATGTTTTATTTTTCCAATTAGTGCATTTGTTCCTGATTTAATTTGCAAAATTTTTCCTCCATCTTCAATAACTGAATTTCCATAGATTTCATCTTCTCCAAGATTAAATTCTCCTGTAAAAAGAGAACTTGTTTCTGAAACTCTTTCAACATTAATTGATTCTCCTAAAAAACCTATTTCTGTAAAAATATTCGAACCTTTTTCTCCATATCCAAAAAAATCTCCTTTTTTTCCTATAACATTCGCAATTCCATTTTCATATTTTACTCTTTGTCCTTTGAATAGTCCAAATATCTTTTCTGTTCCAAATTCATCTTTTCCAAAAGAAAAAACAGTTTTATCACTTGCAGGTAAATCAGCAGAAAGAACTTCTCCAAGTTCATTTAATTTAATATAAGCAGGATTATCACTATTTGTATCAATGTTTTCATAAATATTTCCTTCAATATTCAAACTTGCTTCTTCTCCATAAAATTCTAATGTGCTAATTCCTTCTTCTTTACTAATTCTTACTCCTCCTTTAGCAAGAATTTCCAATCCTTCTCCAATCAAACTTCCTATATTTTCAAAATTCTCACCAACAATATCAATTTCATCTCCTTCTTCTGCAGGAAAAATAATTCCAATTAAGAGAACAGAAATTAATAACATCAAAAATATTTTGTTTTTCATATTTGCATTGCAATTATCCAATTTAATTCTGTTTCATAAGATGTTATTGAAAAAAGAATAGCTTCTTCATTATTGCTTGAAAAAGAAGTAGAAACTATTTTTACATAATATCTGTCTGAAATCTCTTCTAGACAAGTCAAACAAATAAATTTAGGTAATTCATAATAACAATCTACAATATCTTTAGAAACTTCAATCATTTTTTTAATATCTGCTTCTATAAAAACTTCAAAATTCTCTAATCTTTCTGTAGAAGTTCCTTTGGTAATTGTTATGGGATACTCCACATTTATGTCAACTCCTTTTTCTCTTATAATTGGAGAAACTAATAATTTATTTCCTGAGATTTCATAACCTTGTTCTTCAAAATATTCAAAATCAATACATCTCTCTAAATTATAATAAATATAATTTCCTAGTTCTAATTCTATTCTTTCTAAAGAAGGAATATTTTCTTTTGAGTTCAAATAATAATATGGAATATCTTTTGAAAAATATTCAATAGAAATTGCTTTTGGAAGTTCATAATATCCTCCTTGTTCTCCTATATATTCTGCTCCTTCTTTACTAGTTTTTTGTAAACATGAAATAATGTGTGTGTAAATTGGTTCTACTGCAGGAGGAATATTCTCAGAAGTATTTTTATTTCTAAATCCAAAATATAGAGATATTGCAGCAATTAATACAATTGCAAGAATAACAAAAATAGTAACTTGCCCTTTTTTTTCCATTAAATATCCAAGTAATCAGGGCTTTAAAATTTTATCAATCTCCAACTCAGTCCAGCATTCGAAATTAATTATCTAATTTTGTTTATGTTAATCTCCAACTCAGTCCAGCATTCGAAATTAATTATCTATTTTTGTCTCGTGTTAACCTTCGGTTTCAACTCTAGGGGCAAGAATAAAAGAAAGTTCTAAATAATCTGTTTTAAATTCCATTTTTAGGGGATGGTCTTCTGCAAAATTTATTTTTGTTTTTTCAACTAATTTTGCACCTTTAATGAATTTTTGCAAATAATCTAAACTGTATTTTGCACGAGCATTTTCTGCGTCTATTTTTGCTTCATCTCCTGAAAATTCAGATTTAGCAGAATTCAATCCTTTTGCTTCAATTATAAATTTTTCATTTTCAATTATAAATGAGCAGGCATCAGAAACAACAGCACAATCTTCAATAGAAGCCACTAAATCAATAGAATCTATTTCTATTTTTGAAGTAAATTCCATTCTTTCTGTTTTTGCATTAAAATCAATATCTTCTGCTTCTATTTCTAATAAATTTAAAGTGAAGTTTCTTCTTATTCTATCTTGAATTTGAATTTCTAATTTATTTTCTTTTTTTTCTAAAATTAGAGAACTTCCACTTCCACATCTTTTTAAAATTCTTTTTAAATCATCAAGATTAACTCCAAGAGTCTCTTCTCCTGTTTCTAATTGAGAGAAATTCATTCTCGGAAGTCGAAATCCAACCATTGCAACATTTGCAGGATCCATTGCAGTAATACTCATTCCATATTCATTCACTCTTATTCTAACTTCTGTAACTAATTCAGAAATAAGTTCAACTGCTTTAGATAAAAGTACAGGATTTTCTAATTTAACTAACATTGTTATATGAAATTGTTTTGTTTTTTAAGGATTATTGTATTTCAGATGAGGTAATTATATAAATTCTTTAGCCTTATTTTGTTAATGGAACAGAGTATTAGAGAGCAAAGAATTAGAAAAATCACTAATTTGTATTATTCTAAACTCGAAATTCAAAAAGCTATTTTTGAATTCTGCAAGAACAGAGAAACAATACCCAGATATTTTGAGGATTTTGGAAAAAGACCTGATTCTTTTGAATATCCAGGAGATGTTTTTGAATTAGTAAAAAGAGGAGCAACTTCTTTTAATTGTTCAGAAGAAATTTGGAAAAATCCTATGAAAATATCAACAGATATGAATGAAGAAGAAGCAAATGAATTAAGAGAAGGGTGGGATTTATTAATTGATATTGACAGTAAATATTTAGATTATAGTAAAATAATGGCAGAACTAATAATTAAAATTTTGAAATTTCATGGAATTAAAAATATAGGAGTAAAATTTTCAGGAAGCAAGGGTTTTCACATAATTGTTCCTTGTAAAGCTTTTCCAAAAGAAATTAATGGAATTTTAGCAAAAAATAAATTTCCAGAATGGCCAAGGATAGTTATAAGATATTTAACAGAAAAAATTGAAAAAAGATTAATAGAAAAAATAAGTGAATTAACTCGTCCAAATAAATATATTAAAGATTTTCAAGCACCAAAAGAAGTCATACCTGATTTGGTTTTAGTATCTCCAAGGCATTTGTTTAGAACTCCTTATTCTTTGCATGAAAAAACAGCTTTGGCAAGCGTTGTAATAAACTCAGAAGAAATATCTAAATTTGATATAAAAGATGCAGATCCTATGAAAATTAAAATAAAAAATTTTATGCCAAATTCAAAACAAGGAGAAGCAAAAGAACTTTTAATTTCAGCTTTGGATTGGTATAAGGAGAATAATCCAGAACAAGAGGAAAAAAAGACAGGAGATTTTAAACCAATTAAATTATCTAATCTTTCAGAAAAAAATTTTTCTCCTTGTATTAAAAATATTCTTAAAGGAATTAGAGATGGAAGAAAAAGAGCCTTATTTGTTTTAATAAATTTATTTCGTTCAATTGGAATGGAGAAAGATGAATTAGAAAAAAGAATTTATAATTGGAATGAAAAAAACAAACCCCCTTTAAAAATAGGATATGTAAAATCTCAACTCTCATGGAGCTTTAGAGGAAAAATAATAATGCCTCCAAATTGTAAAGAATACTATCAGGGAATAGGAGTTTGTGAACCAGATAATTTTTGCAGATTAATTAAAAATCCTATAAATTATGTTATTAAAAAATCTTTTAATTCTTCGAAAAAGAGCTTTAAATCAGATAAAAAGAAATAATCATAACAAATTTTAAAAACAAGCTTTTACTTTGAATAGCATGGAAAAGAAGGTGTTCTTTATTATAGTTATACTTATATTAATTTCAATTATGCCTTTAGCTTTTGCAGCACAAGAAGATATTGATAATGCTTATGATTGTTTAGAAGGAAAAATAAATGAAAAGGGTTGTTCAGGACTTTCTATTGAAGAGCAGATTTTTGCTTATCTTGCAGTTGGAAAATGTGGAAATGAATTAATTGCAAGTTCTTTAAATGGAGAATGTTGGCCAGCAGGAAATTGCAATTTAAAAGTAACTGCACAGGCTTTGTTAGCTTTGAAAACAGATGAATCTGTAGATTGGTTATTGAGTAGAACAGGAACTCCCACAGATATTACTTGGTATTTACAAATAGAACCAGAAGCAGATTCTACGTGCACTATAACTTATGATGGAGCAGAATATTCTGTAAATATTGGAGCTGACAATAAAGTATCTTCTGCAGCAGGAAATTGTTTAAGTTTATCTACTTTAGGATATTGGCTTAGAATTGCTCCTCCTTGTTTTGGAAAGGATTTTGAAATAACTTGCGAAGAGCCTTTTTTAACTAATTTATTATTTACTAGCAGTGGTTCTTCTAAAATTCATGTAGTAGATCAAACATCTTATGCAACTGCAGATGGAGAAACAGTAGAAACAGTAAATTCTTTTTGTTTTACTCAAGGAGGAGTTTGTGATTATTCAGGAAGTTTATGGGCGACATTAGCACTTTCTTCTAAAGGAAAAAATATTAATTCTTATTTGCCTTATTTAATTACAGAAGCAGAAGAAAATCAAGTATATTTTCCAGAAGTTTTTTTATATGCTTTAACAGGATATGAAGATTATTATTATAAAATTATTTCAGAGCAATCTAGTTTAGGTTATTGGTCAGTCTCTGGAAACAGATATAGAGACACTGCTTTAGCACTTTATCCTTTTGCATCTGAAACTTTTAATGAAAAAGTAAAAGCTCAAGAATGGTTAATAGATAATCAAGATAGTGATGGTTGTTGGAATTCTGGAAGTATTTTAGATACTGCTTTTATTTTGCATTCAGTTTGGCCAAAATTTATTCCAGGATGGAATCCTTCAGTTGAAGAAGTGTGTTGTGAGAGTTATGGTTTTGGTTCAAATATGGAAGAATGTTGTCAAGAATATGAATGGACAATTGCAGATGATTGTGTTGTACCTGAAAACTTTGTTGGAGGTGGAAAAAGAATAGTATCTGATTCTTATTGTGAAGGAGGTCCAGGTAATGGTGGTTCAGATAATGGTGGTTCA
>Ga0315537_1002394_pt1 | contig 14351 bp, 13 predicted proteins | sample SalMarSW160270MG_FD_203091 | JGI IMG/M metagenome (GOLD analysis project Ga0315537, IMG submission 203091) | Salt marsh sediment microbial communities from the Plum Island Ecosystem LTER, Massachusetts, United States - Salt Marsh Sediment SW1602-70 ... | reverse complement strand
GCTTATGTGATCAAACAAGGGCAAATCGAAATTGTAAAGTCTTCTGGAGGAAAGACAGTATTGTTGGCCGTCCGTCAAGCTGGTGAAGTTATCGGGGAAATGTCCTTACTTGAAGCAACTCCAAGAATGGCCAGCGGAATTGCTCGAACTGATAGCGATCTTCTAGCTATCAGCCACCGTCAATTGGATCACTTGTTGAATACCAGCCCATCAGCTGCACGTGCGATGCTTTTAACTATTACAGCGCGCTATCGGTCAACCGAGGTTTTACTTCACCAAAGTGAAAAAATGGCACAACTTGGGACTCTAACTGCCGGTATAGCCCACGAGATTAATAACCCCACCGCAGCGGTTGTACGCGGTTCCAACCAGTTGCGCGACGAGATAAGTCACTTACAAGATGCGCAGATGAAAATTGGCGAGCTGAAATTAACCCCAGCTGCCTTCGAGGCGCTACGGATGCTCGATGATTTGGCGAAACAGCGAGCAGGTCAACCGATAGAATTGGATTCCATCGGCCGCAGCGATCGCGAATATGAAATGGAAAACTGGCTCGACGACCAGGATATAGAGAACGCCTGGGATTTATCACCAATATTGATCAATCTGGGCTTTCAGATTGAGGATCTTAAGAATCTCATAGCTAGCTTTAACCCTGACCAATTACCCAATATCATCCAATGGCTTGGAGCAACCTGTACTGTTTATAGTCTTCTCGAAGAAATCAACCAGGGTTCTGGTCGAATCTCTGATATTGTCAAGGCGCTAAAACTCTACGTGTACCTCGATCAGGCACCTGTCCAATTGGTTGATATCCACGAAGGATTAAATAACACGTTAGTCATTCTGAGAAATAAGATCAAAGGTGGTGTGACCGTTCGCCGCGAGTATTCAGAAAATTTACCTCGAGTGGAAGCTTATGGGAGCGAACTTAATCAGGTATGGACAAACCTGATTGACAATGCCATTGATGCAGTCGACGGAAATGGAGAAATTATCCTGCGAACTCACTTCCAAGATCCCTGGGTAAAAGTCGAGGTGGAAGATAATGGAGCCAGCATCCCTGTGGAAGTTCAATCGAAGTTATTTAGCCCCTTTTTCACCACAAAACCGGTCGGTAAGGGCACAGGGCTGGGTTTGAATATCTCCTATAACATCATAAACAAACATGGCGGTGAAATAAAATTCTTCTCTCAAAAAGGAAAAACATGTTTTGAAGTCTGGCTTCCGAAAAATTTTAATGACGGCAATTCTAGCTCTACCCCACCGACAGCCTTCCAAAACACTGATGATGAAAAGCTGCTTCAAATTTTGCATAACACCCACACCATCGCGGTTGTTGGAATCACCGATTATCGAGATCGACCGTCATACTCGGTACCGGCTTATCTACAAAAGCATGGCTACAAAATCATACCCGTCAACCCACATATCGGCGAGGTATTGGACAAAAAAACGTGTCCAGATCTTCTCTCGATTCCCCAGCCGATAGACGTGGTCTTAATCTTTCGGCGGTCCGAGGCAGTTCCACAAATTGTCGACCAAGCTGTCCAGATTGGAGCGAAAGTAATCTGGATGCAAGAGGGCATCGTTAATGAAGCAGCTGCCCAGGTTGCCAGAGCAGCAGGTCTGGATGTCGTCATGGACACCTGCATGCGTGCTACTTATAAAAGGCTGATACGCTCTAAATGAGACAAGCTTTTTATATTAATAGGACTTACGCAGTTGGTGGGAGGATGGGGGTGTTTGGGCGGGCAACGAGCTTGTGAAAAAATTTCGTTTTGATTGATTGACATCTAACGAGCCTCTCGTAGACCGTTCAAAAAAATCAAAAGCACCATAACAGAAGATATGCATTACAGGCTTCCTCGCTCATCTCAGCTTGTTCATTCTGCGGGGTTCAAGCATGTGCCGCCGCCAAGCGCAAAGTTCGTCCCCGGAGTAAGGTATGCAAGAGGGCAAACCACAACGCCACCGCTTTCACCTTCGCCAGCCCTGGCACCCGAAAGGACTGCAGCCCGCGATTATGCTGAATGGCATTGACACACTCAGCTGTAGCCGCCCGCTCTTTGTAAATCTGCTTAGCTGGGGGGGTGGCCATCCGTAGCCGCCAGGCGGCGATTTCCGGGCTGTCCCCAGGTTTGGGTTGATATGGATCACCATCGGGGGCACAGCTCTTCGGCAGCAGGGCGTAGATGGTAATCTCTTTCTTGCTGACCTGTTCAAAATCGTTGAAGTTGACATATCCGCCATCCACCAGGGCTTCTTCTGGGCGGCGGTCATAGCGGGTCTCGATTTGGTTCAGCATGGCGCCCAGCTCGCCTTTATCATCCCCCTGGTTGGTAACCTCCACCCCGACAATTACCTGGGTTTGAGTGTCGGTCTCAAACTGCACGTTGTACGCCGGTCGGTAGCCTCCATTTGCCATTTTCATCGAGCGCACCTCGGCATCCGTGGCGGAGGCCCGCAGTTCACGCTTGCGGTCCTTTTTGTTGGCCTTCTTGGCTTGCTTTTTCTTTTCAGCTTCCAGTTCGACCATCCGTTGCAGAGCTTTCTCGACCCGCTCCTGGCGTTGGTGGGCTGCCCGTTGTCGGGCTGCTTTCTGTCGTTTGGATGTGGCTTGCGGATCGGACTCTAACTCCTGGCGCAAAGCCGCCACCTGCTGCTTGGCTTCCTGCAAATGCTGCTCTAGTTTCTTCCGCCGGTGAAAAGAACTGCGCCCAGCACTGGCCCGGACGCGCTTGCCATCCTGTGCTACCCGTTTCATGCTCAGCAGCCCATCCGCCAGCAACGCCGCCACGCTCTGGGTCAACAGTTCATCCAAGAAGTCGCCATGCTCCACCCGGAAGTCGGCCAGGGTGTGGTAATTGACCGAGATCCCGCCACACAGCCAGCGGTAGGCGTCATGTTATTGACACAACCGATCCAGAGCTCGGGCACTGCCCACTCCTTCCAGGGTGGCGAACAACCACAAGGCCATCAGGATGGCTGGATCAATCGCAGTTCGGCCCGCCTGGCCTTCCACCGCCCGGATCTCGGCGTACCAGGGTGTCAGGTCAAGCTGTTGGACGAAGTCCCAGATCAACCGGGCTGAATGGTCGGCTGGCAGTGTGCTCTCCAGGTCGACCGCTCGCCATTCGAGTTGCTGCTGGTCGGAACGGAGCACGCGAGATTTCCCAGCTCCGGTTGCTTCTTGGATTTCTTCGGGTGGCGGTAAGGAGAACAGCATATCTTCCATGGTTACGGCTCCTTTTTACGGGTGGCGGTAGATGCTGCTTACCATACTACATTTTGCCCGTTTTGAGGAGGTCTAGAGATTTTTTCACGGGCTCAACGCCCGCCCAAATACCCCCGATTTTCCCCTGAACTGCGTAACTACTAATTAAAAGTAAAATTCATATCTGATTTTTTCCCACCCGCTGAATACTATAGATTACGTTTTCCCCATAAGGTGATATCCTCGTCCCGGATAACAATTTAACGCGATATAAATCCTCAAGCGTGATTTTTCGCTTTTCTCTTGCTGACATCTCCTGTTCTCCTTAATGTCCGAAATTATTATGGAAAAAGTTGAAGGGTGACTTCGCGAGAAGACACCAGAGGGATTAAACCTAAGGAAAATGAGATACAATTTTGGATATATTTCCAGAGGAATTGGTAAACTTTAACTCTACAATGACTTTCTTAATGTATAATGATCCAGGTTTTTGGTAGATCGGTACTGGAGGAACGATGAGCAATTCTACAGAGATGCCCATTCTGTGGCCACTTGTAGTTTATTTTATATCCGTGCTATTTCTAGCTACTGCCATGGTTGTGCTGGCTTATCTGCTTGGAGAACAACACCAAGAAAGAGAAACAGGAGAGCCTTACGAATCGGGCATCCTTTCAACCGGCTCAGCCAGATTGAGGATATCTGCGAAATTCTACCTGGTAGCCATGTTTTTCGTGATATTCGATCTAGAAACAGTCTTCATCGTCGCCTGGGCGTTACAGATCCGTGAATTGGGATGGGGAGGCTTCATTGAGATGCTGGTTTTTATCGGCGTCCTTTTAGCTGCCCTGATTTATTTATGGCGGCTCGGGGCTCTTGATTGGGGACCGGGGACGGAACACGCATATCTGGATAGAAAAAAAACAAGAAGGGTAAAAAACCATGCGTTGGTGGCTGAGCAAACCAGATAACGAAACACCTGCAAAAGGTGGTGAGAGTACTTTTGAGCAAGTATTTAGTCGATTACTTGTTTTTTCGCGAATCCAAGATCTAATTGCCTGGGGGCGCAAATATTCTATCTGGCCTTTTAATTTTGGCCTCTCATGTTGCTTTGTAGAGATGGCTACAAGCATTACCAGCCGATATGACATCGCTCGTTTTGGCGCGGAGGTAATTCGTGGAACCCCTCGCGAAGCTGACGTGATGATCACTGCGGGGACTCCTTTCATCAAGATGGCACCCATCATTAAACGCTTATACGAACAGATGATGGAACCACGCTGGGTTATCTCAATGGGTTCCTGCTCAAATTCCGGAGGGATGTACGATATCTATAGCGTTGTTCAAGGAGTGGACAAAATACTTCCTGTGGATGTGTATGTGCCAGGTTGCCCTCCAAGACCAGATGCATTTTTACAGGGTTTGACTCTGCTAGCAGATGTCGTTGGAAAAGAAAAAAGACCATTAAGTTGGGTAATAGGTCCACAAGGGGTTATCAAACCCGAGAAACCTTCCATGCGCGATGAGAAGCGTAGCCAGCGCCAACAAACAACTGTTCTTCGCTCACCTGATGAAGTATAGACGGGAATAACATTTCCTTTGATCTCTAAATAACGATAGATAGGCAAGAAATATCACTTTATGGAAGATAACCAAGATATCTACCAATATTTGAAAAGCCGTTATGGGGAGGGTATCTTAACCGAGCAACCCACCCGGGATGAATTTCCAACCATTTGGGTCTCAAAAGATCAGATCTCAGATGTGTTACGAACTCTCAAAGAAGAGATATCCAAACCCTACCGGATGTTGTATGACCTTACTGCCATTGATGAACGCACTAGAACTCACCGGGATGGTCAACCAGATAGTGATTTTACGATTGTATATCAACTGATCTCGTTTGACAGAAATACGGATGTCCGCTTAAAGGTCCCTTTAAAAGGGAAGTACCCCTCACTGCAAACCATAACCGCGATCTGGCCCTCGGCCAACTGGTATGAACGTGAGGTCTGGGACATGTTTGGCATAACGTTCGATGGTCACCCCCATCTGACACGCATATTGATGCCAGCCACCTGGACGGGACACCCGTTGCGCAAAGAACATCCAGCTCGGGCGACAGAGATGGGCCCTTTCCAGTTACCAGAATACAAGCAGGAAAAGGAACAAGAAGCTTTGCAGTTTCATCCGGAGGAGTGGGGATTGCAGCGTGAGAGCGAAGATGCGGAATTCATGTTTCTAAACCTTGGACCCCAACATCCAGGTACGCATGGAGTATTACGGATAATACTTCAACTCGATGGTGAAGTCATTCTCGACGCAGTCCCCGATATCGGTTTCCACCACCGGGGAGCCGAAAAAATGGGTGAACGCCAATCCTGGCACTCCTATATACCTTATACTGATCGGGTTGATTACCTTGGTGGGGTAATGAATAACTTACCTTACGTAATGGCTGTTGAAAAGTTGGCAGGCATTGAGGTACCAGACCGGGTAAAAGTTATCCGGGTTATGCTAGCAGAACTGTTCAGGCTCTCCAGCCATCTAGTATGGTACGGCACATTTGCCCAAGACGTTGGACAAATGTCACCTGTATTCTATATGTTCTCGGATAGAGAACGTATTTTCGATATTATCGGAGCAATTTGTGGTGGGCGAATGCACCCGAATTGGTTCCGGATTGGGGGAGTGGCGCAAGACTTACCCAATGGGTGGGACCAAAAGATTGGCGATTATCTGAAGTATTTTAGCCCTCGTCTTAATGATTACGACAAGTTGGTCATGCAAAATGGAATTTTATTAGCCAGAACCAAAGGTGTGGGGAGTTATTCCTTGAACGAGGCAATTGAATGGGGTGTGACGGGACCCGGATTGCGTGCCTGTGGCCTGGAGTGGGATTTTCGGAAGAAACGACCCTACTCTGGATATGACCAATTTGAATTCGATATCCCAACAGCTACGCATGGCGATAGTTACGACCGGGCTGTCGTTCGTGTCGCAGAAATGCGCCAGAGTTTACGCATCATCGATCAATGTTTGAAAAATATGCCACCAGGACCCTATAAATCCTACCATCCATTGGCTATACCGCCTCTTAAAGAACGAACGATGCATGATATTGAAACCCTTATCACTCACTTTCTCAGCGTGAGCTGGGGGCCAGTGATACCACCGGGCGAAGCCTTTACGGAGGTGGAAGCCACCAAAGGGAACAATGGCTATTATCTGGTCAGCGATGGGAACACCGTATCTTACAGAACGCGCATCCGCACCCCATCTTTCCCACACATTCAGATGGTTCCGTTAATCAGTCGTGGTTTGATGGTTCCAGATCTTTTGGCAATCCTGGGAAGTATTGATTTTGTCCTGGCGGACGTAGACCGTTGACGCATCGGACCCTAAACAACAATATTCGATAATAAGGCCTGAGGATGTTAACTGACCAAGAAAGAAAAGAAATCGAAGCCGAACTCAAAGAATATGAGTACAAGCGAGGTGCTTGCATCGAAGCCTTGAAAATACTCCAACAGCATCGGGGGTGGATATCTGATGAAAGCCTCAAGGATCTCGCTCCTATCCTTGAGATGACTCCAGATGAGCTCGATAACGTAGCTACATTCTACAACCTCATTTTTCGCAAACCCGTTGGCAAACATGTCATCCTGGTTTGCGATAGCGTTAGCTGCTGGCTTATGGGATACGAAAGTATTCGCGAACACTTGACTTCTCGTCTAGATATCCAATTGGGTGAAACCACCGCTGATGGGGAATTCACCCTACTTCCAATGGTATGCTTAGGGGATTGCGACCATGCCCCGGTGATGATGATCGATGAGACTTATTACCGTGATTTGAATCCAGATAAAATTGATCAGATTCTGGATACCATAGACAGGGACTGAGAGTATGGAAAAACCGCTGACAAAGAATATCAAATCAGACCGGCAGCCTCTCAGCCTGGAAGAATATGAAAGCACCGGCGGATATCAAGCGATTGTAAAGGCATTAAAGGAACTATCACCCAGCGAAATTACTGATCTAGTTAAGAAATCAAATCTAAAAGGCCGGGGAGGTGCCGGTTTCCCAACAGGTTTGAAGTGGAGTTTTGTTCCTATGGGAGAAGATGCACCAAGGCCTAAATACATCATTGCCAATGCTGACGAAATGGAACCAGGCACCTTTAAAGATCGCTTGCTGTTAGAAGGTGACCCCCATTTATTAGTGGAGGCCATGATCGTTTCTGGATATGCAATTCGAGCTGACCTAGGATATATTTTTTTACGATGGGCTTATAAAGATGCTGAGAAATGCCTCCGGAAAGCTATCCAGGAAGCCTATCAGGCAGGCTATTTGGGGAAAAATATCTTGGGAAGCGGTTATAGTTTCGACCTGAAGTTGCACACCAGCGCAGGCCGCTATATGTGTGGCGAAGAGACCGGTCTGTTAAACAGCCTCGAAGGAAAGCGCGCCAACCCACGATCCAAACCACCCTACCCTCAAACCAGCGGGTTATGGGGAAAGCCAACCATCGTAAACAACGTAGAAACACTTTGTAATATCCCCCTTATCGTAAACAATGGCCCAGAGTGGTTTAAAGGCTTGAGCCTGACAGACGATGGAGGTACGAAGATATACGGTGCCAGTGGAAAAGTCAAACGTCCTGGTTTGTGGGAGCTACCTATGGGCACAACCCTCGGGGAGATTTTAGAACATGCCGGTGGTATGCAGGAGGGTCTGAAATTCCGTGGAGCACTCCCAGGAGGTGCTTCAACCGACTTCTTGGTTCAAGATCACCTAGATGTGAAGATGGATTTCACCCATGTCCAAGAATCTGGTAGTCGCTTAGGAACGGGAACCATTATTGTGCTTGATGATAAAACCTGCCCAGTTGCAATGGTTCAGAATCTTGAACATTTCTTCGCCCAGGAATCTTGCGGATGGTGCACACCCTGTCGAGAAGGTCTACCATGGACGGCAAAACTTCTGGAAGCGATAGAGAATGGGCAAGGACAACCGGGTGATTTGGAGTTATTGGCTGCACACACCAACTTACTCGGTCCAGGACACACATTCTGTGCCCTGGCGCCAGGTGCTATGGAACCATTGCAGAGTGCTTTAAAATATTTCGGTGATGATTTCCAACGCCATATCGATGAGAAACGCTGCCCATGGAGGTAATCAGTGGCGAAAATTTTCGTTGATGGTAAGGCTTACGAGGTTGATGAAAGCAAGAATTTACTTGATGCCTGTCTATCCCTAGGCTTAGATCTACCCTACTTCTGTTGGCACCCGGCCATGGGTTCAGTTGGTGCTTGTCGCCAATGCGCGGTTAAACAGTATAAAGATGAAGATGATCAGCATGGAATGATCGTGATGGCCTGTATGACCCCTGCTGCAGACGGGACCCGCATATCAATTTGGGATGCGGAAGCAGTCGATTTTCGGGCGACAGTGATCGAATGGTTGATGATGAATCACCCTCATGATTGCCCTGTCTGTGATGAGGGTGGAGAATGTCACCTTCAAGATATGACTGTGATGACCGGGCATAACTACCGCCGATACCGTTTTAACAAGCGGACTCACCGAAACCAGTACCTTGGCCCCTTCATCAACCACGAGATGAATCGCTGCATAGAATGTTACCGTTGCGTGCGGTATTATCGAGAGCTTGCTGGCGGTCGTGATTTTGATGTTTACGCTGCTCACGATCTTGTTTATTTCGGCCGGCATGAAGATGGCGTTTTAGAAAGCGCATTCAGCGGCAATTTGGTAGAGATTTGTCCCACGGGTGTTTTTACAGATAAAACCCTGAAGCAGCATTACACTCGTAAATGGGACCTGGAAACGGCACCATCTATCTGTATCCACTGTGGTTTGGGCTGTAACACCATCCCAGGGGAACGCTATGGGATGCTTCGTCGCATCCGCAATCGTTATAATCGACAAGTCAATGGATATTTCTTATGCGATCGGGGACGCTATGGTTATGAATTCGTCAACAGTGAATACCGCATTAGATATCCCTTCCTTAAGACAGATGCAACTACAGAACTTCAAGCCACCACCCGTGCAAAAGCATTAGAACATTGGGCGGATGTAGAAAAGACAAACATTATTGGCCTTGGGTCGCCACGAGCTTCACTTGAAGCCAATTTTGCTCTTCGAACATTAGTTGGAGAGGATCGCTTTTTCGCTGGTATATCAGCGAAAGATGCTCGCTTAGTTTCCACCGCCTTAGAAATCTTAAAGACCGGGCCTGCCCGATCACCCTCTCTCCATGACGTAGAATTAGCAGATGCTGTTTTTGTCTTGGGCGAGGATCTCACCAATTCCTCACCGATGTTGGGGTTTGCATTACGCCAATCTGTCAGGCGCAAGCCGATGGAAATCGCTCAAAAACTGAAAATCTGGGATTGGGATGATGCTGCGGTTCGTGAAGCCATCCAGCAGGAAAAAGGACCTCTCTTTATAGCCACCCCCGCGGACACGAAACTTGATGAAATTGCTACCGGCACCTATCGAGGAGCACCACAGGACCTGGCACGATTAGGCTTCGCGGTTGCTCATGCCCTTGATGCAAATGCACCACCCGTTCTTGATTTATCCAACCAGGTACGATCGCTCGCCGAGGAAATTGCCAAATCGTTGAGAGATGCTGAATACCCTCTGGTTATAACAGGCTTGAGCTGTAGAAGCGAAGAGCTCTTACAAGCGGCCGCTAATATCGCTTGGGCTTTATGTGAATTGGACAAAACAGCACAGCTATGTTTTACGAGCCCTGAATGCAACAGTATAGGATTAGGGCTTATCGGCACCGGAAATTTACAGGATGCATTAATCGCCCTGAAAGAAAGTGAACCCGCGACTCTTGTCATTCTGGAAAACGACCTCTACCGCCGTGAAACTGGTGGATTTGTTGATAAATTGTTCAACGCTGCAAAACATGTCGTTGTCCTGGACTATTTAGAGAACGGAACAACCCAAAAGGCTGATATGGTATTACCTGTAGCCACGTTTGCTGAAGGTGATGGCACTCTGATCAATAATGAAGGCCGTGCCCAGCGCTACTTCCAAGTATTTGTACCGGCAGGAGAGATACGAGAAAGCTGGCGTTGGCTCAGGGATATGATGTTCGCTGAAGAACACGCTGAGGCAAAAGATTGGCAAAACCTAGATCATGTCATCTCGGCATTAGCTGAGCAATTACCGGTTCTCTCGCAAGTAAAAGAAATCGCACCTTCAGCAGAATTTCGAATTATCGGACAGAAAATCCCTCGGCAACCACACCGATACAGTGGACGCACAGCCATGCAAGCCAATATTTATGTGAGCGAACCCAAACCTCCAGAAGATCCTGATTCGGCTTTGTCCTTTTCCATGGAAGGTACTTCGGAAATTCCTCCTGCCGCACTTATCCCCCGTTTCTGGCAACCTGGATGGAATTCGGTTCAATCTCTCAACAAGTTCCAATCGGAAGTAGCAGGCCCATTAATTGGCGGTGATCCAGGAATTCGATTGATCGAACCCCAAAAGATCGCAAAAGCTAATTATTTCCAAGAAGTGCCCTCCAGATTCCAATCCAAGGAGAATAAATGGGAGGCTTTTCCACTTTACCACATCTTTGGGTCTGAAGAGTTGAGTGTACTTTCACCTGGTATTGCTGAACTTACACCCACAGCTTATCTGGCGATATCCTCCGCCAGTTTTGAAGCGCTACATTTGAATGAGAATGACAAGGTTGCAGTGATCTTTGATGACCAAGAGATCCATTTGACGCTAAAGTCACTGCCGTCATTGCCAGAAGGCGTCGTCGGGATATTCACAGGTTTTCCTGGTATACCTTATTTCGATCTTCCGAATTGGGTCACAATCAGAGCCATATCGAAAAGTGAAGGATCGGAGTGATTAATTGATGAGCTCGACTCTAATTTACTTGTTGAATGTGTTTGGAGTGCTCATTGCAGTGATGAGCATCGCAGCTGGTCTGATCTTCCTGGAGCGTCGATTGCTGGCGGTATGGCAAGATCGTTACGGTCCAAATCGTGCTGGTCCATTCGGTTTGTTACAGGTAGTCGCCGATATGATCAAAATATTCACTAAAGAGGATTGGATCCCTCCTTTTGCAGACAAGCCGGTTTTCATTTTAGCTCCAGCAATTATCATTGTGACCGTATTAATGTCGTTCACAATCATCCCTTTCGCCCCAGGGATCGGTGTTGTGAATCTTAATATCGGCCTACTATTTTTCCTGGGGATGTCCTCTTTGGGGGTTTATAGTATCGTCTTGGCTGGTTGGTCATCCAATAATAAGTACGCTTTGCTGGGAGGTTTACGTGCAGCTGCACAAATGTTAAGTTACGAAGTCTTCATGGGAATCTCATTGATGGGTATTGTCATGATATCCGGTTCGTTAAACTTGCGTGACATCGTCAACGCACAGAAGAGTTTATGGTTCGTTATTCCCCAGTTCTTTGGTTTTATCGTCTTCATGATCGCAGGCTTTGCAGAAACCCATAGAATACCTTTTGACCTGCCTGAAGCTGAAAGCGAGCTGGTAGCAGGATATCACTCAGAGTATTCTGGTATGAAATTTGGGATGTTTTTCGTAGGCGAATATCTCGGAATAACCTTAATTTCAATGCTAATCGTCACACTCTTCTTTGGTGGCTGGTTAGGTCCATTTCTTCCTCCGATCATCTGGTTCGCCATAAAAACGTTCTTCTTTATAAGCTTCTTTATATTACTTAGGGCATCCTTACCTCGACCGCGATACGACCAATTAATGGCATACGGATGGAAAATTATGCTTCCGTTGGCATTAGTAAATCTAGTAATTACCGGTGGTGTTTTATTAGCAGTCGGTTGAAGCACTGTTAAGGAGATCTCATGTTTACAAGTGTATTGCGCTCCATCTGGCAGGTTTTAAAGCACACCTTTCATCGCCGGGAGACTATCCTATACCCGGAGGAAAAACCTTATTTGCCGCCCAGATGGCGGGGTAGGATTATCTTATCACGCGACCCGGACGGTGAAGAACGCTGTGTGGCTTGTTATCTCTGCGCTGTCGCCTGCCCAGTTGATTGTATTTCACTTCAGGCAACCGAAGATGAACACGGCAGACGATATCCCGAATTCTTCCGCATCAATTTCTCTCGTTGCATTTTCTGTGGTTTTTGTGAAGAAGCTTGTCCCACCTACGCTATCCAGCTCACACCCGATTTTGAGATGTGCGAATACGAACGTAAAAATTTAGTATATGAAAAGGAAGATTTGTTGATAAATGGACCAGGGAAATATCCGGGATTTAACTTTTACCGGGTCGCTGGATTGGCTATCGGTGGAAAAGATAAAGGTGAAGCCGAAAGAGAAGATCCTCCCGTCGATGTGCGAAGCCTGTTGCCTTGAATTGATTATATTTTTAGGAGATTTAAGATGGATGTAGCTTTCTACATCGCCGCTGCAGTCGCCATTTTTTCTACGATTATGACAATTACCAGGTTGAATGCAGTACACGCCTTGCTTTATATGATCTTATCCTTATTATCCGTAGCTCTCATTTTCTATACGCTTGGTGCACCTTTTATCGCTGCTCTTGAGATGATCATCTACGCCGGTGCGATCATGGTGTTGTTCGTATTTGTAGTCATGATGTTGAATCTAGGCCCTCATGCAGTTGAGCAAGAAAGGATTTTATTGAAAGCCACTGCATGGATTGCACCTGCTTTCTTGGCATTAATCTTATTGGCAGAATTGGTATATATTTTGGTACAGGGTGGGGGCGGCTTTGCGAGCATCGGCGTTATGGAACCCCAACAGGTGAGCACAGCGCTCTTTGGTCCATATCTGATCGGGGTGGAACTTGCCTCTATTTTACTATTAGCGGGTCTGATGGGCGCCTACCATATTGGCAGAAGGTATTAAGGGAGATCAGATAGTATGTTAACTATTCCTTTTCAGCATGGGTTGATTTTGGCAGGAATCCTTTTCTCTATCGGAGCGATGTCCTTAATCATCAGACGAAACATTTTTTTTATCTTGCTTTCAATTGAGATTATGTTGAACGCCGCAGGCTTGGCATTCGTTGTGGCTGGTGCGCATTGGGGACAGCCAGAAGGCCAGATCATGTTCATATTTATCTTGACAATGGCAGCTGCCGAGGTTTCGGTTGGTCTTGCAATTGTGATCCAGCTTTATCGACGATACAAAACGCTCGATGTAGATGCAGCTAACGAAATGCAGGGTTAGCAAAGGATAAACATGGATTTACCTGACTTTTTAAAGATATTACCTTTGGTTGTTCTGGCGGGGACAACAGTGGTTCTTATGCTGGTGATCGCTTTCTGGCGAAACTATAAAGTCACTTTTTTTATAACTTTAATAGGATTGATCGTCGCTTTTATCACCCTCCCATTCGGAGTTTCCAATAAATCCCTACAAATAACCTCCATCTTGGTCATTAACGGTTCAACCGTTTTTTATCTTGGATTACTTATTGCCGGATGTTTAATTGCGGTTTTGCTCTCATACGAGTACATAGAAAAATTTGAAGGTAATAGGGAAGAATATTACATCCTTTTGTTATTAGCTACTTTAGGATCATCGATTCTCGTTGCGAGCGACCATTTCGTATCCTTCTTCTTAGGTTTAGAGATACTTAGTGTTTCCCTTTATGGGCTTATTGCTTACCCCCATAATTTGAGACAGAGAATAGAAGCTGCAATAAAATATTTAATTCTTGCAGGAGCAACCTCAGCAATTCTTTTATTCGGTATGGCTCTGATTTACACAGTTTTAGGTACGATGGAATTTTCTCGCATCGCCATATCGGGTGCTCAACCTGGGAACCAAAACGTCATGGTACTGGCAGGTTGGGGTTTGTTAACTGTGGGTATCGGCTTCAAACTCGCCCTGGTTCCATTTCAGTATTGGACACCCGATGTTTATCAAGGTGCTCCAGCACCTGTGACGGGGTTCATCGCTTCGGTATCAAAAGGCGGGATGTTCGCACTGATGTTAAGATACTTCTCCCGGGTTGATATTTTCGCCAATAGTTCTCTATTGGCTTTGTTTGCCGCTATCGCGGTTGCCTCAATGCTTTATGGCAACATTGTCGCTTTGATGCAACACAATG
>Ga0315537_1002392_pt1 | contig 14358 bp, 13 predicted proteins | sample SalMarSW160270MG_FD_203091 | JGI IMG/M metagenome (GOLD analysis project Ga0315537, IMG submission 203091) | Salt marsh sediment microbial communities from the Plum Island Ecosystem LTER, Massachusetts, United States - Salt Marsh Sediment SW1602-70 ... | reverse complement strand
CGTCGTGGCGCAGAATGTTGCCAGCGAAAGCGAAGTGGATGCCATGATGGCGAAGGCAGAAGCCGCCGGTGCGCGCATCTTGAAGCCGGCAGCCAAGACCTTTTGGGGCGGCTACAACGGCTATTTCGCCGACCCCGACGGCCACGTTTGGGAGGTCGCCCATAATCCGTTTTGGCGCCTTGACGAGAATGGTCGCGTAAACCTGCCGGCATGAGCGAGCCAAACCACATCTTCGTCTACGGCACCCTCCGCGCCGACAGTGACCATCCCATGGCGCGGCGTCTGTGTCTGCAAGCTCGCCACGTGGGCAAGGGAAGCGTCCCCGGGCGCCTCTACGATCTCGGCTGGTACCCGGCTGGGATCTTCGATGCCAATGAGAAGCGCCGGATCATCGGCGACGTCTTTGCGCTAAAAGTCGACAGCCGCCTGCTTGCCGAACTCGACGCTTATGAAGCCGGTGACCCAAACTATATGCGCGCGGCGCTCGAAGTTGAGCTGGCCGCTGGCGGCACGATCACGGCCTGGACCTACGTCGTGACCAAGGAGCCGAGAGCACAGCTCATCCACAGCGGCGACTTTATCGCGCACCGGAACGCCAAGACGCCTCGGCCCGTTCGTTCTTAAGACTTCCCTTTACGCCGGTTTGTACGAAGCCTGCCAGACGGGCTAAAAGTGCGGGCTTGAGCCTGGGAGAACCATGGAACGATCGATGAGCGAGGCCGGAGGAGCTGAGGTGGAACCGAAATGGGTGTTCACCTTCGGTGACGGGCGTGCCGACGGCTCTGCCGAGGATAGGGACATCCTCGGTGGTAAGGGCGCTTATCTTGCCGAAATGTCGCGGCTCGGTCTGCCCGTCCCCCCCGGGTTCACCATCTCGTCCGAGGTCTGCGCCGTCTATTACGAGCTCGGCCGTAATCTTCCTGAGGAGCTGAAGCCCATGGTGGACGCGGCCCTCGATGCGGTGGGCAAGATCACCGGCGCTCGTTTTGGCGATGTCGATAATCCGTTGCTGGTGTCGGTGCGCTCGGGCTCGCGCGCATCCATGCCAGGCATGATGGACACCGTGCTCAATCTCGGCCTCAACGATCAGACCGTGGAGGGCCTGGCGCGGCTCGCTGGAGATCGGCGCTTCGCCTACGACACCTATCGGCGCTTCATCCAGATGTATGCCGACGTGGTGCTCGGCATCGATCACGGCCTGTTCGAGGAGATCCTCGAGAACTACAAGAACCTGAAAGGCTTCGAGCTAGACCCCGATTTGGGAGCCGATGACTGGGCGGAAATCGTAACCCGTTTCAAGGCGTTGGTCGAAACGGATCTGAAGCGGCCGTTCCCGCAAGACCTGCACGAGCAGCTTTGGGGCGCCATCGCCGCCGTGTTCGGCTCTTGGCAGAATGCGCGTGCCATCGCCTATCGGCGTCTCCACGACATCCCCGACAATTGGGGCACAGCCGTCACCATCCAGGCCATGGTGTTCGGCAACAGGGGTGACAACAGCGCGACCGGTGTCGTCTTCACCCGCAATCCGTCGACCGGCGCCAAGGAGCTTTTCGGCGAGTTCCTGCTGAACGCGCAAGGCGAGGACGTGGTAGCGGGCTTGCGCACGCCCCAACCTTTGACCGAGGCGGAGCGCAGCACCTCTGGCAACGGCAAGGCCTCGCTGGAAGCGCTCATGCCTGAGGCCTTCGCCGACCTGAAAGCGTCTTGTGCCGCGCTGGAGAAGCGCTTCCGTGACATCCAGGATATCGAGTTCACCGTGCAGGAAGGCAAGCTTTTCATGCTGCAAACCCGCTCGGGCAAACGCTCCACCCAAGCCGCGCTTAAGATCGCCGTGGACATGGCGGAAGAGGAGCTGATCACCCGCGAGGAGGCCGTTGCGAGCCTCAACGCGAACCAGCTCGACCAATTGCTTCACCCGACCCTCGACCCCAAGGCCGAAATGACCGTGCTTGCCAAGGGCCTGCCGGCATCGCCGGGCGCCGCCTCGGGCGAGATCGTGTTCGACGCCGACGAGGCCGTGCACCTCAAGGCGCAAGGACACACCATGATCCTGGCGCGCATCGAGACATCGCCGGAGGACGTGCAAGGCATGCATGCCGCCGTCGGCATCCTGACCACGCGCGGCGGTATGACGAGCCATGCGGCGGTGGTCGCGCGCGGCATGGGGCGACCGTGTGTGGTCGGCGCCGCCGCAGTGCACATCGACCTCGAGCGCGAGACGTTGGAGGCGGCCGGCGTGCTGCTGCACAAAGGTGATGTCGTCACCATAGACGGCTCGACCGGCCAGATCATCAAGGGCCGCGTGGCCATGCGCCAACCCGACCTGTCCGACGACTTCACCACGCTGATGACATGGGCCGACGGCATCCGCCGCATGGAGGTCCGCGCCAACGCCGACACGCCGGATGATGCGCGCCAGGCGCGCGCCTTCGGTGCCGAGGGCATCGGGCTCTGCCGCACCGAGCATATGTTTTTCGAGGAGAGCCGCATCCTTGCCATGCGCGAGATGATCCTCGCTGATACTCAAGAAGCCCGCCGCAAGGCGCTGGCCAAGCTCTTGCCGGCGCAGCGCCAGGACTTCATCGAGTTGTTTGAAATCATGGCTGGACGGCCCGTCACCATTCGCTTGCTCGATCCGCCGCTTCATGAGTTCCTGCCTCACGGCGAAGAGGCCATCGCTGACGTCGCCAAAGCTATGGGCGTGAGCGTCGCGCGGCTGAAGCGCCGCATCGCCGTCTTGCGCGAGTTCAACCCCATGCTCGGCCAGCGCGGCGCCCGGCTGCTCGTCAGCTATCCGGAAATCATCGAGATGCAGTCGCGTGCAATCTTCGAGGCGGCGATCGAAACGGGGAAAGCGCTGCACGACCGCGTCACGCCTGAGATCATGGTGCCGCTCGTCGCTGCCAAACCCGAGCTCGACATCGTCAAGGAGCGCATCGCGGCCACCGCGCGCGCCGTGGAGAAAGAGCGCGAGACGAGTGTCGCCTACTTGGTGGGCACCATGGTGGAGCTCCCCCGCGCCTGCCTGATGGCTGGTGAGATCGGCAAGAGCGCCGATTTTTTCTCCTTCGGCACCAACGATCTGACCCAAACCACCTTCGGATTGAGTCGCGACGACGCCGGACGTTTCCTAAGCGAGTACGCCGAGAAAGGGATCGTTCACCATGATCCCTTTATGACGCTCGACGAAGCGGTGGGCGAACTCATGCAAATCGGCGCCGAGCGGGGCCGCGCCGCGCATCCCGATCTCAAGATCGGGCTTTGCGGTGAACACGGCGGCGATCCTGAGACTATTGGATTTTGCGAGAAAATCGGACTGAACTACGTCTCGTGCTCGCCGTATCGTGTGCCCGTCGCACGTCTCGCAGCAGCCCAAGCCACCCTGAAAAATGCTGCGCTAACGGATAATTAGTCGTTCCCGTCGGAAATAGCCGCCCGTTGCCGTTCACCACAATTTGCCCTAAATTATCCGGCAGCGTTAACGGCAATAGACGGGATTCCGGGCCTGAACCGGTGGGGGACTGCCGCGCTAATACGCTGATTTCCCACCAATTGCCTGGTCAAAATGGGGACACCCTAGATTGCGCGGGCCTATGAGGACGCGCGCGTAGGGTAAATGACGGGGGGAACTTCCGGCTATGCCCGGGCGTATCTCTCCCGAACGGGGACCTGGAGGGATAATGAGCCGGCGCTCTCGTCGGATGTGGCACACAGTAGCTGCGCTCGTGCCGCTTCCCCTCATTGGTGTGGGTTATGTCGTTGCTTCGGGCAGCCCGCATGCCACTGAGGTGGAGCTTACCGTTTCCCGTCCGGGTGCTGTGTACACGGCGGTACGGATCGCCGATGCTTCGGCTGCACCTCTCGATGTTCCCCATGCAGCCGATGAGCTCTTCATCATCGGAGGCAAAGGACCGCGCGCCGACTATTCCAGCGCGGGCAAGACCGTCACCAGCGCCGGCAAGCAGCTCATCACCGCGAGCCTCGCCGGGGGACCCGATTTGCCCCGTCTGGCTTCCGCGACCCGCCATGCCAAGGCCGACCGCTTGAACCCAACCAGCTCGGAGGTGGCGCTCAGGGTGCCGGTTGTCAGTCACGGCGATCCCTTCATGAATACGAGCGACACCTCGCCGTTCAGCGCCGATTTTCAGGTAGACGGCTTCCGGCCCACGGCTGAGGAGATCGCCTACGAGCCGAGCCCCGAAGCGCTCGCCTTCCGCTATCACGGCGAAACCCAGGCCGAGTTCGAGGACCGCGAGCGCCGGTGTCTCGCCACCGCCATCTATTTCGAAGCGCGCGGCGAGCCCAAGCGCGGCCAGATTGCCGTAGGCCAAGTGATACTCAACCGCGTCCGCAGCCCAGTCTTCCCGGAGACTATTTGCGGGGTCGTTTATCAGGGGCAGATGCACAAGGGCTGCCAGTTCTCCTTCACCTGTGACGGGCGTACCGACACCCCGAAGGACAATGCCCAATGGTCGCTCGCCCAAGAGCTCGCCAACAAAATCATGTCGGGCAAGGAATGGCTGCCTGAAGTCGGATATTCCACTTACTATCATGCGAACTATGTAAGCCCGCGCTGGGCCCACAGCATGAACAAGATCGACAGAATTGGTCGGCACATCTTCTACAAGAAGCGCAACGAGCAACCTTATGTCGTCGAGGCGTCGGACGAGCCGTCGGCTAAGGACGACGATTCTGATAATGCCGGATACTTGATGCCGACGCTGTCTCTCGCCTCCGCGGTGAACGCTGTCGCAAGATCGGTCGGCGCCGTGGCCGGTACTAGCCAGCCGACCAATCAAGCGATGAGTCTAGGCTACGCGGCGAATGAGTGAGTGCGCCGACCGAGATTAGGTCGACTCCCGTCGCTGCGATTTTCCCCACCGTCTCCAACGTCACGCCACCGGAAGCCTCGGTTAGCACTTTGCCGTTGACCAGGGCCACGGCCTTCTTGAGCGTCGCCACGTCCATGTTGTCCAGCAACACGGCGTCGATGGGGAAGGTCAGCGCCTCCTCGAGCTGCTGAAGCGTGTCGACTTCGACCTCGACCTTGACCATGTGGCCCGCGCGCGGGCGAAGCAGCTTGAGCGCGGCCTCGAGCCCGCCCGCCGCGGCAATGTGATTATCTTTCACCAGCACCGCGTCGTAGAGGCCGAAGCGGTGATTGACGCCACCCCCACAGCGGACGGCGAACTTCTCGAAGGCGCGCAAGCCCGGCGTCGTCTTCCGCGTGTCGGCGATCTGAGCTTTCGTGCCTTTGACCGCCTCCACATAGGCAGAGGTGAGCGTGGCAATGCCGCTCAGCCGGCCGAAGAAGTTGAGGGCGGTCCGCTCGCCCGTGAGCAGCGCCCGCGTGTGCCCCTTGATTTTGGCAATGGTGCCGCCGGCCTCGACCTTGCCGCCATCGTCGATCACGCGGACGAACTTCACGCCGGGATCAAGCGTTTTGAACGCGGCCTCGGCGAGGTCGAGACCCGCGACCACGCCCGGCTTGCGCGCCACGATCGCGGCCTCGCCTTGCGCGTCCGCAGGGACGATGGGATCGGTCGTGATATCGCCGGCGAGCCCCAGATCCTCGGCGAGCGCGGCGCGGACAGCCTGCTCAACCAAAAGCTTCGGGAGCTCGACCTGGGGAGGGTGCGCCTGCGTCATCCCTGCGAGACCACGCGAAGACGCGGGGGCCTGGAGGTATCTGCTGCCTCGCTGGCGATCTCCGCGGCCTTAGCGAGCGTGAGATAGCTCCGCTTGGCCTGGGCTTCATCCGGGGCCGGATAGTCGCTGCGGAAATGTGCCCCACGACTCTCCTTGCGTGCCAGTGCCGCCGCAGCAATCAGTTTCGCCGTGGTGAGCATGTTGGTGAGGCGCCGGTCATCTTTGTTCTCACGCTCGAGGGCGACGATCGTCGAGAGCGCTCTCGTCAGCGACCCCGCGTCGCGGATCACGCCGACCTCCGTAGACATGGTCTGACGGAGGGTGCGTTCGGCCTCCTCGTTGTGGCCCTGCGCGCCAACGGACGGTGTCTCGGTAGCGATCCGCCCAGAGGGGAGGGGCGGCAGGACGCTTCCGATGTCGCGGGCGACGCGCGCGCCGAACACGACAGCCTCGAGCAGAGAGTTGGAGGCGAGCCGGTTGGCGCCGTGTGCACCGGTCGACGTCACTTCGCCGCACGCCCACAACCCGTCGACCGTGCTGCGTCCTTGAGCGTCGGTCAGAATGCCGCCCATGTGATAGTGAGCTGCAGGGGCCACTGGGATCGGCTCGTGGGTGGGATCGATACCGGCCGACTGGCAGGTCGCCACCACCGTGGGGAAAGTGTTGATCAACGCCGGCCCGAGCGGACGGCAATCGAGAAACGCCCCACGTCCGCCCATAACCTCGCGGTAGACGGCGCGGGCCACCACGTCGCGGGGGCCGAGCTCCGCATCCTCATGCACCCCGCGCATGAAGCGCTCGCCCTTTCCGTTGATAAGCAGCGCGCCTTCGCCGCGCAGCGCCTCTGAGGCAAGCGGCGCGGGATCGCGGCCGATATCGATGGCAGTGGGGTGGAACTGTACGAACTCCGCATCGGCGATCACCGCACCGGCGCGCGCGGCGATGGCCACGCCCTCGCCACGGGCTTCTTTCGGATTGGTTGTGATGGCATAGACCTGACCGGCCCCGCCGGTTGCCAGCACCACGGCACGGACTGGCAGCACCAGACCTTGTGCGCCGGCTTGTCCGTCCACCGGAGCCAGTGCGATGCCTTGAACGCGGCCATTTCGCATGACGAGGTCGCGGGCCGTGAAGCCTTCGAGCACGGTGATCGACGGAGTCTCGCGCGCAGCCTCGGTGATGGCGCCCATAATGGCACGGCCGGCGGTGTCACCTTTGACGTGGAGAATGCGGTTTCGGCCGTGCGCCGCCTCACGGCCGAGGCTCAAATGGCCCTCCAGGTCCTTGTCGAAAGGCACGCCATAGCGCAGCAGGTCCTCGATGCGCTCCCGGGCTTCGCTTGCGAGCAGGAGGGCGATCTTCTCATCGACGATGCCGTCGCCAGCGCGGATCGTATCGGCCGCGTGCGCCTCGGGCGTGTCGCCTTCGGCGAGCGCGGCGGCGATGCCGGCCTGCGCCCAGACGCTGGACGCGCCTTCGCCGAAGCGGGCCGGCGAGATCACGGTGACGGGGAGGGGCGCGAGCTTGAGCGCGGTGAACAGGCCGGCAAGACCGGCGCCCACGACGACGATGCCGTTTCCCCTCGCGTGCGCGTTCGTCTGCGGCATATCGGACCTCATCGATTGCGCCTCGCGCCTTGAGGACGCGCCCTCACTTAGTGATTGAGGTTGATCATCCGCTCGACCGCGGCCCGCGCCCGCTCGGCGACCGCCGGATCGATGGTCACCTCCTCCTTCATGAAGACGAGGCTATCCAGGATCTTCGGCAGCGTGATGCGCTTCATGTGCGGGCAGAGATTGCAGGGCCGCACGAACTCGACGTTCGGCGCCTCGACCGCCACGTTGTCGCTCATGGAGCACTCGGTCACCAGCAGCACCTTGGAGGGCTGGTTATCCAGGACCCATTTGATCATCTTGCTGGTCGAGCCGGTGAAGTCGGCCTCGTCGAGTACCTCAGGCGGACACTCCGGGTGCGCGATGATCTTCACGCCGGGATCAGCCTCGCGATAGGCGCGAAGCTCGTCAGCCGTGAAGCGCTCATGCACCTCGCAATGGCCCTTCCAGGTGATGATCTCGACGTCTGTCTGGGTCTGCACCCATTTGGCGAGAAACTCGTCGGGGATCATGATCACGCGCTTCGCGCCGAGCGACTCCACCACGCGCACCGCGTTTGACGAGGTGCAGCAGATATCGGATTCCGCCTTAACGTCGGCCGAGGTGTTCACATAGGTCACCACAGGCACGCCGGGATAAGCCTCGCGCAGCGCCCGCACGTCGGCGCCGGTAATCGATGCCGCGAGCGAGCAGCCCGCGCGCAGATCAGGGATTAGCACTTTCTTGTCTGGGTTCAGGAGCTTCGAGGTCTCGGCCATGAAATGCACGCCGCACTGCACGATCACCTCGGCGTCCGCCTCCGCGGCCTCGCGCGCAAGCTGAAGCGAGTCGCCGCTCACGTCGGCGACGCAGTTGAAGATCTCCGGCGTCATGTAGTTGTGCGCCAGCACCACCGCGTTCCGTGCTTTCTTCAGATCGTTGATGGCTTTGATGTAGGGCGCGAAGCCTGGCCACTCGATCGGCGGGATCACGCGTTTGACGCGCTCGTAGAGATGCGCGGTCTCGGCGGCCACCTCAGGCGTGTAGGCGAGATCGGGCAGGAGCGCCTCGGGAAGGGTGGTTTGCACCTTCGCCTCCCATTCCGGCGTGCCAATTTGCGGTGTCGCCATGAAACCAGAGCCTCCCTTAGACATAATGCTCATATTGAGCATATATGGGGTGTAAAAAGGTCCGGCACAAGGCCGGCCCATCCCTATCCTCATAAAGAGTATAGGCCATCAAGGCCCTGCTTCAAGGGGCTCCCCGGCCAAGGGTTGCCAAGGGCTTGCGGCGCCAAGTACCGATTGCGCCGCTCTGGCGCCGAACCATAAGGCAATTCTAGGTGGCCGTTCCCGCCGGTTGCGACTAACCTACGCAGTAGGAGCGGGGTTTAGTGGGATGCGTAGACGGTCTTCAGTCGCGATCCTTGGTGTGGCGGGCATTTGCATACTTGTTGCCGTCGCCGCCGTGTTGTTTGCTGTGCCCAAGCAGCCGGAGACCGCCGATTCCGGCATCACCGTCGCCATTCCCGACAATCCACCCGCCCTCCCGGCAACCGAGGCGCAAGAGGCGGAACATACCTTCGCCGTTCCGAGTCCTGAGCCTCAAGAAGAGGCGCCTGCCCCGGAAGAGACTGCGGCGCCAGAGCCCGCCGTGCCGGAGAAGCTGCAAATCGCTGATGAGATCCGCCTCAAGCTGAACGACCCGACGCTGCGCAAAGGGTCGCACGCCGACGATGTGGCGGCGCTGGAGAAGTTCTACGCCCAGTATAATGGGCCCGCGCTGTGGGTGACGAGCACCGGCCTATCGCCAGAAGCACAAGCCATCCTCCGCGAGATCGCCAAGGCCGACGAATGGGGTCTCGATGCCAGCGCCTTCGTCGTGCCGCCGCCCCAGTTCAAGCCAGAGGGAGCAGAAGACCAAGCCGCGACAGAGGTCGCAATTGACTTCGCCATTCTGAAATATGCGCGGGACGCGCGCGGCGGTGGCGTTGACCCGAGCGCAGTGAGCAAGGTGTTCGTGCAGACGCCGCCCGTCCGCGATCCGGAAACCGTGCTGACCGAGATCGCCGCGTCGGCAACGCCCGATGCTTACCTCAGGGACTTGCATCCTAAGCATGAGCAGTTCGAGCGCCTGCATCAGGCCCTGCTCAAAGCGCAAGCCTCAGGCGCCAAGCCGGAAGACATCAAGCGGCTCGTGGTCAACATGCAGCGCTGGCGCTGGATGCCGGAGACTCTCGGCGCGTCCTATGTGTGGCTCAACATCCCTGAGTTCATGGTCCACGTCATCAAGGACGGCAAGACGGTCGAGTCGGAGAAGGCCGTGGTCGGCGCTTCAAATAGCCCGACCCCTGTCCTCTCTGCCGATCTCAAATCGATCGTCTTCAATCCCGAGCGCACCGTGCCGCTTTCCGTCATCCGTCAAGACGTTCTGCCGGCGCTCAAGAAAGGGCGCAGCTGGTTCGGCGGCAGCGATACCTCCGTGCTGGAGCGCTACCAGCTCACTGTCAAATACAAGGGCAAGCCGATCGATCCCGATAAAATCGATTGGGACAAGGCCAATCTGGCGAACCTCACCTTCGTCCAGGCACCGGGCCCCACCAATATCTTGGGCAAGGTTCAGTTCCTCTATCCGAATCCGCGCAATGTCTATATGCACGACACCATCCTGCCGGCTCAGCTCGGTCACGCCGTGGGACAGCAGGAACCGAGTGTCGCCAACCCTGACAAGATCGCGGGCCTGCTCCTTGCCGACGACAAGGGGTGGAACAAGGCGAAGGTCGACAAGCTGATCGCCGACGGAAAGACCGTCGAGGTCAAGATCGACAAACCCATTCCAGTGCACATGACGTACTTCACGGCGGTGGTGGACGATCAGGGGCAGGTGAAGACGTTCGACGATGTGTATAAGCTCGATAAACTCGATATGCGCGACGATGCGGCTGCCGCGTCGCCGCCCGTGGCCGGCTCGGCGCCGATACCGTCCCGGAAGCCCATAAACGGAAGTCTCGCCGCCACAGCACAGTGACCTCGGATCCCGTCACCGAAACCGATCTCGAGCGCCAGCTCAGTCACGTTCGCGCTGTCACCCAAGAGCCCTTGGTGGGTCTCTATGGACTGAACTCGGTAATGTGGCTGCTCGCCCGCGAACAGGCGATCTTTCTCGGCGCCGGCCGCGCGCTTCTCCTGCAACTCGCCCATCCTTGGGTCTCGACGGGAATATGCGAGCACTCCTGTACGCTCGCCGATCCTATCGATCGCTTCCATCGAACGTTCAACGTCATGTTCACTTTGGTGTTCGGCAGTTTCGATCAGGTGTTAAGCACCGCAAGACGTCTGCACAAGCGCCATGCCCAGCTGACAGGATGTCTCGCCGAGGACGCAGGGCCTTTCGCGCAAGGCTCGCTCTACTCAGCCAACGAGATTGCCGCGCTGCGCTGGGTTCACGCACGCTCATCGACACCATGCTCGCCGCCTATGAGCTCATCCATCCGGCTCTGAAAGAGCCCAAGCGGCAGCGGTACTGCAACGAGTGCAAGCTGCTCGCGCGGCTCTACGGCATCCCCGAAGACCGAATGCCCAAAACCTGGGCAGCCTTCACCGCCTACAATAAGGAGATATGAGACTCCGATACGCTTACCGTCGGCCCTGATGCGCGCCGCATCGCCGAGGCGCTTCTCGATGGCGGTGCGGTCTGGCTGAGCGCGCCCGGTTGGTATCGTGCGGTTACGGTACGCCTTTTGCCGCCGCCGCTGCGGGGGGCCTTCGGGCTCCGTTACGGTGAGATGGAGCGCCGCCAGGCAAACGCGGCGATTCCCTGGGTCCGGCAGGTGTATCCCGCTTTGCCCGAGAGGCTGCGCTGCGTCGCCCCTATTTGGAGGCCAAGGCGCGACTGTCCGGCAAGGGCGGGCCGGATTTCCTCACCCGGATCGCCAACCGGCTGTGGATCGGTCAGCCCCGGATGGGCCGGGCAGCCCCTTAGAGCTCAGGAGAATGGCGCAAGCCAGGCTTACTCTGCTAGGCTTGAAGCCGCCGAATAGGAAGGGCCGCCATGCACTCGCAATTCACCGTCGGCATCAATTTGGAAGGGAAGGGCGATCGGGTCGTCGTCAGGGCCGAGGATGCTCTGATCGCTGCGCTCAAGGTCAAGGCCGAGCGCCCCGGGGCGACGATCACCTATGTGCGCCGGCTCAATCGCCGCGGCGATCAACGCCATCCGCCCCACGGGCTTGCCGACAACCGCTAGCCCAGTTCGCGTCCCGTCGCGATAGTGCTCAGACGCATCGCCAGATAGATGGCGAGGGCCCCCAGCAGCAACGCTCCGGCAATGGTCGGCGCGCGCCAGTCGCCGGTGCCGACGCGCACCACGATGAGAGTGAGGCACACGACCATGCCGAGCGCCGGCACCAAACGTGGAATCTCGAACTCGCCTGGTTTCTCGCCTTTGCGCTGTTTCAGGATGAATAGGGACCCGTTCACCACGACAAAAACCGCAAGGAGGAGAAGCACCGTGGCCGAAGCAAGTTCGGTGACGGTGCCCGTCAGCGCGAGTGGCGCCAGGATCAGGAATAGAGCGGCGATAGCGATATGCGGAGTGCGCCGGCCGGCATGGACGTGGCCAAGCCAACTTGGCAGAAGGCCTTGGCGTGCCATGCCATAGATCAGGCGCGAGGCGGTCACGTAGTTGACAAGCCCGGTATTGGCCACGGCGAACAGCGTGATCCCGGTGAACACGACCGGGTGGATAAGAGGCGTAGCCCGCGACACCACTTCGGTGATGGGACCCGGAGCGACAGAAAGCTCCTGCCACGACACAACGGAGACAGCAGTAATTGCCACCGCAATGTAAAGGACTGCGGCAGCCGCCATGGCCGTGATGAGCCCGACCGGGATGGTGCGCTGCGGCTCGCGGACCTCCTCTGCCACGTTGTACATGTCCTCGAAGCCGATAAAGGCGAAGAAGGCGAGCACGGCGCCTTGCATGACGAGCAGGATCGCATGGTCGTCGCCAGGTGCGGCTGGCGTCTCGAGATAGTCAACCGAGCCCCAATAGGAGATGCCGACCGCGATCACGAGGACGAGGCCGGACGCCTCGACCAGCGTGCACAACACGTTCACCCACATGGACTCGCGGATGCCGCGGAACACGATGCCTGTCAGGATCAAAAGAAAGCCGAGCGCGACCCAGGCGATGGACACGCCCTCGAAACCGAAGAGTGCGATCAGGTTCGCCGCGAACACACGGCTCTGCGTGGCGATGGACGTGAGGCCGGAGCACACGAGCGCTAGGCCGACCATGAAGCTCAGAAGCGGAAAGCCGTAAGCCCGCTGCGTAACGTATGCCGCGCCTGCCGCGCGCGGATAGCGTGAGCCAAGCGACGCGTAGGAGAGAGCGGTGAGGAGTGCCGCGATCAGCGCGATGACGAAGGCGAGCCAAACGGCGTTGCCCACCTCTCCCGCCGCTTTGCCAATCAGTCCGTAGACGCCGGCGCCGAGCATGCTGCCAAGCCCGTAAAGAGCTATTTGCGTCGGTCCGATCGATCTGTGAAGCGTCGGCCCCCCTTTGGCTCCCGTCTCTTCCTGATCCCCCGATGCCACCTCTATCCTCCTGCTTGGTCCGGCTCCTATTACGAGATGACGCCTGACAAAACAAAGCCGCCTCGAAGAGGCGGCTTTTTCGTCTCAGGAAGCTACCGGTCAGGCGCGCTTTGCGCGCTTGCGCTTCGGCTTGGCCGCGCGCGAGCCCCGCTTCTGCGGAAAGTCCGCGCTCTCATAAAGACGCCGAATCCCACGGCTGTCGAACCGCTCCTCGTCAACCTCGAGATAGGTGCCCAATAGGCACTCGGGCGGGAGCTCCTCGATGGCATAGCGAACGGCTGCTGCAGCGTCATCGAAGCGCTTGTAAGTGATGCCGCGCGATCTGTTCTTCCAACTTCTGGCGGGAAAAAGCTCCGCGGAGGCCGAGTAATCGATAGTAGTCATGGAATCTAACCTTTACTGTGCGATCAAATACTAGAAAAAAACGCGGATGAGGTGAGCCCCAGCCACATGCCATATATAGGGATTTTTACCAAAAAATCTAGGTATAGCGGCCAGCTAAGTTGGAAGACGCTTAAAACGCGCCAGAAGAGCTGGGGAATCGAGCAGTGTTCACTGATGCGGACTGCAGCGCGTCTAGCTCTTCAGCCGATAACCGGTCTTGAAGATCCACCACACCACGCCGAGGCAGATGGCGAGGAACAGCGCGATCATGGCGACGCTCACCCCCACGCTCACATCCGAGGTGCCGAAGAAGCTCCAGCGGAAGCCGCTGACGAGATAGACCACGGGGTTGATGAGAGAGATTTTCCGCCAGATCGGCGGCAGCACGTTGATCGAGTAGAACGTGCCGCCAAGGAAGGTGAGAGGCGTGATGATGAGCAGTGGTACGAGTTGAAGCTGCTCGAAGCCGTCGGCCCACATGCCGATGACGAAGCCGAGCAGGCTGAACGTCACCGCCGTCAGCACGAGAAAGCCAGCCATCCACAGTGGATGATCGATGTGAAGCGGCACGAACAGGGCCGCGGTGGCAAGGATGATCAAGCCAATGATGATCGACTTGGTGGCGGCCGCGCCCACATAGCCAATGACGATCTCGACCGGCGAGATAGGCGCCGAGAGATGCTCATAGATCGTGCCGGTAAAGCGCGGGAAATAGATACCGAAAGACGCGTTGGCCACGCTCTGGGTCAGCAAGGTTAGCATGATCAAGCCTGGCACGATGAAGGCGCCGTACGGCACGCCTTCGATCGAAGTGATGCGTGAGCCGATCGCCGCGCCGAACACGACGAAATAGAGCGAGGTGGCAATCACTGGCGAGACCAGGCTTTGCAGGAACGTGCGTCCCCACCGCGCCATCTCGAATTTGTAGATCGCGATAATGGCAGGCAGGTTCATCGGTCGCGCCTCACCAAATCGACGAAGATGTCCTCGAGAGAGCTTTGCGTGGTTTCGAGGTCCTTGAAACGAATGCCGGCTTGCGCGAGGTCGGTCAAAAGATGGGTGATGCCTGTGCGTGGACCTTGGCTATCATAGGTGTAGATCAGCTCGCTGCCGCCATTGGCGAGGGTGAGATGGTG
>Ga0315537_1002390_pt1 | contig 14361 bp, 11 predicted proteins | sample SalMarSW160270MG_FD_203091 | JGI IMG/M metagenome (GOLD analysis project Ga0315537, IMG submission 203091) | Salt marsh sediment microbial communities from the Plum Island Ecosystem LTER, Massachusetts, United States - Salt Marsh Sediment SW1602-70 ... | reverse complement strand
CCTTGTCCAATGTGTTTTGGGGCAATTGTCCAGTCTTATATAAAAAAATTAGTTTATGGTATCAATTTAGATAAAAGCGGAGCAACTTCTCTTAAAGACAATCTTCCCGAATTTTATAATCTTTCGAAGAGAGGAGATGTAGAAATTATTAGCGGTGTTTTAGAAGATAAATGTAGAGAAGTTTTTATGAAAAGTAATTATGCAAAAGAATTAGTTAAAAAAGGCCGGATTAATAACTTATAAAAACCATTTTAACTTCTGTCTTTCATGGCAGAGAAAATAAAATTGACTTTTCTTGGGACGAGTGATGCTGTACCAAGTGCATCGAGAAATCATCCTGCAGTTTTGCTGACATACAAAGGAGAAAATATTTTAATTGACTGCGGCGAAGGAACTCAAAGGCAATTCAGAAAAGCAGGTCTTAATCCTTGCCGGCTCACGAGAATTTTGATAACACACTGGCATGCAGATCACATTTTGGGAATTCCTGGTTTACTGAAAACACTCGGCCTTAGCAGCTACAATAAAAAACTTTTTGTTTATGGCCCAAAGGGGACAAAGGTTCTGATGAAATCTCTTTTAAAATTATTCGGTGTCAGAGAAGATTATTCTATTGAGATTAAAGAGGTCTCTGGGAGATTTTTTGAAACAGATGATTTTTATCTGGAATCTAAGGCTATGAGTCATGGAATAAAATGTAATGCATACTCTTTTGTAAAAAAAGCGCAGGTAAGAATTGACAAAAAAAAGCTGAAAAAATTAGGGATTCCTGAAGGTCCACATCTGAAAAATTTGAAAAAAGGCAAGAACATAATTTACAAAGGGAAAAAATATTCTGCTAAGAAACTTACTTACAAAGAGCCGGATAAGAAAATCTCTTTTGTGTTGGACACTTCTCTCAATAAAAATATTGTGCCTTTTGTTAAAAGTTCAGATGTTCTGGTTTGTGAATCTTCGTATGCTTATGAACTAGAGAATTTGGCTAAGAGGCATCATCATCTAACAGCGAGTCAGGCAGCAGAAATAGCAAAAAGAGCTAAAGCAAAAAATCTTTTTTTAATTCATGTCAGCCAGAGATTTTCTAAAAATATGAAAGGCATTTTAAAAGAAGCTAGAAAAATTTTCAGAAATAGTTATTTACCAAAAGATTTGGATACTTTTAGTGCCTGAACTGATCTGAGTAAAGCCAGTTTTTTCCTTATAGAAAGATTTTAAATAGAATTCTCTCTTAGTTTTTATAAGTTGAAGGCCCCTGTAGCTCAGCCTGGATAGAGCGACTGCCTTCTAAGCAGTAGGTCGCAGGTTCAAACCCTGTCGGGGGCATGCGGGGATGGCGAAGAGGTTAACGCGCTCGGTTGCAGCCCGAGTATTCCTGGGTTCAATTCCCAGTCCTCGCTTTTTATAATAAAATGAGAAAAGTATATTTAATTCATGGGTGGGGAGGAAGTTCAGAAGGAGGTTGGTTTGACTGGTTAAAACAAGAACTTCCAAAAAAAAGTTTTGAAGTTGAATCTTTTGATATGCCAAATACTGATGAACCTAAAATTGAGGAATGGGTGAGATATTTAGAGGAAAAAATTAATCCAGGTGAAATCGACGAGAAAACTTATTTTGTTGGGCACAGTATTGGATGCCAGACTATCATGAGATTTTTGGAAAAATTGCACAAGCACAAAAGGATTGCAGGATGTGTTTTTGTTGCTGGCTGGTTTGATTTAATCAATCTTGAGCCAGAAGAAATGGAAATTGCCCATCCCTGGATAAATTCCGAGATTCATTTTGAAAGAATTCTGGACCATTGCAATAATTTTCTGGCACTTTTTTCAGATGATGACCCTTATGTTCACTTGGATGAGATTGAAAAATTCAAAAAAAATTTAGATGCAAAAATAATTATCAAGCATAATAAAAAACATTTTAATGATGTGAAAGAAATTCCAGAGATTTTAGAATTTATTCGATGAAGAGAAGGTTCTTAGTAAATGTGAGAATTATCTTTCCTTTTCTGAAGCACGTATTTTTTTTGCTCTGTTCATAAGAGAAATTGCTCGTTTTTCTTTTTTTATTTTCTCTTTTAATTTCGCTTTTTTCTGTCTGATTTTAGAAATTTCTTCCATAAGGTAATTTTCAGATTTTTCAATTCCTATAAGTTTTTTTTCCAATCTTTTTAAATAACTGCTTTTTACCTCTTTATTTTTTTCCATAATCATTAATTATTTTTTCACTTTTTATGTTTTTCTATTTCCTTCCTTATTCTTTGTTTATAATATTTAAGTCCCCTATCTCTTTTTTCTTCTTTCTTTTTGAAAATAGACTTAAAAAAACCTTTTCTTTCTTTCTTCTTTTTTATTAATTTTGGAAATTTAATCTCTTTTTCCCCGAATTTACGCAATATGATTATTAAGATTATAAACGTTGAAATTATGCCTAAGATTATCCCTATTAAATTCAGATTTCTTAAAATAAAAGATGCCAATGATTTTTGTCCAATATTAAACCATGAAGTTGAGCTTGCTACTTCTCCATTATAAGTTGTTCTTACATAAAAGATATATGTGCCTAATTTTATATTTTTTGGAATTTCAAAACTCTTAACAAAACTTGTCTGAGTTTCTACAAAAATAGTTTCAGTTTCATACAGAATTTCATTTTCTTCCTCATCTTTTATAATATACTCTACAAATACGTCAGTAGTTCTTTCTCTTTCTAAATTAAAAATTTTTATATTAGAAATTAATTCTTCTCCTGGCATTAAATATCGAAATCTTTTTGGTATCTCCACTTTAACATCAAAAATAGGATTTCTGGATTCAACCTCAATTGAAACTAAAATTTCTTTTTCAATTATAGAACTAGCACCTGCTTTAATGATGAGTTTTCCAAGATATAAAGCAGGTGTAACCTCAGATCTCGCTAAAAAATCTAAGATGACCATTTTAGATTCACCAGCATTTAAGCTGAAACTTAATTCATCTACCTTTAAAAATTTTTCAATGTTTTGGGTTTGGATTGTAAAACTTAATACTTTATTTCCTGTATTTTTTATGATGAAGAAATCTTTTGCTGTCCCTCCTTGTTTTAAGGTTACTGAAAGAGTTTCTTTATCTACAGAAAAATCCTTTTTACCAGCTCTTCCCCCGCCACTTCCCCCTGTTATGACAGCTCCTGCAGGTGTTTCTTCCGCAGAATAAACTGTAAAATGTGTTACATTAAATACAAGGGTGCCGGTTTCACTAGAATAACTCTGTTCTGTGCAGATAGTTGAAGGACAGACACTCCCATCTCTTAATATCCTAGGATTACTAAATGTTAAATTATAAAGAGAAAGTGTTGCTGACTTATTGAAATTTGGGATAGCTGTTGAGTTTAATTCTATTCTATTTGGGGATATATTAATATAAGTGTCTAAGTCAAGTTTATTATCACCAGTATTAGAGTCATTTGTTGAATTAATAATTTCATTAAAATTTATTTTTCCATGTTGTGTGTTTTCTAAAATTATTCCTGATAGGTTTTGTAAGTCTTCGTAAGTATACTCAATGAAATCAGTTGAATTACCTTTTGTAGAGCCGTTATACTCGCTGTATGAGATTATGAATCTTGTAGAATTTACAATAAAGCTTACATTTTCTGTTGTTGTTCCATAAGTATTATTCGCGTGTAAATAAAGTATATGTCCCCCCTGAGAAGTATTGAAATATATTGAAGAGGTTATAGTTGTATTATCTCCATTGTCGAGATTATACCATATGTTTTCAGCATTAACTGCTGAATAATCTAATAATAGGGATATATTAGTTAAGTAAGTTTTATTTTGGGGGGAAATTATGGATAATGTAGGGCTAGTAGGTAATACTTGTATTGATATGTTTGTCGGCTGAACTGATACCTTTCCTGTTAGGATACTTGTTGCTGGCAAAATAATTAATATAATAAAAAGTAAAAAAATAAATAAAAAAATTTCTCTTTTTTTCATAAAACAAAGAATAATAATATATATTTAAATTTATCAGAATTATTTAGACTTCTTTTTCTTCCCAAATTTCTTCCTTAAAATGATTATAATAAAGATTATGATTGCTAAAATTATGCATGCTCCAATAATTATAATAAATTTATTGCTTTCTACTTTTCCTGAGACTAAAACATCAAATGCAACAGTCATCCCTGTTCCCAACATCACAGCACCGCCTTCTCCTCCAGGGGTTACAGTTCTAACTTCAGCAATAAGTTTATAAGAAGTATTTTCAGCCTCTCTTGGAATTTTTATTTTTAATGGAACAAAAGTATCTGAGGTTTTTGATTTAACAGTGTATATATCTTCTTTCAAACTTGCTATTTCCAAGCCCTCTTTTATTTCAACCTTGACATTTACATCTTCTTCCCCCACCATATTTTGCAAATTTAAGTTAACTGTTTTTGTTTCTCCTGCCGCCAATGTTAGGGGATTTCCTTCCCAGTAAGGAGAGCTGACTCCAAAGGCATTAACTAGACTAATTAAAATTACTATTAGAAAAATTGGTAATATAATTTTCATTATTTTATTATTAGTTATTTGCATTTTAATAAGCTATTGTCCAGCTACCTCCTTCTGATGTTGAATAAGTCTGAGAAGATATGTCTGAAGGAACCTCAACTATGCAATAATAAAGTTCTTCTTGTCCAGCCCCTCCTCCTGCTGATAGATTCCCTGGATTTGAATCACTGCTTGTTATTTCTGTAGCTGTATTATTTACAAGATTTGTGCCGTCGCATTCTGCAGCCCCACCAGTATCTATATCCACAGAGAAATTAACAACAGGTATATATTCACTTGCAGTGGTTTCACCGAGAAGATTAATTCCTGTTAAATCAATTGTTCCATCATAGTTTCCTGTATTATTAACTGTTGTAGGATCATTATCTGATACCTGATTTGTTGCACCAATAGAAACACCAGGCCATGTTAATGATGTGGGGGATATAGCCATTGCTTTTAATTCATTGTAGGTAAAAGTTGTTGAATCATTATAAACACGTGTTTGGTTTCCTAAATCTGTTCCACTTACATTAATAGTCCAGGCCCCACTCCCGTCCCAATACCACATAGTTATTAAGCAAGAATAATTTGCTGAGGTTGCATCTAAATCCCCAACCAACACACAGCTTGAGTTATATCTTGTTGTCTCTCCTGCTTTGCTGAAAGTTGCATTCACACTTGAGTCATTCAAATCACCAACACCATCTGCATCATACATAATCGCGTAAAATGTTATTGCTTTTGAAGAAGATTCTGTCGGGTCTGTGTTTGGTATTGAAGAAACAGTGGTTATTTGTGCTTGATTAGCACCTGCAACAGTAATTGATATATTTGTTTCCTGGCTTGTTACCTTGCCTGTAATCTTTCCCCATAAATCAGAAAAATCCATTGCAGATACAAAGGAATAAGATAAGACTATTATTAAAAGTAAAATTAAAAGGTTAATCTCTCTCTTTTTCATTTTTTAATTAAGTTATTTTAGTTTTTAAATATTATTATCTTTTATTTTTTTAGTAGCCCTTGAATAAATCGTCCATATGTTTCTTTGGTCTCTATTTAATGATTTTGCTATTTCAATGTATTTCAATCCTTTTTGTTTTAGATAAATAATAACAGATTCAAGTATTGTTAATTTGTTATTTTCAAATATTGAAATGGGCAAGAATATTTTTGTTTCTTTCGGCTTAATTGATTCTTTTTGTTTATTTATTGCCTTATTATATGCTGTCCAAATTGTTCTTTCATTTCTTTCAAGTTCTTTTGCAATGTCACTATAATTCATATTTAAATTCTCCTTCATATATTTTGTTATTGCTTCCAAACCACCAAGTTCTTTGGAGAAAATTGTTATTGGAATTAAGAATTCTTTTCCTCCAATTATTTTATTAATTTCCCTTCTGCTTATTTTATATTTTGTTTTTAATTTTTCAAGTATTATTTTAATTATTTCTTTTTTATTTAATGAATATTCTTCTTTTAATTCATCTAAGATAAGATTCAATGCCCCTATAAGTTTATCATCTTTTACTAATTTCTTCTTCTTTTTCTTCTTCTGTTTTGTCTTTTTATTACTTAATTGAGCAGAGTATACAAAAATGAAACTCATAACAATTTTTATTGTCCAGCTTCCTGCTTTTGAAGTTGAATAAGTCTGGGAAGATATTTGGGGGACTTGTCTTATGCAATAATAAAGTTGTTCTTGTCCTGCCCCCCCTCCTACTGATAAATTCCCCTTCGGTAATGTTGCTCCGGTTATGCCTGTTTCTGTTCCATTTACAAAAGTTGTGCCGTCGCACTCTGCAGGAGGTGAGCCTCCTGTATCTATATCTACAGAAAAATTCCCAACACCAATAAAGACACTATCATCAGTTTCTCCGTATAAGTCTATTCCAATTACTCTTAAATTTCCAGACGTTATTTCTGCATTTCCTGTATTATTAACTGTTGTAGGATCATTATCTGATGTCTGGTTTTTTGCTCCAGTTTGTACATCTAATGAAATCTGAGTTGGAGAAATTACAATTGCCTGTAATAAATTGTAAGTAAAAGTTTCTGTATCATTTGTAGCAGAAGCTGGCTCATCATCTTCACCATAAACTGTTATTGTCCAGGCCCCATTCCCATCAAAATACCACATGGTTATTGTGCAGGAATAATTCGCAGAGTTTGCATCTAAGTCTCCAACTAGCACACAGCTTGAATTGTATCTTGTTGTTTGTCCTGATTTGCTAAAGCTTGCATTTACACTTGCGTCATTTAAATCACCAACACCATCTGCGTCATACATTGTTGCATAAAATGTTATTAACTTTGAGGAAGATTCTGTCGGGTCTGTGTTTGGTATTGGTGAGACAAATGTTATCTGTGGAGCCTGATTTGGCACTGATGTTACATTTATTGTTAAATCAGAAAAATCATGAGAGTTCCAATTGTTTAATGTGTCATTTGCATGAACCTTGCTATAATTCCATAATCCTGTTGCTGTCCCCTGAATTTCAACTCCATAGATGTTATCATCACTTCCCCCATCACAGGTTGTGGAGCCTGCATCAGTCATTGTATAATTTAACCAGTCAGTTGTATTCCAGATTTCTGCATAAACAGCACTGACTCCGCTGGAATCTGTTGCAGTTATGTTCAGGCAAAAATATTCATTTTGGTAAATTTCAGTTTCATTAGCTCCTTCATTACTTATTGCTGGACCTTCGGTATCTCCCCCCCCGTGGCTTATGTTTAAGCAACAGCTTTTGTTGAAGTAGCCTGAATATGTATTGCTTCCAGCTAAATCAATTGCTCTTGCCCTCAAATCAATGCAATTTTGGTCATCTGAATCAGTTGTATTCCATGTTAAAAAAGTAGATTCTGTATGGTTTCCAATTTCTATCCATAACTTACCATTAATACTTATCCAAATATTTGTATAATTGATTTGGTCTGGAAAAGTTTCATTATGGTCCATATAAACGCCTTTTATTCTTAGGTCTTGATTTACAGAGCTTGCCCATGCAGTTAGTATTTCTGAATCTGTTGTGCTCAAGGAAAAGTTCTCATCATTTGTTTGTAGTCCTGTTCCTGTATAAGTTGAAGGCAAATCAAAATTTCCAATTGAAACCCAGCCTGTTCCATTATACATTTCAAGCCATAAATCAGGGTCATTTGTTGATTGGTCTACAGAAGCTCTGGGGTCATAAGAAGTAACATCAACTTGTATTGTGACATTAGTTATGCCTACTCCATCAACACCAACATCAGTATATTCTGTTGCTGTTGTGTTTGTTTCGTTTGATGCTCCCCCTCCTGTAATATTAAGATAAACAACATCAACACATATATCACCATAATAACTAGTACCTGATAATCCATTTATTCTTATCTGATGTGTTCCAGTATAAGGTGCGTTTGCACCATCCGATGCATATGCAAGACCATGTGACCATGCTTGACCAAAACCTGTTTGTATCTGTCCAGGACCCGCGCTCCAGAGTTCATCCCAACCACTATCATAATCTATCTCAATTTTTAAAGTTTGTATATGCGCACCATACATATAATACAAGAAGTCAAGAACTAAAGTATCACTAGAAGTTAATTCGAATTCAGAGCTGACGAGATAATTGTTTTCATTAGTGTGACTTGATGACTCTATATAAATAAAATAGTCACCTTCTACATTGACATTGTCACCTGTGGTACCTGATGGCGTATTACCATCACCATACAACCAATAATAGTCACCCCCACCATCAGCCCAATTACTTGTAGATACTTGACCTTCTGCCGGACCTTCATTGAAACCATCATATAATGCAATTCCCCCTCCACTTCCCCCACTCCCAGCCATACTAACATCTGTTGAATTTTCGCTTGTTACTATATCTTCTAAAGAAGCTTCAATGAAATAAGTTATATCATCTGAATCATCGTCTACGGAGCCAGAGGCATTTATATTAACAGTAGTATCAATAGTTATGTTACAATTTCCCCCATCACAAGTTATGTTTGTTGGTGTTGATGGTGCGGAATTGGTTATTGCAGGTGCAAATGATGCAGCAACTCTTGCCAAACGATTGGCAGTTCCTGTAAAAGTAGAATCTACTGATGTTTCCCCATCTGCACCACGAAGTTCTGTAACAGCAAATTGTGAAGAAGCATCTTGAAAGTCCCACAATTCTTCCTGACTTTGGCCATGTGCCCAAGAACCTGTATTTCCTTCGTCCATTGCTGAAAACACCCAAGCATCAGTAGAAGGACTAATTGTATTTTCAATTGTAGAACCCGATGTTTGATAAGTTCCGTCTGTGGCTTCAGGTATTCCCTGATTTACACCAGTATATTCAGCAGCATATGCCTTAAAATCTAATGTACTTGCTGGAGTAATTGTAGCTGATACTGTATTAGCACCATTAGATGGAAGGTCATTCTCCAGAATATACCAAATTTCTGCTCTGTTTTGGTATCCTGTTCCTGTTCCACCATCTTCAACAGCCTGGGTCATGGATTGTCCACCATAAGTTACACTTGTTACATCATTTTCACCATTATTTTCAGCACCAAAGTAAACAACAACTAATCTGTTATCTCCTTCGACAAGAGTGTGTGAAAATTCTAATGGTGAAGCTGCACTTGAATTATATGTATCTGTTCCTACTTTTGTTATCTCTGCTAGAGGATCAACAATATAATCAATTTCGATATTTCCGTCTAAAATCTTTAAATCAAAAACATCCTTTTGTCCTTGGAGATTGGTTAAGTAAGCTGTATTATATTCATTTGAATTAATTTCAGAAAATTCTGCAATTAATTCTGTGCCATTAATTTCATAAACTTCTATTCTTGGATCTCCGTTTGTAATGCGGGGGTAAATTGTTATATCTTTTGTATTATCAAGTGCCCTTTCAAAAGTGACTCTTATATACTCTCCATCTGAAATTTCCTCACTCCATATATCATCTAACTCCTTAACTTCTTCATAAATGTCAGAAATAAATTCCTTATTCTCATTAAGGTGCTCTGCTTTTGTTATAACAATTATTTCAAATGTTTGCTCTGACAAACTCGGCACAACCCATTCAATATAGTCATAAATTCCGTTGCTGTCTGAATCATTTATGTTCTGTATGGGTATATATGAGTCATTTTCAATCCAGTAAATTTTTACAGAAAAGGGATTTTTGATATTAAGCTTTTCGTTTAACTCTGTGAAAGCCAGAACATTTTCATAGTGAATTGTTTCTGGGCCAACAATAGTTATCTTTTTTCCATTCTGCAAGTCTTCTTCAATTGCATAAGGTGCAGGAGTTTCATATTCAATTTCATATTCTGCAGTCTCATCATCAATCTCTACCTCAATTTCTTTTTCTTCTCCTTCTGTTGCTATTGCCTTTCCTGTTATTGTTCCAAATATTTTATTTAAAAAATTTTTGAAGAAATTAAATATCTTTAAAATTATTGATTCTTTTTCTCCTGTTCCAATAACTCCTCCTGTAATGCTTGCTCTTGCCTTTGTTTCTTGTTTTTCTTTTATTTTATTAATTTGTATGTTTTCTGCCTCTTTTGGCAGTTTTAATGTCAGATTTCCAGGGGTCTCTGGAGAAATTTGTTTTTTCCATTTAACTGGCTGTCCAAGAACTGCTTGCTGTTGGATTGTTGTGATGGTTGCATTTGCAGTGATATTTATTTCTTCAGTAATCTCTTCAGTAATATTTTCTGTTATATTTGTTTCAGGTATCTCTTCAGGAACCTCTGCAGTTGCATTCTCTTCTGACTCTGTTATATTTGTTTCTGGTTCTTCAGGTATTTCTTCAGTGATATTCTCTTCTGGTTCTGTAATGTTTACTTCAGTTTCATTTTCTGTTATATTAACTGGTACCTCTTCTTCAGAAATTTCTGTTATATTCTCTTCTGATTTTGTTATATTTTCTTCAGCTGATTCTTCTGTTGTTTCAGAAAAAGGAGGAGATTTCTCTTGGGAAGAACTTATATTTGTTTGGTTTTGAGAAATCTCTCCTTTTATTTCATCTGAATCTGATTCATTAAATTCTGTAATATTTTTGGTCAAATTCTCCTGTTCCTGCACTCCAAAACCAGTGAATTTCACTGATGTATTAAGAATGCTTAAGGTTAAAACAGAAAAGAAAAATAAGAAAAGAAAACTATTCAAAATTTTTTTCCTTAATAAAGTCTTTTTCTGTTCTTTTATCTTTTTTTTACATCCTTTTATGTAATTATCATAATACTCAATCCATCCTTTTATTGTTCTTCCTTCGAAATGTTTGTAAATAGTCTCAACATAAAAATCATAGAAAATTTCCCCCTTCTGATATTTTTCTTCTAGTTTATTTAAATAATCTAAAAAATATTTTTCACCTTTTTCAGCAAGGTTTATTTTCTCCCTTAATGACAAAATTATAGCTTTAGCTATTCGAGTTCTTCCCATTACCTATCATGTATGTAATTAGCCTTAAAAAAGTATGTATTTTTATAAGAATACTTATTATATATGTATATAAATATTTAAATGTAGTTAATACCAAAGATTTATATATCTATTTGTAGTGTATAACTCTATGGCTTTTATAGTTAAACAAAAAGTTCATGGAAAAGATTATTATTATCTTCGAAAAAGCGTGAGAGAGGGTAAAAAGGTTATAAGCAAGTGCCTTGGTTATCTTGGAAAAGATAAAAAACAAGCAGAGAAAAAAGCCAGACAAATAATCGAAAAAATGAAGAAAGAAAAATCAAAAGACACCAAACCTGCCTCACATTTAGGAAAATTGAAAAAAAAGGTATCAGTTATGGAAAAGCAGAATATTTCAATTGAAGAACTTGCGACTTTTTGCAGGAGAAAAGGTTTTGTTTATCCTTCAGGAGAAATTTATGGGGGATTTGCAGGTTTCTGGGATTTTGGTCATTTAGGGGTTGAACTTAAAAATAATATTAAGAGAGCCTGGTGGGACTTCCATGTAAAACAGAGGGATGATATTGCCGGAATTGACGGCAGCATTATCACACATCCAAAAACATGGGAAGCTTCAGGCCATGTTGAAAGTTTTAGCGATATTTTTGTTGTTTGCAAAAAATGCAAAAAACAAAGTAAGACTAGCAAAGGCGAACTTGGAAAAACAAAATGTGAATTTTGCGGCGGAGATTACGACGAGAAGACAGCAAAGGAATTCAAATTAATGTTTGAGGTTATGGTTGGAGGAGATTCTAAGAGTTATCTAAGACCTGAGACTGCCCAGCTGATTTTTACTAATTTTAAATCTGTTTATGAAAATGCTAGGTTGAAATTGCCCTGTGGAATTGCTCAGATTGGAAAAGCATTCAGAAACGAAATTGCTCCAAGGGATTTTTTGTTCCGTTCCAGAGAATTTGAGCAGATGGAAATTGAATACTTTGTAAACCCTAAAAAAGAAGTTTGTCCTTATGAAATTCCTGATGTGGAAATTTTGGTCTACGATGATGAAGCCCAGGAAAAAAATCAGGAGCCTGTAAAAATGAAAATAAAAGAATCTCTGAAAAAAAAGATAATAAAAAAAGACTGGCACGCTTACTGGCTCGCGACAGAGTTTTTATGGTTTAAAAGTCTTGGAGCAAACCCTGAAAATTTTAGGATAAGACAGCATAAAAAATACGAGCTTTCCCATTACTCAACTGATACTTGGGATTTGGAATATAAATTTCCTTTTGGATGGAAAGAACTTGAAGGCATTGCAGACCGCGGAGATTATGATTTAAGCCAGCATGAAAAATTTTCCAAAAAAGACCTAAAGGTTTTTGACTCTGCGACAGAAAAAAAAGTTCTCCCTCATGTTGTTTGCGAGCCAAGCCTTGGTGTTGAAAGGGCTTTTCTTGTTTTTATGTTTGATTCTTATTTTTTTGATAAGAAGAGAGAGAATATAGTGTTAAAAATTCATCCAAGTCTTGCACCCGTCAAAGCAGCCATATTTCCGATTGTAAAAACCAATGAAAAAATTGTTAAACTTTCGAAAGAGATCTATAGTTCTTTAAAAAAAGATTTTAACGTTGTCTTTGATATGGGAGGAAGTGTTGGCCGGAGATATTCACGGGCTGATGAAACAGGAATCCCTTTCTGCATAACTGTTGATGAACTCAGTCTGGATAAAAAAGATGTAACAATCAGATTCAGAGATTCTACAGAGCAAGTAAGAATTAAAATTAGCGAGATTAATAAAACCCTAAAAAATGGAATAGAGGGAGAAAATATCAAAAAATTTGGTAAACTCGTGGATACAAGAAAAAAGTAATTTGAATTTTCTACAAAAAGATCAAAAATAAAAAAGAAACCTTTTATACCTTTTTTATCGACGGGAAAAGGACAAACAAAATCCTCCGGAATATCTCACCAAAAAATTTATAAAAAAATTTATAAACAATTAATTCATAATATTCTTAATTAAAATGAGGTGTTAACAATGGCTAAAAGAAAAAAGGCTAAGAAGAAAAAGAAAACCACAAAAAAGAAAAAGAAAAAGAAAACCACAAAAAAGAAAAAGAAGAAAAAAAGATAAATTCCCTATTTTATTTTTTATTTTTTATTAGATTTTAATTTATGATATCTCATCTTTTTTGATAATTGTATTTATCAGAATTTTTTTGTCATTAAGTTTTTAAATTTTGAAGTATTGATTCTTTCATGAAAGAGTGTATTTTTTGTAAGATTGCTGCTAAAGAAATTCCTACAGAGATAGTTTATGAAGATAGCAACTTTATTGCGTTTATGGATATTAATCCTCAGTCGCCAGGACACGTGCAGGTTATTCCTAAAAATCATTACAGGTGGGTCTGGGATGTACCAAATATAGGGGAATATTTCGAACTGGTTCAGAAAATAGCTAGGGCTCAACAAAAAGCTTTCGGAACCGAATGGATTATTTCTAAAATTATCGGCGAAGAAGTTCCTCATGCACACGTGTGGGTTTTTCCAGGAGATGTAAAAGCAGATAAAAGAGATATCAAAGGAAATGCAGAGAGAATCAGAGCTTCTTTAAATAAAATCTAAAAATGTCTCTGGGGGGAGTTTAACCCCCGACCTCCTGCTCATGAGACAGGCGCTCTTGACGCTGAGCTACAGAGACAAGATTAATAAACGCATTTGATTTAAAAGTTTTGAGGTTATCAAATTAGAAATTTGAAATGACTGAAACAATAATTGCAAATGCTACCGGTGCTATTGATACTCTTACTTCCCCTCTATTTTCTATTACAAAACTTATTCAGGCACTTGGCGGAATCATTCTTCTCTATTTAATTTTTAGTATAATTAATGTAGTGATAAACTGGAAAAAGAATAAAGAGATTAAGAAGATAAGAAATGATGTTAAGAATATAAAAAGACTTTTATGATAATTAATATCATTTATTTACTGCTTTTGTTTCTTAATTCTTGCGATGAATCCTGCTATTTGATTTTTTATTTTCTTGCTTGGAATTGTGTTCCCAAGAATTTTTTTATTTCCCTCAAAGCTCTCACTGAATTTAATACCTTTCTTTATTAGCTCTTTAGTCGTTCTCTTTATCAGTTTTGTTTTTATTTTTCCCATTTTATCCTGTGTTAATAATCTATCTTTTTGTCTATTTTTAAAAGTTTTTATCTGTCCCTCTTTTTTATTTTAGAGTTTTTCAAAAGAGTAGAGATTTTTTGTTGCATTAATTAAATCCTCCACCTTTTTTAGAGGACCTCCGGAATTCGCAATCATATACGGAAGTCCAAATTCAGCAGCTTTTTTTGCAGCTTTTATAATGTCTGCTTCGTTAATTTTCTTTTTTTTATACGCTATGAATATTCTCGCTGTCCCGCTGTCCCTCTTTTTTATTTTTAA
>Ga0315537_1002386_pt1 | contig 14373 bp, 8 predicted proteins | sample SalMarSW160270MG_FD_203091 | JGI IMG/M metagenome (GOLD analysis project Ga0315537, IMG submission 203091) | Salt marsh sediment microbial communities from the Plum Island Ecosystem LTER, Massachusetts, United States - Salt Marsh Sediment SW1602-70 ... | reverse complement strand
GAGAAATATGCATGGGAAACAGGGAGAGGATCCTGTGTGCCTCCACCGCAGCCGGACCTGCGTTCGAAGGCACCAACATTACAATGGGCATGACGGCATCCACCGGTGCCATATCTTCCGTTTTTATAGAAAATAACAAGCTCTCATACCATACTATTGGTAATGAAAAAGCACGCGGGATCTGCGGCAGCGGTCTCATTGATGCCATTGCCATTTTTCTTGAACAAGGTTGGATCGACAGTACGGGACAGATAGCAGGAAACAACGATAAAATCTTTCTTGACGAAGAAGTGTTTCTGAACCAGAAGGATATCTATGAATTCCAACTTGCCAAAGCAGCCATTGCTTCAGGTGTAGATATTCTTGCTGCTCAACTGGAAATAGAAAAACCGGAGATCGACAGTTTGTATATTGCGGGAGCATTTGGAAATTTCATTAACCTCGAGAATGCCGTTAGGCTCGGTTTGCTGGAATTTCCTGTTGAACAGATCACCCGGTTTGGGAATACAGCCCTGATCGGTGCGAAAATGGCACTTTTCCAGGAACATAAAGAGTGGGAAGAGATGTTACAAATTACAAGGCACCTCTCCCTCGAATCCTTCCGGGAATTCCAGGATATTTTTGTATCTAAAATGTTTTTTGGCTGACCGGGTACCTTTCATGTGCCAGTTCAGTATCTGATTAATGAACCAGCCATTAAAAGAAAAAATAGGATTACTATCATGAAAATCAAACGTAAAACATTTGTCATCCTTCTGGTAACATTATCAATCAATTCTCTGCTAACCAGTTGTCGTGTTGGCACCAGTGAAAACGACACACCACCAAACATTATCCTTATCGTTGCCGATGACCTGGGGTATAATGAACCGGGGTGTTATGGACAGGAGATCATTAAAACTCCTTTCATTGATCAATTGGCGGAGGAAGGTATGCGGTTTACCCAGTTTTACTCCGGCAGCCCTGTCTGTGCTCCATCACGGTGTGTCCTGATGACCGGGCAGCATACCGGCCATGCTTTTGTCCGTGACAATTTTGAAGTGAAAGGGGGTGACGGTTTCTGGGGTCAGATGCCCCTGGCAGATAGTTTGATAACCCTGGCTGAAATATTGAAAGGGAAAGGATATGCTACAGGAGCAATGGGCAAATGGGGCCTTGGGAAGGTCGGCTCGGAAGGAGATCCCAACAACCAGGGTTTTGACCTGTTCTTTGGATACAATTGCCAGCGCCATGCCCATAACCACTATCCCCGGTATCTCATCAGGAACCAGGATACCGTCTGGCTGGAGGGAAATTCGCGTGAACTATATGGTGAGCAGTATTCCCAGGATCTTTTCATCGAGGAAGCGAAACAGTTCATTTCTGAGAACAGGGATAAGCCATTTTTCCTCTATCTGCCTTTTATCATACCACACCTGTCAATCCAGGTACCTGAAAAGAGCCTGGAAGAATACAAAGGAATAATTCCTGAAGAGGAGTATGTTCACCGGGGTTATCTTCAGCATCCTTTCCCGAGAGCAGGGTACGCTGCCATGATCACTCACATGGACAGGGGAATTGGTGAGATACTTGATCTTCTGGAAGAGCTGAGAATTGATGAGAACACACTGGTTATTTTTACATCCGATAACGGTCCGACTTATGACCGGCTCGGAGGATCTGATTCAAAATTTTTTAATAGTGCCGGACCCTTCAGGGGACTGAAAGGAAGTGTTTATGAAGGGGGAATCAGGGTGCCTCTGGTTGCATGCTGGCCGGGGAAAATTCAACCCGGATCGGTTGCTGATCATATTGGAGCATTCCAGGATCTGCTGCCCACACTTGCCGAAATTTCCGGTGCCGATTTCCCGGCAAACATCGATGGGATACCCTTTACCCCTACCCTGTGCGGTAAGGAAGATCAGAAAAACCATGAATACCTCTACATGGAATTTCCATCATACGGAGGGCAACAAATGGTGCGATTGGGTGACTGGAAGGGCGTACGTCAAAACATTTTCAGGGACAGCCTGCATATCGAGTTGTATAACCTGGCTGAAGATATTGGTGAGGTAAATGACATCTCAGAAGACCACCAGGATATCGTAAAACGGATCGAGGAGATCATGAAAACCGCCCGTGTCCCTTCGAGGGAGTTCCCGTCGGGCATCCTGGATAGGATGCAGTTAAAGGTTAAATGAAAAATGTTAAATGTATAATAGATAGATGAAGAAGAAGGTTAGAAGTTTTGAAGATTTAGAATGTTGGAAAGCCTGTAGAGAAGTAAGGTGTTTTATTCAAAGCTTGATCAAGAAATTTCCGGAAGAAGAAAGATTTGCTTTAACGGATGGCATGAGAAGGGCATCTTATTCAATCACAGAGAATATTGCCGAAGGCTATGGTCGTTATCATTTCCAGGAAAACATTCAGTTTTGCAGGCAAAGCAGAGGATCACTCTATGAAATTAAAGATCAACTCATTAGTGCCCATGATAACAATTACATATCTGAGGAGGATCTAGCAAAGGGGCAAAAATTGATAATGATTGCACTGGCACTATTAAATGGATATATAAATTATCTGAATAAAGCAAAATCGAGGAATCAGAAACCAGATGAGAACATTACAGCAGAAGATATTGAAGAATATAACATTTAACATTTTTCATTTAACCATTAACTAAAACCATTTGCATGAAAGTAAAACTTCTCTACCTGGCTTTTCAATTTATTATATTTGCTACACAATCCACCCTCCCCCAATCCCTCGGTGGTGGAGAGGCGAATCCCGGGCTTACAACCCACCAGGAGGCACTGCAGCAGTGGATGGATATGCGGTTTGGAATGTTCATCCACTGGGGACCTGTAACGCTGCGGGGAACCGAGATCGGATGGTCCCGTGGACCCCAGGTGCCGATTGAAGAGTATGATCAACTCTACAAAGAGTTCAACCCGGTTTTGTTTGATGCTGCCAGATGGGTTCAGATCGCGAAAGAAGCAGGGATGAAATACCTGATCATTACTACGAAACACCATGATGGTTTTTCCCTCTGGGATTCAAAATTTACAGATTATGATATTGCTTCCACACCCTATGAAAAAGATATTATCCGGCAACTTTCTGATGAATGTAAAAAACAGGGTATCCTGTTTGGGACATATTACTCCATACTTGACTGGCATCATCCGGATTACACCACAAGGTATGGCGGAGATCCGAGACCGGTTGAGGAATCTGATATGACCCGGTATATTCCCTACCTGCATGGCCAGGTGGAAGAATTGATCACAGAATACGGTACAAACATCCTCTGGTTTGACGGGCAATGGGAGGATTCCTGGACACATGAAGAAGGGATGAAACTCTACCGGCATTGCCGGAATCTTCGGAACGATATCCTGATAAACAACAGGGTGGATAAAGGACGTTTCGCCGGAAAAGATATCAGGGAACCGATATATGCCGGTGATTTTGGCACACCGGAACAAAAGATCGGGGAATTCAACCTGGGATTCCCCTGGGAATCCTGCATCACCATTTGCAAACAGTGGGCATGGAAGCCCAACGACTCACTAAAATCCAGGAAGGAATGTATCCAGACCCTTGCATTAACAGCGGGGGGAAACGGGAATCTCCTGCTGAACGTTGGCCCAATGATGGATGGTAGAATCGAACAGCGGCAGATTGACCGCCTGAAGGAGATTGGGGAATGGTTAAACAAATATGGTGAATCAATCTATGGGACCCGGGGAGGTCCGTTTAAACCTCAACACTGGATCGCATCAACACATAAAGGGAACAAGATCTATATTCACCTGCTAAAATGGCCGGATGGAGAATTAATCCTGCCTGTGATAAAAAGTGTTAAAGTCAAAGGTGTAGAATTGCTGAAAGACAAAACGCTGACCTTTGAACAAAAAATGGGAGAAATAGTGATCCACTTGCCGGAGGAGCCTGTCGATCCGGATGACACGGTTCTTGTGATTGAACTGAACAAACCCCTGGAAGGTTTTACACCCATGAATGTGCCGGAACATACTCTGAAGAAATAAAATGAACGGAATGACTATGTCGCCCCTTCAGGGCTCAATATATTTGCAATGCATGGTTTCTACTATATATCGTCCCTTCGGGTATCTACTATATATCGTCCCTTCGGGACTAAGCAAGTTGGTACTTTTATAGAGATTTAAACAGGAAATCGTGTGAATCCAAAATGGGTGAATTAAGAAACCAGTGTTCATACTGCACAAAATCCCGAAGGGATGACATACATGTAGAAATTTACAGCTAAGAAAACCAAGTAGCCCTGAAGGGGCGACATAATATTCCTTTTTTGAATTTATGCAATAACTTATTAACTTATCCTTTAGAGATGCCTACAGCATAACTTATACACTTATAACCATACACATGAAAAAAGCCTCCTTTCTGTTCATAACTGCATTACTTATCTGTGCCTGCACTACAAAGCATCACAAACTGGAAACGGATCATTTTCGGATGAGCATTGACCAAAAGGGTTATGTCACTTCCCTGGTGGATAAATCCACCGGGAAAGATTATTTCCCGAAGGATCAGGAATCCCCACTGCTCAGTATCCGGATAAACAGCCACAATGAGTCTCCATCTGCAGTAACATTTGACCAACCAAACCATACCATTACATTATTGTTTTCTGAAAGCCAGGTTAAAGCCCTGATCAAAACCGAAGAGAAGAAGAGTCATCTCACTTTTGAACTGGTCTCTATTGAACATCCTGAAGAGATCGGGCTTATTCTATGGGGTCCGTTTACAACCACCATCAGGAAAACAATCGGTGAATCGGTAGGTGTGGTACGGGATGATGATTTTGCCGTTGGTATCCAGGCACTGAATTTAAAAACATTGGGCGGTTACCCCACCAATGAGGACGATTCAGAACCAGCTTATGATATTTTCTCAACTTCCAGCTACGTTGATGTCCAGGATAGTATCAAGATCCTTTACCGTGGACAAACAGCCAGGATTTCTGAATGCGGCAGCATTCTGCAGGCTTACTGCAGGAACAGGAATAAGGACAGGGTAATACCTGTCTGGAGGCATGAAAGGTATTTTGTGCCGGCGTTTGATGATGGTGGGGTTACCGGTTCAAAGATCGCGATTTTCGGATCTCCTGCCGATCAGGCATTATCCGTCCTGGAAGAGATTGAAATCGATGAGAACCTGCCCCATCCGGTGATCGATGGGGAATGGGGCAAGACTTCTCCAGGAGCTACGGCCGCATACCTGATCGTGGATTTTAGTGAGAAAAATCTTGATGAGGCATTGAACCTGGTCAGGAAAGCCGGGTTGAGATACCTTTACCATGGCAGCCCCTTCGCGAACTGGGGTCATTTTGATTTGAGGCAAGAGCTCTTTCCAGACAATTGGGAAAGCCTGAAGCGATGTGTTGAAAGTGCTGAAAAACAGGGCATCCGGATTGGCGTTCATACCCTTTCAAACTTCATAACCACCAATGATCCATATGTTACTCCGATACCGGATCCCCGGCTTGCCAGAGTAGGTGAAAGTCACATCGTAGATGATATTGACGCATCACAGACCGAAATTGAGATCGAGAGCCCCGATTTTTTTAACCAGATGGAGAATAATAATCTTCATGCTGCCGTTATCGGGGATGAAATCATCCGCTATAACCGGGTATCCGGGAATCCACCCTGGAGACTGATGGATTGCGAACGGGGGGCATTTGACACTCATGCATCTTCCCACAAAGCAGGTTTGACGATCGGCAAACTGATGGATCATGCCTATAAAACATTCCTGACAGATAATTCACTTTCTGAAGAGATGGCGGAAAAGATTGCGGACCTGTTTAATCAAACCGGCTTACGCCAGATCTCTTTTGACGGACTTGAAGGAAACTGGTCAACCGGTATGGGGCAGTATGGCAGGCAACGTTTTGTGAAGATCTGGTATGATCACCTTAATCCGGGGTTGCAGGAAAAAGTCATTACCGATGCAAGCAACCCAGGGCACTTCTTCTGGCATATGTTTACAAGGATGAACTGGGGCGAACCCTGGTATGCAGGCTTTCGGGAGAGCCAAACACAGCTTCGACTGCTAAACCAGGATTTCTTTCACCGTAACCTGATGCCAGCCATGCTGGGGTGGTTTCGCATGTCACCGGAGACCAGCATTGAGGATATTGAATGGTTGCTGGCTCGGGCTGCAGGATTCGATGCCGGTTTTTGCCTGGTTACATCACCCGCGATTGTAGAGAAGAACGGGCATGGTGAAGAAATCCTGCAGACGATAAAAGAGTGGGAGACCCTTCGCATGGGGAATGCATTCAATAACGACCAGAAACTATTGATGAAGGACATAAACAGGGAATTCCATCTCGAAAAACTGTCTGAAAAAACCTGGGACTGGATTCCTGTCCATGCCAGCCTGAAGAACGACCATCCAAGGTCAGACAAACAACCCGGAGAGCCTTCTGCAACAACATTCAATTTTACCAATCCATACGGAGAGCAGCATCTTCAATATACCATCAAGCTGGTTACTGATTCTCCATCCGTGAGGTTTTCGGATATTTCAATTGAGCTTGATCAATTAAAAGCCATTACTATCCGGACCTCGCTCAGTCCGGGTGAAATCCTTCAATACAGAGGGGATGGTAAAGTTACCCTTTTCGACAGTTCGTGGAATATCCTCCGGGAAATCCCAACCGACTCACTGGTGGCAGGATCCGGAGACCATGAGATCCTGTTTGACGGGAAATTTACGGGAGAGGGTGAAGCGACGGTCCGGATAGAATTCAGGGTAATGGGAAGTGTTGAGGTTATTGAGATGAATGATTTTCAAAAATAACACACACTCCCTGCCCGGGAGGCAGGGTGAACTGTCCCAAAGGAATCCTGGGACAGGGGGATTGAGACCTGGTATTCTTGAAGTCAAATGCAAAAAAGATGAACAGCCGGAGCAGACTACAGAAGACACTTACTCATCAGGCACCTGACCGGATCCCGGTTGATTTCGGAGGGACAGGCGTAACCGGTGTCCATGTGAAGGTGGTTGAGGGGTTGAGAAATCATTTCGGACTGGAGTGGAAGCCCGTTACCGTGATCGAGCCCTACCAGATGCTGGGAGAAATTGATGAGGAGTTAATTGATTTGATGGGAATCGATGTCGTTGGATTGTACGGAAAGAAGAACCTGTTCGGTATTGAGAACGACCGATGGAAGGAATGCAAAACCTGGTGGGGACAGGTCGTGCTTCTTCCGGGGGACTTCAATACTCTTCCGGACAGCAAAGGAGATCTTTATGTTTATCCGGAAGGCGATCAATCGGTAGAACCGAGCGCTGTCATGCCTGCCGGCTCCTGGTTCTTTAATGCCATCATCCGACAGCAACCCATTCGTGAAGACTCCCTGGATCCTGAGGATAATCTCGAGGAGTTTGGACACCTATCAGAAGAAGACCTGGATTGGTTCGACCTGGAGTGCGAAAGGCTGGAAAAGACCGGGAGAGGAATCATTGCATCATTTGGTGGAACAGGACTGGGTGATATCGCCCTTGTCCCGGGATTACAGCTGAAACACCCAGAAGGCATTCGCGATATCAAGGAATGGTACATGTCGACTTTGATGCGGCAGGATTATGTCCATGCGGTGTTCGATAAACAAACGGACATTGCTGTCGGGAACATGAAAAAAATCCATGACAGGATCGGGAACCGGCTTGATGTGGTTTTCACCTGTGGCACGGATTTCGGGACACAATCCACACAGTTCTGTTCTTCCGAAATATTCCACAGCTTATATCTCCCCTACTATAAAAAAGTGAACGACTGGATTCATAAAAACACCACCTGGAAAACCTTTAAGCATTCCTGTGGAGCCGTCGTTCCTTTCATGGAATCATTCATTGAAGCAGGTTTTGACATTCTCAATCCCGTACAGATCAATGCACTGGATATGAAACCGGAGTTCCTGAAAAAGGAATTTGGCGACCGGCTCGTTTTCTGGGGTGGCGGGGTCGATACCCAGCAGGTCCTTCCGTTCAGAACGCCGCATGAGGTAAAGAAACATGTCATTGATAATTGCAGGGTATTCGGGGAAAACGGGGGATTTGTTTTTAATGCCGTGCACAATATCCAGGCAAATGTGCCCATCGAAAATGTAGTGGCTATGCTGGAAGGGTTGAAGGAAGTGGGATGAACGTTCAACTTACAACATCCGCCATAGGCGTGCCTTTGGCACAACGTTCAACGTCCAACATTACTGCCTGTCCTGCCTGCAGTGTATTTCTTCAGCATTCGGGTAACAGATTTTTATTTCACATTAGAATCCCTATTTGGTTGTTCCATTGGATACTTCTTTGTGAATATTTCTAGGCAAATGATAAAAAATCCCAAAGGCCTGCCTGCCGGGGTAAATACAAAGCTAAATACCCAAAAATCAATTATTATTTGAAATTATTGAAGCTGGCACTCCAATAGCCCAATGTCCACCATAGGTGTACCAACGGCACAACAATTAACTTATAAACCTATAACTTCTAACTAATCTCCGGACAGCTGTCCGGAGATTCTACAGTTCAGCGACCATCTTGTTGAAGTTCTCAACGCACTGTTTCAGGTCAGGAACTGAATTTTCCCAGTTGTGTTCATATTCGATCATGAAATAACCGGAAAAATTCTGTCTTTTCAGCTCCTTTAATATTGCCGGGACATCCGCAACGCCTGTGCCCCATGGCACATCATGCGCTTCACGGGATTTCTCATTGAGATCCTTAAAATGCAGGTTAATGATCCTGCCTTCCAGTTTTTTCAGGCATTCCACCGGGTCGAGTCCGGATCGTATCCAGTGTCCTGTATCGGCACAAACACCAAGCCGCTCACTTCTCCCCTCCAATGCTTCCAGGGCAACATCCGGATTCCAGTAACGTGAGGGTTGTGGATGGTTATGAATGGCTACGTTTATTCCATATTCATCTGCCAGTGATTCAACGATATCAAGATCACCAGGTCCTGGCTCAGAAGTAATGGTCTGAATACCCATCTCATCGGCAAATTCAAACAGGGCTTTCCACTCCTCCTCATTTCTGCAGGTAATAACTCCTGAGCTGATCAGCTTTACATCATACTTTTTCAGAAGGTCCTTCATTTTCTGACGACTTTTTTCATCCATCTTATAATTAATTTCCACCTTACTATCCTTCGAAAGCTTCTGTCCATAATAGGCTTCCACATACTTCAATCCGATGGAAGAGCCTTTTTCCAGCGCTTCTTCAAAAGAGAATAACCGGAAAGTGTATGCCTGAAACCCTACATGCCAATCCGGCTTTTCCTGAATTGTCCCATCCGTAACGGGACAGGTAAACGATGAAAGGATAGCGGAAACAAGCACAATTGCAAAAAAGGATACAAATGATTTTTTCATGATATCGGTTTTGAGTTTGACTGTTTATTTTAGTTAATACCAATCTAAATCGGATTGGTGAATTGTGATTGTTAAATTAATATTTACAGGAACAAAATCATAACGATTTCATTTCAAATTGCAATCAAATTTATTTCTGCTATATTTCAGAATTCCAGGTGATAGGTTCCCTGTTTTCAAATAAGTAAATTAATCAATTATAAAGGAGGATTGGATAGGCAATATTATTAATTTAGAGGCATGGTACAAGTAAAGGTTTATACCTGCCTGTTAAAGCTTTTCTAAACCCCGCAGGATCAGATCACCAGTATTATGAAAGCATGGAATCCAACCGGCAAGATTGATTTTCATCGTCCCTGGAGATTCGGGATACTCCGGTTTTAACTGAAGATTCAAGTGATTAACAGGAGTAGAAATTGTTTCGTCCCTCTTGTGGCCATAGGATTTCTACTATATATCATCCCTTCGGGACTCTCTGTTCGTTGATCTTTTTAAAGCAGTAAGTAATAAATCGGGTAAATTCTCACCGGTGAACTAAATATACTATTGATCATGCTGCACAAAATCCCGAAGGGATGGCATACATGTAGAAATTTTCAGCTAAGAAAACATATAAGCCCTGAAGGGGCGACATAATAATCCTTGTTATGAATTAATACCATAAATTATGGCAGGAACCTTCTCAAAGCTTTATGCACACGTTGTTTTTTCTGTCAGGAACAGACAGAAACTGCTTCGAAAATCATTTCAACCTGAACTCTACAAATACATCACTGGCATTACAGAGAACAAAGGACAAAAACTGATCAGAATTAATGGCACTGATGATCATTTACATCTATTAATCAGCTATAATCCAATAATAGCCATATCTGATCTTGTCAGGGATATTAAGGCTAACTCATCAAAATTTATCAATGAAAGGAAATTGGTGCCGGGCCGTTTCGAATGGCAGGAAGGGTATAGTATTTTTTCATGTGATTACAGGAATCTTAATGGGATTATTGGTTATATTGAGAAACAGGAGGAACATCATCGCAAGAGAACGTTCCGGGAAGAATATATTGAATTCTTAAAATCATATGATATTGATTTTAATGAGAAATATGTCTATGGGTAGGGATATGCCGCCCCTTCAGGGCTCAATATATTTGCAGCGCCTGGTTTCTATTATATATCGTCCCTTCGGGACTTAAAATATTTGTGATTATTAATTTCTACTGTATATCGCTCCTGCTTAAACGGCAGGCAGGCTTTAGGAAAGGGGGACAACGGTAGATTAGATAACTCGAATTAATTATAAATTTATCGAACTACAATATTCTAAAAATGATAACATCATGAAAAGTTACCGGTCTTTATCACCAATCTTATTTATTTCAGGGATATTATTGTCACTCTACTCATGCCAGCCAAGGGTTACATGGGAAATGGCACCAAACCCTATCAATACCCGATGGGCACAGGATGTGGATCCCAATGATCCTCACCCCGAATACCCACGTCCAATGATGGTGCGGGATGAATGGAAAAACCTGAATGGATTATGGGATTATGCCATAACATCCGTCGACCAGGATGTTCCGGAAGAGTGGGATGGGAAGATCCTGGTTCCCTTTCCGGTTGAATCCGCACTGTCGGGTGTAAAAAAAAGGGTGGGTAAAGACAGCCTGCTCTGGTATTTCAACCGGTTTACCATTCCCGAAGAATGGAAAGACAGAAGAGTCCTGCTCCATTTCGAAGCAGTCGACTGGGAAACGAAGGTATGGATTAACGATCAGCTGGCTGGCTCTCACCGTGGAGGTTACGATCCCTTCTGCTTTGATATTACGGATCATATCAGTGCTGCGGAAGAACAGGTCATGCTGGTATCGGTTAATGATCCCACAAACGATGGCTCACAACCCAGGGGGAAACAGGTAAATGATCCCCACGGTATCTGGTACACACCCGTAACGGGCATCTGGCAGACCGTCTGGATTGAGCCGGTTCCGGAAGAGTACATAGCCGAAGTTTACACCACGACTGATATCGATAACAGCAACATTGAAATTACAGTACTATCTGACCGGTATCAATCCGGATCGAACATTGTAGTAACCGTTCTGGAAAAATCCCGGGAAATTGCAACCGGAGAGGGTCATACAGGTGATCCGGTTACCATTTCCCTTGAGAATCCACAACTCTGGACTCCGGGATCCCCCCATCTTTATGGTCTTAAAATAACCCTTGCAAAAGAGGGGGAGGCCATTGATGAAGTTGCCAGTTATTTTGGCATGCGAAAAATAAGCCTTGGAAAGGATGCATCGGGTTTCACACGAATGCTTCTAAACAATGAATTTGTATTCCAGAATGGCCCGCTGGATCAGGGATTCTGGCCGGATGGCATTTACACTGCTCCCACGGATGAGGCGCTCAAACATGATATTGAGATCACCAAACAACTGGGGTTTAATATGCTCAGGAAGCATGTGAAAGTCGAACCCAGGAGGTTCTATACCTGGTGCGACAAGCTGGGTATCCTTGTCTGGCAGGATATGCCGAGTGGGGACAGGTACATTGGCGGAAGGGATCCGGATCTGAACCGGAGTGATGAATCGGCGATGCAATTCGAACAGGAGCTGGATCGAATGATCCTGACAAAATTCAATCATCCCTCCATCATCGTATGGGTACCCTTTAATGAAGGATGGGGACAATTCAACACGGGAGGAATCGCAGACCGGATAAAAAAACTGGATCCGACCAGGTTGGTCAATAATGCAAGCGGCTGGAAAGACCGTGGTGTGGGCGACATCCTGGATATCCATCACTATCCTGAACCAATGATGCCGGAACCGGAAGTGGAAAGAGCAATCGTCCTGGGTGAATTCGGCGGATTGGGACTGGCTCTTGAGGGACATACCTGGATTGAAGAAAACTGGGGATACAGGAACATGTCCGATAAACAGGAGTTGATGAACCGGTATGAGCAGTTCTATACCAGGGTGTATGAATTCATGGATAAAGGATTAAGCGCATCCGTTTATACGCAGATAACCGATGTCGAAACGGAGACAAACGGATTGTTGACCTACGACCGGGAAATCGTCAAACTGAACATTGAAGATGCATTCAGAATCAATACCAATGACTTTATTCCGGCACCTGAAATCGAACCGCCGGGTGGCTGGTTCAATGAAAACGATACGGTACAGGTATCCCGGGTAGATGATTATATCATTCGCTATACCACTGATGGTTCTGACCCGGTCGGGAGCTCCCCTGAATACAAAGATCCCCTTACACTGACGGAAAACATCACCCTCAAAGCAAGAGCATTTTCACCAGGCATGAGCAGCCGGATCGTTGAAGCAGCCTTTACAAAAACGGATATTATCCGGCCGGTATATTCCACCCGGTATGCTGAACGGTACAGTGCCGGGGGTGATTTCGGATTGCTTGACGGAATAAAAGGCACCACCGATCCGGGGGATGGGAAGTGGCAGGGATTTGAAGGAACCGATGTAGAAATAACATTCGATCTGGGTGAGGTCCGCAATATTTCCGAAATTTCTGTAGGTTCTCTTGAAGCGACCCGGCGCTGGATATTCCTGCCGGAAAAGATAACCGTTGAAGTATCCGATGATGGTATTGAATACCGTGAATGTGGTGATCTTGTACAGGAGATACCGGAAGAACATCGTGAAGTATCAACCCGGAATCTTGTTGTTGACTTTTATGCAACATCTGCACGGTTTGTTCGTCTGTATGTGACAAGCATTAAAGAATGCCCGGAATGGCATGAACGAGCCGGTAATAAAGCCTGGGTTTTCCTGGATGAAGTTACATTTCGGTAAACGATAACCTGCGATGAAATACTATTTCTATTGTTTTATTGGTTGTTTGGTTCTTTGCACCTGCTGCAAAGAACCGTCTTCAATCTACCTGGAAGCAGCACTGGAAGGCGAAAAATGGATCAGATCAGGAAGTATCAGAAATGGGGATATGGTTTCCTGGTTGCCCAACCCGGATGATTCAGTATACCAGTCGAACTATCTTTACCATGGAAATGCAGGGGTTATTCTATATTACCTGGAACTGTTCCATACGACGAACAATGAATCATTTTTACGTGAAGCGGAAATGGGGGGTAACTTCATGATCAGGACTATTCCTGATACTTTTCCCGATCCCTATCAGGTTGGTTTATATACCGGTTTAGCCGGAGCCAGTTATACCCTGGAACAAATATATCAGGCAGGGAACAAGGCAAAATACAGGGAGATAGCTATTCAATACCTTGATCTGATTATAGAATCAGGGGGAAAAGAGAACGCTGAATTGGAATGGGAAGGCATGACAGATATTATTTATGGAAGTTCCGGTATCGGGTTATACATCCTGTATGCTTACCGTCACATGAATTATGAATCCGGTCTTGATGCTGCAATTCGAATAGGAAACCATCTGCTTGAGTCAGCCATTGATTGCCCTGTGGGAATTCAATGGCCCATGATCACTGACTCTCCTGAGCCAGTGGTTTATATGCCCAATTTTGCACACGGAACCGCGGGAGTATCATATTTCCTTGTTTCTCTCTATCAGGAAACGGGAGAATACAGGTTTCTGGATGGTGCCCTTGCCGGTGCAGACTACCTGGTATCGATAAGCACTCAAGATGGCCTGATATGTCATCATCTACCTGGAGGAGAAGATCTATTTTATCTGGGGTGGTGCCATGGCCCGGCAGGCACAGGAAGGTTGTATTATGCTCTCTACCAGGTTACCGGTGACCGGAAATGGCTTAACAGGCTCACTACTGCGGCACAGACAGTTATGCATTCAGGTATACCTACAAAACAGCTGCCCGGATTCTGGAACAATGTGAGCCAGTGCTGTGGTTCGGCCGGAGTGGCTCAATACTTCCTTAACCTTTATCATATTACCGGAGAGAAGGAATACCTGGATTTTGTATTTCGCC
>Ga0315537_1002385_pt1 | contig 14380 bp, 10 predicted proteins | sample SalMarSW160270MG_FD_203091 | JGI IMG/M metagenome (GOLD analysis project Ga0315537, IMG submission 203091) | Salt marsh sediment microbial communities from the Plum Island Ecosystem LTER, Massachusetts, United States - Salt Marsh Sediment SW1602-70 ... | reverse complement strand
TAAACGTGGCGTAACATATTGGGACTGGACCCTTCATCCGGTAAAGGATTCTCACGGAAAAATAGATGGACTTCTTCTATGTCTTGTTAATGTCACTGAGCGCAAACGCCTTGAACAAGAAATCCTTGGAGTGATAGAGAAAGAAAGAATGCAGATAGGGCGAGAGCTCCATGACAGTATGGGCCAAATGCTCACGGGCCTGGCTGTAAAAAGCAAGGGATTGGAACTGAAGCTAAAAGATAAATCGCTTGACGGAGTAAAAGAGGCAGCAAAATTATCAAAACTTGCCAATAAGCTGATAACCCAGATGCGCAGCATTGTCAAAACAATTCATCCTATTGACCTTGAAACCGGCGGCATAACCTCGGCATTACAAACATTAGTCTCTAATACCGAACAACTACTGGGATCATCGTGTCAATTTAAGTGTGAAGAACCTGTCGTGTTTAATGACCCGGTAGAAGCTAAGCAGGTTTATCGTATCACTCAGGAAGCTATTACCAATGCAATTAAACATGGTAAAGCAAAGAAAATTAGTGTAGAGTTGACCTCGGACAAAGACAAATATATCTTATCGGTCAAAAACGATGGAAAGAATTTTCCAAAGGTTTTAACTAAAGCAAAAGGGCTTGGGTTGAAGATTATGGAATACCGCAGTAGTATGATAGGAGGCCAAATTGACATTCGTAAAGGTGATAAAGGTGGAACGGTTGTAACATGTGCATTTCCGAAGGCAAAAACCTGAGAGTAAAAAATAATATGGCACCGGGTAGAAAACAAAAGAAAGTCGAAGAAAGCAAGTTAAAGGTCTTGATTGTTGATGACCACCCAGTTGTAAGAGAGGGGCTCACAACAATTATTAATCATGAAAGAGACCTTACGGTATGCGGCTATGCTGATGATAACAATCAGGCCCTTAAAGCCATCGCTGAATTGAAACCCAATGTTGTCATCGTGGATATTTCTCTAAAAGATTCAGACGGCATTGATCTGACCAAGGATATTAAGCTTCGATATTCTAAGCTACCGGTTATTGTACTTTCCGTTCATGACGAATCTGTATACGCCGAACGTGCCCTTCGAGCAGGCGCCCGTGCTTATCTTATGAAGGAGGTGGTATCCGAAAATATTACAAAGGCGATTCGTACAGTTTTAAAAGGCGAGATATACGTTAGTGACACAATTTCAAAAAAATTCCTCCAGAAATTTGCAGGGGACAAGGCGGGCACAACAAAAACACCGATCGAAAATCTCAGCGACCGTGAATTTGAAATTTTCCATCTGATTGGTGAAGGTTATAAAGCCTCACAGATTGCTAAGCAACTCCATTTAAGTATAAAAACAATTGAAACTTATCGCTCAAGGCTTAAAGAAAAATTAGATATCAATAGCGCCGCCGGATTACTCCAGTATGCTATAAAATGGGCAAAAAATGAAAACAAAAAATAGTTCTTTTCATTTGCAATTACCTATGCAGGCTTCTACCCTCCACACCTAATCAATAGAACCAGAAAATGGTTTCGCTCCACCTTGGACCTATATCAGGGCGAGACCTCACCTTACACAGTGGTAAGCATTTTCACCGACAGCAAAAACAGATTTTACTCTGATTTACACAGCTTGAATTTACATTATTATCAGGCGATAAGTGCGACGAATTCCTAAAATACGTTGAACGAATGGTCGAGTTTTAAGGCTGCTTCTCCTTAATGATTTTCTAAGATAGCGGACTTATGAATAGCGTAAAAGGGCGTATCTATGATGAAAAAGACAAAGCGCGGATACTTGTTATTGATGACCATCCTATCGTACGTGAAGGCTTGGCACATCTTATCAATCAGCAACCGGATCTTATTGTTTGCGCCGAGGCAGGAGACGCCAAAGAAGCCCTTAAGGCAATTGAAAAACAACCCCTTGATTTGGCGTTGGTGGATATGCTGCTGAAAAACACGACCGGCGTCCAGGTTACCCAAAAAATAAAATTACGGAATCCAGACATCCTTGTCCTCGTATTCTCTATGAGTGACGAAATGATCTACATCAAACATGCTTTAGAGGCAGGTGCCAGAGGGTATATTATTAAGGATGAGCTCTCTGAAAAAATTATAGATGCAATAAGGCAGGTACTTGCAGGAAAAATCTATCTCAGCAGGAAACTAATTCAAAAATTTTCAAAACATGAGCTTGATAAGTTATTAGCCGCTGACACTGGAGAATGTTCTGGTTAATAGTTAGAACCTTTAAGGATAACACTATGGAAATAAGCTTATTCCCTGTAGAGTTATACAAAGCGGTGAATCATACGTTGTGCCCACAATGCGGCAGCAAGACGAGAGCTGGAAAGACTTAAATAGGGTACAATTATATATGTGTCGTTTGAGTGCGTTAGAGCAGATTGCGATGGTCAATGGATGCAGTCATATCCAAGCTTGATATCAAAACAATCCGGGCAGTCAGTTGAATAGGGAATTGCTATTGAAGGTGTTTATGCTGGGCTGGGAGTTTCCGCCTTTTATCAGCGGTGGTTTAGGTACTGCCTGTTACGGCCTGACTAAAGTCATGAACCAAAAGGGTATACAGATAACCTTTGTTATCTCAAAAGCAAGTGGAACTGGCTATAGCAGCTATATTAAGATGCTCGGTACAGAAGGATATGTTCAGGCCAAAGAACTAAGCTAATTTCAAAATGTTCATTTCAGAACAATTATGTCACCCCTAAGACCATATGCTGGCTGTGATACGCACGAAGGCTGTCATCGACAGAAAAAAGACAGTTACATTTCTTCATGACACCACAATTCTTCAGAAGGCTCGGAAAACCATGGCTGGGATATATTCGAAGCAATTCGCTGTTTTTTAACTCCTCTTTCATTTTTACCAAAGATGGTCGGCCTGCTTCTCTTTCATCGGCAGCATCACATTCCGAAAGTATATCATTTATACGTTTGTCTATCTTCGCGAGATACCTGTCACACTTCTTTTTAGTCCATGTGTTTCTTGTGGAAGCATTGGCACGAATTTTAGTCCCATCAACAAATAAGGTATTGCCCTCTATCAAATCCAGCTTAACACAAAGCCGAGCACATTGCCTGAGAACTATTTTCGAAGCAGATTTGTTGTTCCTTCTGAATTCAGCGATGGTTTACCGTGATCTGGCAAGTGTGCGTAAATCCCTGTAAATAAAGAAGGACGGGATTTTCGGTAGGGACAATATGGGAAATCCCGGAAGACATAATCCTCTTGAACATTATATCCGGATTTGATACACTACCAAGTAGAAAAAATGGAGGAGCACTACGCAATGAAAGCACCGAATCTGACTCGCTGTGATTGTGAGTCCTTCGCTTTGCTCAGGATAAACTCCGCGAAGCAATCTTGTATTTAGCCCGCGGTTTTACCGCAGGTTTTGAAGTCGGATAAATTATAGCGTTGAAAAGCAATTTTACAAGACCAAGAAGGGAAGGTGAATCATGTTGACAAAATTATTCATGTTAACAACCATTGTATTAGTCTTTTCGGCTCACGCCGTTGAAGCTGACGTCGTCCATTCAACCTGGGTCGGTGGCGAGCGGGGCGAATGGGCAAGAGCGAGCAACTGGGACCCCGCGAGCGTGCCGGATAACAACTCTTGGCGAACTTTTGTCGCCACAATAGACAGCAACAGCATTGGCATAGATGAGATAACAGTTGGTTTGCAACAAAGTCGTACCATAGACCAACTGGACTGTTACGGCAATGTTGAGTTGCAAACGTGGACGAGTGATTGGGTTGAACTTACTCTGGTAGATCCAAGCGGCCTGACAAACCACGGCTACCTGGTGATGGTAGGGTTTGTGATTGTGGGCAATGTAACAAATACTGCAGGAGCAACGCTTGAGTTGGAGGACATGGAAATTGAAGGAGATTTGTACAACCAGGCAGGAGCAACGATAGAAGTTTTCGAAGTTTCCGACGAGGTCTGGGTGGGTGGAGCTGTGGAAAATGCTGGGTCAATGACAATCACACCAGTCAGTAAACTGAATGTAGAGGGAAGCACATTACACAATACCGGCCAGATTAACATTTATGGCGGCGGCTGCGTAGTTTATAACGACATCATCGATAATAACGATACCGGCGTTATCCAAGGTTTCGGAGTTGTCTTCGCAGACCAGCTACAAAACAAAGGCAAAATTTACGCTTACGGCGGCTCACTTGCTGTTGTCAGCGGAGGTCCTTTCCTAAATAGCGGTATCCTGGCAAATTACGCCCTATCTTCCTTGTATATTAAGCCGGCAGAGGATGTGAATAATCTCGGCACAATCGAGGTCAACGCCGGCGGTGGTGTTGCTTTTGACTGCAACCTCGTTAATGAGACAAATGGGGTAATTGAACTACGCGGTGGAACTCTCGCAGCGACATCAATCACCCAGTCAGCCGGTGCAACATTTGAAGGCTTCGGCGGAATTAGCGGCGATATCTTAATAGAGCCCACGGGCCTAATCAGGCTCAGCGGCCCAACGAATATCGTCGGCGATGTGGAAATCGATGAGAATGGCACGCTTGAAATAAGCGATGGCAGCACGCTGATTACCGGCTATACCACCAACAACGGCGTCATTCATGTAGTCAACGGCGATGTTGTTTTCCAAGGCGGTTACAGCGGCAACGGCGTTGTCGATAAGAATTGAGGCAGGAACAAACCCATACAGCCTCAATGCAAACGTTTATTGCACTATTCCTGCGAGGCCGGGATGATGTGTGGCACTGCCGAAAACCGGGTTCCGGAATGGAGGGCAACGGTCTCGGTGTGCTCGGTGGCAAAAAACAGTGTCTATCTGTGGCTGAACTTTGCTGCGTAATCAGCGTCTAAAAAATCTCTGTGCCCCTCTGGGTCCTCTGTAGCAAGAAAATTATGAAGCTTCAATTTGACGCAAATCAATTACTACTAATTCATATTTCACATACCGCTGCCTATTGAGAGAAAGTCACAACACTACATCACGAACTGTTCCTGAAATTTTGCTTGACAATTAAGCTCTTGCTGGATACAATACGTCCTAAAATAATGGAATTGAATCACACTATTAAACAGTTCACAGTTCATAGTCAATTATCGTTAGTAAATCATAAACTTATGCCCGCGAAGACTTGTATATTCAATCAGGAAATCCTCTCAATGGCCATCATCTCACAAGATGCAATCAAACTCGGCTGTTCAGGCGGCCAGGGCAAAATTCAAATACAAACTTTGTTTGATCATGCTGCTAAACTTGTTCTACAGTTGTCGAGAACATTCTACAAATCAGCTCTTTTTTTGCAAAACAAAGCCAATTTTCGAAAAAGTCAAATGGATGTAAAGTTAAATATAACAAGTGATTATGAGAAAAAAACAAACAGGACACTTGGTGAAAACAAACCCAATCAAAGCCAATTTTCCTTCCCCCAAAGCTCGTCTTGGCGTAGGCCAAGCCGTAGCCAGATCGGGTAAGGTGTGCGCTTGTCTGGGCGGCCTTGGCCGTCATTTTTACACCATCTAAATTAGCAAAGCTTTTGAGGGTTGTGTACCTGCAATCTCAGGTGCTTCAAATAGTCATATCTGAGTGACACTAATAATTAACAGCAAAATTGTGAAGTTTTCTTGATTAAAATGTTAACCTACCCTGATTTCTTCTGTAATCTTCCCTCACCATATATGCCGTTTATGGAAGATAACGGCTATACTACACAAAAAGTTTGATGCCGAACAAGAGATTAAGTAGTCACCACAATCTCTCATACCAGAGGAAAAGTCGCATAATTACAGCGAAAGTTCGCCGGAAGGGAGTTATTCCGGTTTTTGCAAGCCTTCCTCGCTGTACTTCCATAGCATAGCGTTCTTCCTGGCGAAATGTCCGAAGGCAAAAACAAATAAGCCCCTGTGATTGCCCGATAAGAGGATAAAGAGAACGCATGTTTACCTCATCAGATAGACGGGGACATAGTACGCGCAAAGCAAAGTTTTTAAAATAAAATGATAAAACTATCGTACAATCTACCCATTCTTTCGCCCGTCGTTGACTCACTGACAGGGCTTTCCGGCTGATAGTATGTGGCGTACACCAAGGCCGGGTTTGAAAAGACCTTTGCGCGGGAGCTTTACCACCGGGGCATCGGGTATTTTCTACCGATGGCTGAGCGAATGGGAGTTTATGGAGGTAATAACGAATGAGAAGATGTCTGATTATTTGTTGTTTGCTGGTTGCCGGCTGTGTTTCAGAGCAGGAAGCCAAGGAGCAATTGTCTCTGTGCCCGGAATATATGCAGGAGAATATAGGTCCATACAAGATCTATCCGATTTCCCTGCAAGGTATTTTGGGCTTGCAGGGTGAGATGAAAAAAGATTCAGAAGGCACCTTCTATGTTTATGGCCCTTTCGCTTCCGAGGATACTGTTCTCCATGAGGCTTTCCACAGCCTCGATTGGAGGGCGGCTACAATGAGGAGCGAAGAATGGACATCATTTACAAAAGATTTTTGCGGTGAGAAAAAGGCTTTCTATGGCGGGTTGTCGCTTAGACTATTCTGCGTCTTTACTTGGCCCCTGCAGGAAATACCAATATCAGGCTACCCCAGGCTATATTCAACTATATCTTCTGCTGAGGATGCGGCGGACTGTTTTGTAATGTGGCTCCGGAACAGGCCACAACGAGATGAAGAGCTAAGAAGAAAGTGCCAAGTGGTGGGTGATTTTGCTCAGGGGAAATACCAGCGGGTCGGGGGCGTTAAGATACAAAATGAAGTGGCTAAGGCAAAGATAGCGGATAGATAGGCTATTATAATTGGTTTACAAACATAGGATTTTTCGAATCTGTTGATTTGCATCAACTCTTATACCGCAATCTCCCAAACATTAGTCTGCCTATATCTTCTATAGAGCCGTTCATACAAACCTCAGCAATAATATGGATTCTGGAATTGCATAATGGATTATATGCAGGAATTTTGATTCTTGCTATTTTCGGTAATGCTTAGAAGCTTCCCATTTCTTTTCCTGCTTCCAGTTGATTTTTCTTTGTCGAAGACAGCAGGGCGGACTGAAAGGTTCGCAACAATTTTCTCGGCTGTTTTAGACTAAGGGCGCAACTGCAGGCATATTTTTGTCTCGCGCATTGCCTTCGGTATTTTCCCAGTGAAAATTGTAGATGCATGCACCGCTGGGCCAACTCACAACCTGGGTACGTCATTCGGGTAGGTATAGACCTCTTTTTTCTGTGCGGAATAAAAAACTTGCTTTCAGTGCACCTGTGTGCCTTCGCGTGCATTTCTCTATATTGCGCCGGGAATGAAGAGGCTTTTCGGCCAGCTATGGCTCTAATATGTGCACGAGAAGGAGCAAAAAAAGGTAGAAATTTTCGGGTGAATTTAGTAAAGTAGCTTATCGAAAGATTTTGGGAATGTTGCTAAGCAGTCTAAATGGTGAACACCGGATCATGCTGGTCGCGGGGATTGCTCGAGAAGCCGTTAGTGCAATCCGTAAGGTTTCTGGTTTCCGCGATGCTAACACGAGGCGAGGAAGGGAAATCCAATCACCGGAATTGGGACGTTCCGGAGCATCGGTCTGCATGAGGACAAGCTGGCGAGCCACACTGTGTGGAACGTCTGTGAGACGCGAGAATCCTGTATTTGCCCACGCTGCCCCCGTGGGAGCGAGAGTCTAACGATACTGGGTGCAAGCGAAGTGTGCAGGCCGTGGGTTTGAGGAATCTGACTACTATCATTGGAAAAGGGTTCAGATACTCATGAAAAACCAAAGACGACATCGGTGCAGTTTGTTGGTGATGACCTGCGTGGTTGCCTTATGGGTTGCGCGGCCCTGTATGGGACTCGTGGTGAGCGAGGTGATGTATCACCCGGTTGAGGGAGCCGAAACGCTCGAGTTCATTGAGCTGTACAACAACCGGGCCGTGTTCGAAGACCTCACCGGATATGCGTTCACGAACGGTATCCAGTACGAATTTGAGCCCGGAACTATCATCGGGCCCAAGGAGTACCTGGTGGTTGCGCGCGATCCGGCTGCCCTGGAGGCGTCATACGGGATCAGTGGTGTGCATGGTCCTTTCACAGGTCGGCTCGACAATAATGGCGAGCGGATCGAGTTATCCAATGGCAACGGAGGGATTGTCATCTCGTTCCGCTACGGCGTTGAAAGACCTTGGCCAGCCTCACCCGATGGGACAGGACACTCGCTGATTCTCGCGAAGCCGGGCGCCGATCCGGAGGAAGCATCAACCTGGTCACCCAGCACATTTATCGGCGGCACACCGGGCGGGCCGGATGAGCTCCAGGTCGAGCCCGAAGGCCCGACGCTGGTGACACTCGTAGATGTAGGCCACCCCGGGCGGTATTTCAAGGGGACGCAGGAACCATCGCCTGGCCCCGGCGGCCAAGCTACGACGGCCTGGACACAACTGCAGTTCAACGACGATCCCGACACGACTGCGTGGCTCGATGGTCCAAGCGGGTACGGATACAGCAACGACCCCAGCGAGCTGCAGTTCATCGGGACAGAGCTGGATGACATGGCTGGAAACTACATTTCCGTGTATGCCCGGCTGCAGTTCACACTGACGGCAGAGCAGATCAAATCATTCTCGCAGTTGCGGGCCGAGGTCCACTACGACGACGGCTTCGTGCTGTATCTCAACGGCACGCGCGTGGCGGACTCCGGAGAGATCCTCGGCGACCCGCCTCCATTCAATCAGAGTGGGGGCCAGGCTACGGATCCACCAATCGCCAGTGTGGACCTGACCAGTCGGATGAACCTGCTTGTTTCCGGCACAAATGTCTTGGCCATTCAGGCCCACAATGCTTCTATCTCGGGTAGTTCGGACTGTCTCGGAAGCCCGGTCCTCCGGGCGGTTGTGGAGGAGCCCGGCAGCGGCTACGACCCCCACGTCCGTGTGGTGATTAACGAGCTGCTGGCCAATAGCGACGTGTCCCCCGGCATCGATTGGCTCGAGCTGTACAACCCGGGCTCGACCGCGGTCGATCTGAGCAACGTCTATCTGAGCGACGACCGGCTTGACCTGCTCCGGTACAAGATCCAGGACGGAATCGTGCTGCAGCCGGGCGAGTTCTGTGCCGTCAGCGAAGGCACGCCGCTCAACGGGTTGCCCTTTGCGCTGGACTTCTCCGGCGGGACGATTTATGTTACAGCGGCCACGAATGACTCCGTGCCTGAGCCGGTCCGTGTCTTGGATGCGCTGCGCTACGGGACCATGGAGCCAGAAGTAACCTTCGGCCGGTTCCCGGATGGGTCCGACTACTTTGGCTTTCTGACTTCAGCTACATTTGAGGGGCCAAACGCCCAGCCGTTGATTCACGACATCGTGATCAACGAGATCATGTACCACCACAGCACTCGTGATGAGCGCTACGAGTATGTCGAACTGTACAACCGGGGTACCGACACGGTCCGGCTTGATGGATGGGCCTTCACCGAAGGCATTAGCTACAAGTTCGATGAGGGCACCGAGATGCCACTAGGCTCATATATAGTGGTGGCCAAGGACCCGAACTTGCTCGAGGGCATATATAACAATCTGGTAGCCGGGTCGAATCTGTTCGGGCCGTACTCGGGGCGTCTGGATGATCACAGCGAGCGTATCCAGTTGTCATATCCGCTTGAGCAGGTGAATCCGGAAACCGGCAGGCTTGAAAATTACATGGTTACTGCGGACGAGGTGACCTATTACGACGGTGGCCGATGGCCAACGTGGGCCGACGGCCAGGGGGCCAGCTTAGAGCTGCGCGATCCACACAGCAATAACGACACGCCTGATGCCTGGGCTGACAGTGACGAGAGCGGCAAGACCACGTGGGAGCAATTCTTGTTCACCATAAACAGCAGTGATTCCAGATACACCCACGATCAGGTCGGAGTCTTTGGGCTTATGCTGCTCAATCGCGGCGAGGTACTCATCGATGACCTCCAACTAATCATAGATGGTTCTAACCGCCTAAGCAACAACGGCTTCGAGAGCGGCGAGTCAAACTGGCGAATTCTCGGAAATCACGTTCGGTCGTTTGTAACCACGGAGGATTGTTACTCCGGGTCCCGGGCGTTGCATTTGATTGCAGCCGGTCATGGTGACCCTGGGGCCAATCGTATCAATCAGTCGATTTCCAGCGTAACCGCGAGCACAGTGACGTTCCTCGGCTGGGCTAAGTGGCTGCGGGGAAGTCAATTCCTACTCTTGCGGACGACGCGGGACCGAGCGCCGGTCCAGCCGCCACGACCTGCGCATGCGTTCGAACTTAAAATGCCACTGAACCTGGGCACACCGGGTCAGCAAAACACGGCGTTTGTGTCTAACCGTGGGCCCGACATCCTCGAGGTCCGACACGCACCTATGCTGCCCACCGCCGGTGAGCCGATTGTTATTACTGCCCGCGTGGCTGACAACGATGGCGTAGCATCGGTCACGCTCTACTATCGATCCGAGGGCACCAGTGGATTCACAAGCACCACCATGGTCGACGACGGTTCGGGCGACGATATAATCGAGGGGGACGGCATCTTCACAGCTACAATCCCGGGTGCCCCGGGCGGCACAATGCGGGCGTTTTACATTGAGGCCTCCGACGGCTCGGCATCGATGCGGTTTCCCAGTCGGCTTGAACCCTCAGCCGATGTGCCCGACCGAACCTGTCTGGTTCGCGTTGGCGACACGCTGTTAAATACTCAGTTTGCCACCTACCGTGTCTGGCTCTCCGATGGTGTTATCAACACATTTCGCTCGCGTCCCAATCTCTCGAACGAGCTGATGGATTGCACATTCGTCTACGACAACACCGAGATCTTCTACAATGCTCGAATCCGCTTCCGCGGCAGCCCATTCCTCCGAAGCGGCTGGGGCCGCGATCCCCGCGACCGCTATGGCTACCGGATAGACTTCAATCCGGACCAGAAATTCCGTGGCCGCGAGGAGATCAATCTCGACAGTACCGAGGGGGGCGACCGTGGCCCCCTCCAGGAACGCGCATCGTACTGGTTCTATAAGCAAATGGGCCTGCAGTTCTCGATGCAGGAGTTTGTGCGACTGGTCATCAACGGGAGAAACCACGGCAACTACGAGGATGTCCAGAAGATCGACGGTGATTACATTGATAGGTGGTTTCCGGACGATACCGATGGCTACATTCATAAGATCGATGACTACTTCGAGTACTCAGTCGACGGCACGGGCTTCGCGAACCTTGATGAAGGGCTGAAGTATGACTATCGACATCCGCTGCTCAAGGAGACATATAGGTGGGGATTTGAGAAACGGTCGCATTACGAGGATGATAACTGGGATCATCTTTTCGATTTTGCCGTTGTGCTGAACACGCCGTCGAGTAGCCCCACGTATGAGCAGGCCATCGAGTCGGTCATCCATCCCGAACACTTCGCTCGGGTCCTGGCGCTTCGCCACGCTGTCGGCGATTGGGACAGCTACGGGTACCGGCGAGGAAAGAACAACTACTTTTACTACGCCCCAGCGGAAGGCAAATGGTACCTTCTGCCCTGGGACATCGACTTTACGCTTGGATCGGGTGATGGGGCCAGCACCAACCTGTTCTCCATGAATGTTGGCCAGTTCCCGGAGGTCAATCAATTTTTGAACTATCCCAAGTACCGGCAGATGTACCTGCAAGCATTCGCGGAGCTGGTGGATGGCCCTTGGCAGACCTCGTACGGGACGGCCGACCCACCGACGGCCTTTGATCAGTTTCTTGATGATTCTGCCAACGCCCTGATCGCCGACGGGCTTGGCGACGGCCGACGGGACGGAATCAAACGGTTCGTGCGCGATCGTCGGGCTTTCATCCTGACGCAGATTCAGTCACGGGTAGTCCGCTAAGATCAAGAAGCAGAGGGCCAAGTCTGCTCACCAGATCAATTAGCTGCTTGCGTTGTTTGTTAGCGAATGCTCATCACGCTGATGGTGTTTGACCCACGGTGCCATTTTAGCTCGCATCTTCACGCCAGTGTGTTTCCGGCCCAATTCTAAAACTCCTTCAAATCGAGAGCCAGATTACATTCCCGCTGATTGGCATTATGAAGCAGACCACGTAGCAATCTTCAACGAGGCCCTCGGGGGACGACCCCATCTTTCCAGCGACAGTTTGTGAACAACAAAAAGGTTTATAATTCGTAAAGATACATGTATTTTTTAAACAGCCCATTTAATCGAGATGAGTATTTTTATTGAATGCTATTTAGAAATACATGAGTAAGAACTGGGTGGCTGCAAAAAGGAGAGTCGGTATTTTTGAATTTTTCACGATATTGAACATTTGAAGAACCTCAGTGTCAGCAAAAACCAGTTTTCACCCAGTTCCGATACCGATGAAGTTGATGCCTCTTACGAAGGTTGGAAAAAGGCGCTGCAACATCTTTTATAATTCGGACTATATTGCAACTCGAATGGGGAGTAATCAGAATCTGTAGAGGCCTGCGCTTGCTCAACGTCTGGTCAGCCAGCCGAAGAGGGTTAAGTCTCTTGTGTCCTTGTCTGGTCTGAATAAAAAACTCGCCAGGTAACCGACAACGAAAAGTACGATGTGGCTATACACGCCGAGCATGTACTTGTGGTGGGTGAAGTTGAATTTGCCGAAATCGAGGAGCTGTTTTTTCCCAGGCCCTCCCAGATCGAACTTGGTGCTGGTCAAAAGCGCGTAGGCGGTAAAGAGAACACAGGCCGCAATGCCGACATAGAGACCTTTTCGGTTGGTACGAACCGTTAGAAACCCCAAAGCGAACAGGCCCGCAACACCGCCGGAAAAAATGGCGTACAGGGCAAAAATCGTGCCGAGAATAGCTTCACCACCAAAATGAACGTATAGGCACGCAATACCTATCGCGCAGAGCCCGCTGACAGTGACAATTAGTTTTCCCATGTTTAGGCATTGCTTGTCCGTGGCATTGGTCTTGAAATGACGGTAGTAGTCCTCCACACCGACTGCTGCCAAGCAATTCAGGTCCGAATCCAGGCTGGACATGGCTGCTGAAATCAGCGCGGCTAAAATCAATCCGGTGACGCCTGCAGGAAGTTGTGACATAATAAAGTATGGGAATACGGCATCGCCTGTGACACCTTCCGGAAGCTCAATCCCGGTGTTGCAGTAATATACCCACAACAAGGTGCCGATGAATATAAACAACGCCCATACAGGCACACACAACAGTACGCCCATGAGTGAAGCTCTGATTGCGCTTTTATTCGATTTGGCTACGAGAAATCGCTGCACTATGGTCTGGTCAGTACCATATTTCTGAATCGCGTAGAAAATGCCGTTGATGGCCATGACCCAGAATGTCAGTCGAGTGAAGTCCCAGTCGTAGGGTCCTACACTCATCTTGCCGTTTTTCCAGGCCGTTTGTATCACTGCCGCAGGCCCTTGCTCAGGCCTGAGCAGTAACACACCGGCACAGATAAGGCCTCCACCAATGAGGATGAATCCTTGAATAACATCAGACCAGATAACTGCCTCAATCCCTCCAATCAAGGTGTAAAGGATTGTGATTGCACCTAATACCAGGATCACATGGTACGTGTTTATACCCGTCATGGAAGCCAATGCCAGAGCCAGCAGGTAGAATACGGAACCCATCTTGGTAAAATGTGCCATAACAAAGGCTAAAGAGCTGTATAAGCGTGCAAAATAGCCAAACCGTTTTTCGAAATACTCATAGGCGCTAAGCCCGATAATCTGACGATACATGGGCACAATAAACCAGATAATGACCAATAGTACCACTGGCACCATTAATCCCTGAACCAGACGAATCCAGTTCCCGCTAAATCCTTCGCCTGGATAGGCCAGGAAGGTGACACTGCTGATGAGTGTGGCCAGCAGGGACATGCCCACCGCCCAGGCAGGAACCGACCGGCCGCCTACAAAGTACGCCTCTGTGGATTTTTGCTTCTTAGAGATGTGTGCACCAATGTACACAATGATACTTAGATAAAACAAGACCACCAGATAATCTAACAAATGGAGCTTTTCATACGGCATTTTAAAACCTCTCTATATCCATATCCTATCGGGCCAGGGATAACTGCCCGGCTTAATAGTGACATAATTATCTGGTTCCTGTGTGACACGCATTTGAACCACACCCGGTGCATACTCGCCGATTACATCGAATGTTTGCCATTGAAGTTCATGCAGCACAGCCTCTGCCGTTGCCCCGCCTTCGATGAATAACTCATTGATTGTTATCTTACCGACCACCCTTTGCACTAAGGCGGCAGTTTTAATACGCAGGTTTTGAGCCAGTTTGGAATCGTGCACAACCGGCTGAAGTATCGCTATGATGACACGATCAGATGTTGATAAGGCCTCCAAAACACCATCTGCCCATTGCCTGA
>Ga0315537_1002381_pt1 | contig 14392 bp, 10 predicted proteins | sample SalMarSW160270MG_FD_203091 | JGI IMG/M metagenome (GOLD analysis project Ga0315537, IMG submission 203091) | Salt marsh sediment microbial communities from the Plum Island Ecosystem LTER, Massachusetts, United States - Salt Marsh Sediment SW1602-70 ... | reverse complement strand
ACATAGAGTGCAGCGCCATGTCCCTGAGATACCTGGGGGATACCCTGGACATCCACGGCGGGGGACAGGACCTGATCTTCCCCCACCACGAGAACGAGATTGCCCAGTCCGAGAGCTTTACCGGCAAGAAGCCTTTTGTTAAGTACTGGCTGCATAACGGGCTGGTGCAGCTCGGCGGGGACAAGATGAGCAAGTCCCTGGGCAACCTGATAACTATAAAAGAGGCACTGGAAAACTACAGCGCCGACGCCCTGCGCATCTTTATTTTAAATTCCCACTACCGCAGCCCGCTGACCTACTCCGAGGAGGGGCTGGAGGCGGCCAAAAGTGCGGAAGAGAGATTACTGCGGGTGGTCTCACGGGATGACCCGGTGGGGGGAAAAGGGGAGGCTTTTAACGCTGAGCCTTACCGTAAGCAGTTTATCGAGGCTATGGACGATGATTTTAACACCGCTAAAGCGATTGGAACCCTGTTTGAACTGGCCAGCGCCATAAACCAGGCCGCCGATGCGGGTATCAGCATCCTGGAGGCTCGGAGCGTTCTTTCGGCACTGGCTGGTAACGTTCTGGGGTTGGGGCTCAAATTTAAGCCCCCTGTTCAAACAATAGAGGCAAAACCAGTTACGGTGAAAACGTCTGTCGTCAGTCCTACGCTGGTTCTGGGTGCTAATCCAACTCCTGAGCTTGAGGAGCGTGTTACTCGCCTCGTTGAGGAGCGGGTGAAGTGCCGGCAGGAGAAGAACTGGCAGCGGGCGGATGAGATACGGGAAAAGCTGGCCGAGCTTGGGGTTGAATTAGAAGATATCCCTCAGGGGACGAAGAGGATATGGAGACGTACGCCTTCGGTTGAAATGCTTGATAAGCTTATAAAGGAACTCGGCCTTTAAGATACAGCCCCTCCCCCTTTTAGAGTAAGTTTTTCTTCCCACCCTACCCCACCCTCATAAGCTGCGCTTCTAAAACTTGCTTCCCCACCCCATTTATTTCGGTTGTTTCGTGTCCCACCCACAGAAGTGATACTTCTATCAATTTCATCTTGGGGGTGGGGTAAAAGGGCTTTAGCCCTACCTTAAGGGTGGCGGGCGGGAAAAGATAAAAATGGGGGTGGGGGCTACTTCTTCCCCGTCAGCCAGAACCACAGCGAACGCAAAAACTTAAGCTTGACCATCCCCACCGGCAGCTCCAGTTGCCTTCTCTCCACCACCGGAAAGGCGTTTATCTCGTCTATTTTATCTTTTAAAAGGGGCAGCGCTTTTAAATCGCCCCGTTCCAGAATGCCGTCAATGTGATTGGCCATCTCCCAGGCCGCCTTGATGCGCTGCTCCCCGATATCGGCCATCTCTAAAGAGATAGTCCCGTATTGTGCCCTCAAGCGGTTGAGGCGCAGTATCGCCTCGTAGGCCGAGTCCACGATCTGCTGGCGGTTCATCCAGTTTGTCTCGTAGTTCAGTGAGTACTGCCAGCTGGGGGCGACCAGCGCCTGGCGGTGCTCCTCCAGCGTTTTGAACAGTACCTGGTAGCCGTAACGCTCCGGCTGCTCAAAGCCCAGACTGCCCGGGTCGAGGAAGGGGGAGATGGGGGCAATGAAGGGGGAGAAGCGTTTATCGCCGTTAAACTTCCGGAAAAGGTGGTCGCAGTAGTCAACGGTATCCATCACCGACTTCGGCGTCTGCCGGGGCAGGCCGATCATAAAGAAGATATCCAGCCGCCCGCAGCCGAACTCCAGTGCGTCGGCTATTGTCCGCTCCAGATCTTCGTTGGAGTAGTTCCGGCCGGAGGCTTTTCGTACTTTGGGGTCGTGGGACTCGGGGGAAATCTCCAGACAGAAGTTGGGGCAGGCGCGGCCCATCTGGCGCAGCAGCTCCTCGGGGGCGGGGTTAAAAAGCTCCAGAATCAGCTGGTTTTTCACCCTCATTCTCTCCAGCCGGCGCAGGACCTCATAGGCGTAGTCCGCCCCGGCCTGCTGCAGGTCGCCCAAAATAAAGATAGGGCCGGTGCTGAAGCGCTCAATCTGCTTTATATCCTGCGCCACCGCTTCCGGGGAGCGGAAGACAGCTCTCTGCCGCCCGTAGAATTTCCTGAAGGCGGCGGCGGAGCCGCCGCAGATAACGCAGTTCTCGTTGCAGCCCTTGCAGGTGAGCACCGCCGTAATGGGATAGTGCGCCCAGCCCTTGAAGGGAGCGTAGCTGGCCAGGTCGCGGTAGCGGATAACCGAGCGCACCGTATTGGCAAAGTGGCCGACCATGACCGGGCTCAGGTCGGCGGGGACATAGGAGAAGGGGTTTTCCCGCACCCCGCCCTGCCCGTCGCGCCAGACCAGATTGGGCACGTCTTCCGGCTCACGCTTATCCTTGAGGCAGGCCATAAGCTGCCGCAGCGGTTCCTCGGTGGTATCGCCCCTCATTACGTAATCTACCTCGGGGTAGTCCATAAGCTCTTTATAGAAATAGGTGGAGGAAAAGCCGCCGAAGATGACCTTAGATTGGGGGTGGCACCGCTTGACTATCTTGGCCACCTCGATGGCCCCGTGAGAGCTTACCAGCCAGTGCAGGTCAATGCCGAAGAGAGGCGTCTCCAGCCGCTTGATAAAAGCCTCGGCATCGAATTTTTTATCGTTCAGCATCCGCACCGCCAGGTTGACGATGCGCACCCGGTAGCCGGCGGCTTCCAGGTATTCGGCGATGCTGGTAAAGCCGATGGGGTACATCTCGAACATGGAAGACGATGGAATCAGGTCGGCCACTGGCCCGTAGAGAATAGCCTTCTCACGGAAGTCGTAGACGCTGGGGGGGTGGAGCAGGACCAGGTCGACCGGCATCAGCCGAAAACCCCTCCCAAAATATAGCCGATGCCCAGCAGCAACTGGGTGAGCAGGACAACCATAACGTTGTTAGCCATCGCCGGCACCAGCCGGTTCATGTCCTCGTGTTTCCGGCCGCCCCGGATTGCCCTGACGGCGAAGGGGAGGGTGAGCAGGGCTATCAGGGAGAAGAGGGGCATTATGCCGGCCGCCACCCAGCCGATTATCCACAGATAGACAACAGCTGTCAGGGCGGTATAGACCATCCACGCCTTTGTCCTGCCGATGAGGATGGGCATGGTCTTCCGGCCGGCTTTGCCATCGGCTTCAACGTCGGGGAACTCATTGAGCAGGAGCAGGTTGTGCACCAGAATGCCCGAAGGTATGGCGGCGATGATGGCGGGCAGGGTGTAATTGGTGGTCTGAATGAAGTAGGCCCCTAAAACCGGCAGGGTTCCCAGCCCCAACCCGGGAGCCCACTCCGGGAAACCCAGCCTAGTGATTAGCGGGGTATAGAGCACCGCGCACAACGCCCCGACTATCAGCAGGGGCAGCAGGTCCCAGCCGCGGGCGAGGACGAAATAGACGCCGATGGGTACCGCCAGTATTATGGAGCCCAGCCCCAACCAGAGCACCTGTCTGGGCTTAAGCAGGGCGGCGGGAAGGATGCCGCTACCGCCGCTAAAAGGGGTCCGCTTGACCTCCAGGTCTATGCCGCTTTCATAGTCGAAGTAGTCGTTGAGGACATTGACGCTGATGTGGCAGAGCAGCAGCCCTAAAAAGGTGAGCAGGGCGTAACCCAGGTGAAAGTAACCGTCATACCAGGCGATACTGATGCCCAGGAAAGCCAGCACCACCGAAAGAAGCAGGAACTGCGGTCTGGTCTCCAGAAACCATACTTTCAGCTTCACTTTAGCTACTAGCCAACTCTAAGCGCAACTACAGAGACGATGAGAAATAGAACCACCAGGACGATGGTCAGTTGAAACAGGGTTTTTTCAGCTCCCCGCTTGGTCCGGTAGACGGTGTCTGCCTGACCGAAGATGCCCCCCAGCCCGCCGCCCTTAATCTGAAGCAGACAGGCGATTATCAGGGCTACGGACAGTATTATTTGAGCCACATTGAGATAGGTCTGCATTTCAACCTTCCTCTAACTTCTTCTCCAGTAGTTCAATTACCAGCCCGGGGTTAGCCCGGCCTCCGGTAGCTCTCATTACCTGCCCCATCAGGAACTTGAGCGATTGTTGCTTGCCCGCCTTATAGTCGGCTACCGCCTGAGCATTATTTTTTATTGCCTCGATAACCGCCTTCTCCAGTTCGCCGCTATCGCTTATCTGGCTTAGTCCCCGCTGGTTAATTATATTATCAGCGCTAGAGCCCGTCCGGAACATCTCCTCCAGTACCGACTTGGCGGTGGCTGTGTTAATGATAGCACGGCGGACGTTCGATAGTAAAGCGCAGAGCCGCTGGGGGCTGACCTTATCTCTGAACCCCTTGATATCTATGCTGCTGGCGTTCATTATACGGCTGACCTCGCCCAAAAGCCAGTTGCTCAGTTCCTTGGCTTGAGCCGGTTCGGCTTTGGACTCCTTGAGGCAGTCTTCGAAATAGTCGGCCATGTCTTTGGAGCCGGTAATGAGGTTGGCGTCATAGAGGGATAGACCGTATTCGGCCATTAAGCGGTCGCGCCTGGCTTCGGGCAGCTCGGGCAGCCTGGCCCTTACCTCTTCCACCCACTCCGGCTTGAGCACCAGCGGGGGGAGGTCAGGCTCGGGAAAGTAGCGGTAGTCATGGGCATACTCTTTGCTGCGCTGGGCTACCGTTATCCCCTTGGCCTCCACCCATCCCCGGGTCTCCTGGGTCAGCTTTTTGCCTTCGTCGGCCCGCTTGCGCTGCCTTTTGGCTTCATATTCCAGGGCGAGGTAGACGGCCTTAAAGCTGTTCATGTTTTTAATCTCGGCCTTGGCTAAAGTATCGGCGCTGCCCATCGGGCGGATGCTGATATTGGCGTCGCAGCGGAAGCTGCCTTCCTCCATGTTGCCGGTGGATACGCCGAGGTACTGGAGGATAGTCCGCAGCTTTATCAGGTACTGCCGGGCTTCTTCGGGTGAACGCAGGTCGGGTTCGCCGACAACCTCCATCAGCGGCACCCCGGAGCGGTTGACATCGACCAGGCTGTAGGACTCGCCGCCAGGGGGAGTGCGGTGGAGCAGCTTGGCCACGTCTTCCTCAAGGTGGACGCGGGTGACGCCGATTTTTCGGCTGTTGCCATCGACCTCGATGTTGAGCCAGCCGTCATGGCTGATGGGGGCGTCATACTGGGAAATCTGGTAGCCTTTCATCAGGTCGGGGTAGGGGTAGTTTTTGCGGTCAAACTTGGTGTAATCGGAGATGGTGCAGTTGAGGGCCAGGGCGGTCATTACGGTGAATTCCACCGCCTGCTGGTTGATGGTGGGCAGTACGCCGGGCATCCCCAGGCAGACCGGGCAGACATGGGTGTTGGGCGGGGCACTGGCGTAATCGGTGCTGCAGCGGCAGTACATCTTGCTCTTGGTCAGAAGTTGGGCGTGAACCTCCAGCCCGATGATGGTTTCGTATTCCATGGCAAATTTTAGTATAGCAACAATGGTGGTGGCTGACAAGGAAGGCGGGGTTCAGCCCGTTTTTAGAGATTGTTTTACTTCCCACCCTCCCGCCCTACAGAAGTGATACTTCTAACAATTTCTTCTTGGGGGTGGGGAAAGGGCGTTAGCCCTTTTACATTAAGGGCGGCGGGTGGGAAAAGATATAAAACGGGGAGGGGTGGGAGGCTGCCAAGCAAGCCGACATGTGCTATAATTTTGGCTGTAGGTGGGGATATAGCTCAATCGGGAGAGCGCTGCCTTCGCATGGCAGAGGTCGGGGGTTCGAATCCCCCTATCTCCACTTGAGCGTACAGAATGAAGAACTCCCACCCTCTCCTGGGATATTCCATCTGGCGGTAGTGGCATAGTGTAGGTGAGCAATACCTCATCACCGGTCACTTTTACCTCCCTAACGAAGCTCCTGATAAACGACTTTCTCTCTGCCAGGGTATTCTCCTCGAGCAAACTGCGGAGATCGTCAACGCATTCAGTCACCGTTTCCAGGTCGGCCAGTTCAACTCGCCTGTCTGATAAAAGCGCTTCTAGTTCCCATCTCCTGAATTGGAGTTGCTCCTGCCGGTGTCTCAGTTGCTGTATTCTGGGTGCAAGGTCGTCGAGACTCATCTTACCCGTCTCCAGCGCATCATACAGTCTCTCCAGACGACCATTTATGCCGGCGATCTCTCCAGATATGACCTCCAGTTGCTCCCGGTAATCTCCGGCAACGCTATCCATTTCCTCATTGACCAGACGGGCAAGCTCCTGCAGGTTCTCTTCGGTCAGGATGTGTTCCTTTATCTTGTTTATTACCAGCCTTTCAAATTTGCTGCTGTTGAGAAATCTGAATCATTTCATAAAGGAGAGAATCAGCTCGGATATGGGTTGGTCGGATATTTTCGGGGCAGGCCGGTATTCAACTTACATTACCAAGGTGAGCCTTATATAATATTAATAGACTTAAATAAATTCTGCACTTGGCGACAGTATAAACCCCTACAAATACTCGATAGGGAAGAGTATATAAGCCAAGAGTTAACATTCCTATTAAAAATGTTTACGAAAGAATCTGCTAAAGAGTCTATACAAAGTAATCCAAAACTACTACTCGATAAAGATGGTAACCAGAGAAGCGAGGATGATGTTATTTCTGAACTGCAACTCCAAGTTCATTTTAGGTTACTTGAGCAATATGAGATAGCAATCAAGGATAATGATTCTGGATATAAGGTACGAGCTCGGTGGTAACCCCTTCTTTTCATTTGCGTATGGATTACTAAGAATGTCCTGCCTTCTATTGTCCACGGTTTGCTAAAACTGCGGTAACAAAAGTCAGGTTTGTTCAAAACAGGCAAAATGGAGTAAGGCCAAGACCTTTAAGGCGAAATAGTAATTTACTACTCAAATACTATTGATATAGTATCCTGTTAATCCAATAGGTAACAAACCGCCCTTTTGTTACCTGCTAATGTGTTTGTACCCTTTCGCAACGAAAGCCCATACTTCCCACAATCTTGCGTTTTCAACTTTCTTTATTCTGACCCTTTCAAGTCCACCATCCTCTGCTCCCCTAGTAATAATCTCCGCTGCCTTCCTGCTTTTTACAGTTGATATTACTTTGTAAATCTTACCTAACGCCATTCTGTATTTACCTTTGTTCAACTTTTAAGGATTAACACCGTCATTCTTCGGCTATTATCGGCAAGTCTACAAAGAATGTGGTCCCTTTGCCCGGTCTGCTTTTAGCGTATATCCTGCCGCCGTGCTCGGTTATAATGCCGTGGCAAACGCTAAGCCCCAAACCGGTGCCCCCTTTCTCTCCCTTGGTGGTAAAGAACGGGTCGAAGACACTGTTAAGATGTTCCGGGGGGATCCCCGGACCGTTATCGGAAAAAGTGCTCCTGACGTGCCTCTTATTTCTCTCCGTCTTGATAGTCAGCTTTCCACCACCATTAGCCTCGGTCATGGCCTGTTCGGCATTCAAAATGATATTCAGAAAGACCTCCTGTATCTGATGGGAATCGAGCATTATCTCTGGCAGGCCGGGGGCCAAGTTGGTAATAACTTCAATATTACTGGTTTTCAGCTGGTAAACCCTCAGTTCCAAGGCGCTTTGTACAATATAATTTACGTCCGAATTCTCCTTTTTTGGCTCGCGGCGGCGGGCGAAGGTGAGCAGGTTTTGGACTATCTTAGCGGCTCTTTCAGCTTCGCTATATATTTTTCTCAAGTCTTGGTTGATTTCTTCGTCGGTGATTTTTCTTAATATACGCTGGGAAAAACCCAGTATGCCGGTGAGGGGATTATTTAGCTGGTGGGCAACACCGGCGGCCAGCTCACCGATAGACGCCAGCCGACTGGATAGTAAAAGCTCTTTTTGCAGCTCTTTTTCCCTCTCCTCCGCCTGCTTGCGCTCGGTGATATTTCTGCCAACTTCAAGGCAGGAGACAATTTCTCCCACGGCGTTTCTTATGGGATTAGCCGTGTTATCCCAGAAGATAACCTCTCCGGAAGGCAATATCACCTTCCTATCCGAGGTGTGGGACTTGCCATCACTGAAGGCCTTTTCTACCGGGCACCCGTCGCATACACTTTCTAAGCCTTCAATAGCTTGGTAGCATTTCTCCCCTAAATGGTCACCGGAGGCCATTCTCGAAGGCTTATTCTGATAAATAAGGTTATAGTCTCTATCCCTTATGGTGAGTCCTTCTTCCATGGCATCTATTACTGATTGAAGCTTGTTCTTCTCGGTTTGAAGCGCCTCCTCCGCTAGCTTACGCTCCTTCACCTCGTGCTGACTTTCGTTGTAAAGCCGCATATTTTCCAGGTTAGTGCTCATCTGATTGCATATGGTGTAAAGTAACTGCTTATCCTCACTGTTGTAGGGTTGTTCCGAGAGTTTTTTACCCAGAACTAGTATCCCTGATAATTGACCGGTAGGTGCCTTCAGAGGGGAAATAAGCTCTGCCCCAAACTGTTGCAGAATTTGTTTTTCTTTAGAAGTAATGCCTTGTAATTGAGGAATGATTTCAATATCTTTGTAGGACAGCATACTGTTAGAGCGCTCCAGCCACTTGACTAAAGCACCCCCATTTTTCAAGTGAATGACAGGGGTAGTGTTATTCGCACCATTGGTGGATACCGTGGTGAAGTCACTGCTAGGGGGCAATGGTTGCAGAAGATAAACGTTTGAGCTCCGTAATGCCTTGGCAAGCAGATTGACCATGGTTGACCCCAGCCCGGCAGAGTCGGTGAGGCTCTGAGTCTGCCGGCTGAAGGTTTCTAGTGCTTTGAGGTAATTATATCTATCACGATAGTACCAACGGTCAACCCACCGCTGAACCCATTGCCATAACTGTGGCAAGATAAGGGCTAACGCAATGGCCACGACGAAGTAGACCCATAATGGGAAATCTACTTCCGTAAATACCCTGGTGGCCAGCAGGAAGATAACTATGAATGGAACAGCAACAACAGCGCTGGTCAAAACGTAGGCAGTACCTTTACGTAGGACAACGCGGATATCCAGGAGGTTATGTTTCACAATGGCTATCGTGGTTAATAGACAGAAAGCAATGTTGCCTATTATTGCACCGGGGTATAAGGGTAACCCCAGCACTGGTAGAACATCAAAGGCTCCCCCAACTAATGCAAACCCCGTTCCTATAGCGATATAGGCAGCCCGGTTTCTCTGCTCCGCGTAAGTGGAGGTTCTCCATATCCTAACAAAGTTTATAAGTGCCATTAGGAGAATTAAGTAGGTGAACAGCATCCATAAAAACATAAGAGGCCCAAAGATGGGAGCGTAGCCGTAAGGTTTTATCTGCATGCCGCTGAACACGAGGGGGGTGGTAGCTAAAGGGATAAAAATCACACAAATTAAATAGAATGCAGGAAGAAGCCAATCCTTTATTTTGGTAGCGATATAGCGAACGGAAAAATGATAAAACAGCACCGATACAAAGGGCCCTGCTGGTATAAGCCATTTTTCCCAAGAATAGGCATGCTCAATATCAGGGCTTGCCCGCATGCCAAAAATGATGATGCCCCAGATGGTTAGGCCCAGCAGGAAAAGAGAGAACAAGCGGTGAGTAAAGCTCCGGGAGTGCCCTTTTAACACAATAGCCGTCAGTACCAAGCAAAAAAGAGCCTGAATTAATGGTAACATTAAATAGGCGTTCATAGCTTCTTTCTAGGTGCTTTTAGTTTGAGTTAATAAGTCTTGGATAATAGTGTCAGAGGCATTTATATGAGGCGGCTTCAGGTGTGCTAGGTCGGCCCCACTCGCTTTCCTCTTCTCATAATATTGTTGGAAACTCCCGGCAGGCAGAAGGGTCACTCTTAATGGTCGGATCCCAAGCATACTTTCCAAGTCCCTATAGTCAGGGTTAAGAGCTACCAGCTCCTGATGAATTAGTCTCTCCAGCTCCTTGCCGTCCATCTCCTGTTTGAGCTCGATATAAAGGCGCATATTGGGCTCGTTTTGCTCATATTCTTTGCGAGCAGACCAATCCTCAAACCTTATCCCTGTATTGGCAATAGCCTGCCAGATTGTTTTTTCATCCAGTCTGGGGAAGCCGGCAATATCAATAAGGTCACTAGCACGACTGCCAAAGACTATCTGGGGGAGTTTAATTCCCGATTCCTCATCTTCCAGAGCAACAATCTTAATGAGGTCACCTATTCTGTATCTAATGAAGGGCATTCCATAGAAACTGGTTAAGATTACTTCATAGCGCTTGCCTGGTTTGACCTCGTCCAGGAGAACGGTGGCGGGTTGGTAGTCTTCGTTCTCCCGGCTTTTGAGCCATTCTTCTTCGGGTGCAAACTCGAGAAAACAGGAAGAGGGGACGAGGGTCATGGTCTTTCTGTTCCAGGCGTGAGTTGCAATCAGCCCAAACTCTGTACTAGCGTAGGTCTCTAATGGCTCTTTCCCCCAGTAATATTTCAGTCGCTCTCTATAGATATCAGTGTCCATTCCATAGCAAATGAGTCCCTTTAGAGGCCATAGGTCCTTAGGTAAAAGAGTCCTACCTTCCCTTTTACTCCGTAACCAAGCTCTAATCAAGCGTAACATTATTTGAGGATGCAACATGCGTCGGCTAAGCTTCAACTGTCCTGAACTTTCGGTGAATCTTTCACTCAGCTTGATTAGAACACTGGTCAGGGAACTTAATATATCTACCCCGGTTCTCAGCGCCATCTGAAAACCAGCCTGAATTCTTGTTTCGAAATCCTCATTTTGATATTTGTCAAGGGGTGGGATAACACAAGCATCCAACTGCTGAGCTAGGAGCGGGGACATGATTCCTGTTAAGTAGGGAGGTGGAGGTAGATTATGCAATACCCGTACTCCGTTTCTAACATTAACCTCGCCCTTATTGGTGGTGCAAGCCAGGATCATTAAGGCGACGCAGAACACGCCGAACCTTTCGATGGCTCTCTCTGTGTACGGTACCCATTTGCGGATGCCTCCTCGGCCAGAGGTGCAAGTCCAAGAGTGAGGCTTAACCGCTAAAACATCTTCATTCTTCTCGCTCAGATAATCAGCGTAATCATCGTAGGTGGTCAGCGGAACAAGCCGGCGGAATTCATCTATGTCTTTCGGTTTCCTGGGCATGAACTTCTTGGCCAAGGGGCTATCGTAGACCAGCTCAATCTGTTCCATTAGTAGCTGTTCTTGTATTTCCATGAATTCTTGGAGAGAAAGGTCAAGAAACCCGCAGTATTTCTGCCAAATCCTTTCTTGATCGCCTGTTTCGAACAGCTTATCCTTCTTCATCATAAGACTGACTCCTCTTTTTTAATGTGCTGATTTTGCCATACTAACTGGCAGAAAAGTGTTGACTGCGGTAATGATGTCAGATTCATCGAAAGGTTTATTCATGAGTCCGAAGGGGGCTTGGGCCAAAGCCCGTGACATAATATCACTATCGGGATAGCCAGTTATGATAATTACGGGTAATTGGGGCTTGGTGGTTTTTATCTGGCGGAAGAACTCTGCTCCGTCCATACCGGGCATTTTGAGGTCAAGAAAGACCATGGCGAAATCCCGCTGCTTTAACAGTTCTAATCCCTTAAGGCCGGTTTCAGCAGCTACGACTTTATGACCTAATTCCTCTAAGGTCTTCTTGAATAGTGAGCGAATTGTTTCCTCATCATCGACAACAAGAATGTTTGCTCCAATTTCAGCTGGCGTTTGGTGTAGCCATTCATCAATTGAGGCTTTATTGAACCTCCATTGTTGGCCTACTCTGGTTGCGGGGATTTTACCTTGCTTTAACAGCCTATATATCGTCTTCTTCCCGACTCGCAAATAACCCGCTGCTTCCTCGACAGTCATAAGCTTTACCATGTTGTCTTCCTCTTCTCAATAATATACGGTTAGGTACCTGGCCTGTTTGGCTGGATTAGGGCTATTGATGGCACTCATTGGCCCTTAAAGGGAACTATAGACCATCATCGGCTAACTGGCAAAGTTGCTAGTAGTAGTTAGTGGCCGTTTTTAACCCCTGTTCCCCCTTGTTAACTCTATTAAACTTCCCCATTTGACGAATATTGGATTCATCCATATGAGAGGCTAGTTATCACGAAAATATTGTCCTTGGAATTTTAGCTCCCCCTCTGCCCCGCCGAGGGATGTTCAACAGGGGCAGAATGGAGTGATGCCTAGGCCTGTAAGACGAAATAGTAATTTACTATAAAATTACTATTGATATAGTCTTTTTGGTAGCGATAAAGCCTTCCGCCTAGCATCAAAGGTTTGCTCCCCACTATTGACATTCGCCATTTGGTATACTATAACGTAATAGTCTAAAGAGAAGGAGTTAGAGATGTTAAGGAAACTTATCCCTATGGTAGCCATATCCGCCGTGATTATTGCCCTCTGTGTCCCCTGGTTCTATGCCAGCGGGGCTGACCCCACATGGACACAAACCACGGTAACCGACTTTAACGCTGGTACCTTGAGTGATGTCCAGGTGGTTGATATTGGTGGCGGCGATGGAGATGTCCAGCTCGATCTACAGGACTGGGGCAGCTGGTCGTCAAACCTGTTAACTAATCCTGGTGCCGAAACCGGTGATACCACCGGGTGGACAGCTACAGGTTCCAATCCGGGAAGCTTTTCCGCCAGCTCCGATTGCACTTCCGGCTCAGCCGGGCCTCATGGAGGAAGCAGCAATTGTTTCTTCTGGGATCCGTCATCAGCTACCGATGATTGGGCATATCAGGATGTTGACCTGACCGGCTACACAGGATATATTGGGGCTGGCCTCGCGCAGGTTTATGCTCAAGGTTGGCTTGTCAGCTCAGAGTACCAGGCGAGCCCGCCATTAGACCGAACGGGCATAAAGGTTGAAGTTTATACTGCGGGGGACGTCTTAATAGCTACACCTTGGCTCACCAATTTGTGGAACCTCTCGAGCTGGTCCTACACGGGTGCAACTTGGACTCTCCAGACCAATACCGGCTACGCAAGGTTTATGTTCCAGGCTTGTGATTCTGGCGGCTCTGATGCCGGTAATGTCGATGACCTCAGCTTCGCGATAAGAACACGTTCTTACTATTCCTCTGGTACGCTGACCTCATCTATTCATGATGCCGGTGTCGCGTACACCTTTTGGGACACTATGAGCTGGAGCGAGACTCTAAATGGCCAAACTATCGATATGAAGGTGAGGACGAGCAACGATGCTGGCATGGCCGGTGCCACAGACTGGGCTAGTGCTCCGACTGTGACTAACGGTCAGGATATATCAGGTTTGTCATCGGTAACTGACGGTCACCGCTATATCCAGTATCGCGCCGAGCTATCTACGTCAGATACCCTTCAAACCCCCGTTTTACATGATGTGTCAATATCATATACCACTAATGACCCCCCAGATGCCCCCTCTAACCTAGGTCCTACAGCCTATGTAGACGGCAGCTGGAGCACGGATAATACCCCTACCCTCACCTTTACTCAAAATGACCCTAATGCTGATGATGTCCAATACACCATTCAGATAGATGATTCTGCCGGTTTCGGCTCCCCGGTGGTGGACTACACCTCAGGGTTGCTCGGCCACCCGGGGGCAGGAAGTTTTACCGTAGGGCAGGCTGCTGGGGGAGGGTCATACAATGTAAACTCTGCGACTCTTCCTGATGGTTACTACTACTGGCGGGTGATGTCAACTGACCAGTATGCAGACGCCAGCGGTTGGTCAGTAGCTAACGGTGGAGCCGTCGCTTTCCGCACTGACGCTTCAACAGAAGGAGGGGGGTCAATTGACGATACATACCACCCTAACGATGATGTTGAGGTTAGTGCCAGTGGCTTCCTAGCCGATTCTTATGTTGATGTCTACGTGGTAAATGATGGAACCTGGAGCGATGGAGACCCGATTCCAGCCGATGTTGGCGATGGAATGGATACCATTCAAGCTGATGGTTCTGGAGACATTGGGCCGGTAGTAGTATGGTACGCGCAACTAGACATAGGAGAATATGACGTAGTATTTGATGCTGACCAAAATGGGTACTACGACGAGATTCCTGATTTAGTTGAAGACCCCAATCATCCTGGATTCGTGGTGGTATCGGCTACAGTGGGTGGGGAGGTCTACCCCATAGATAAGGCGACCCTGCTGCTTCACTGGCTCGGCTTAGGGGCAATACTGGTTCTGGCCACCGGCTGCTTAATCATGGTCAGGCGCCGAAGCCATAAATAACAAAAGGGAAGCCTTCCGGCTTCCCTTTACTGTAACCTCTAGTTAATACCCACTACCACTGCACGAACATAGGAATGTTGACGTGTATTTAAGAGCAGAAGATTCTCCTTTTCTGATTTAAAATAAATGTCACAACATACTATATTCTTTTAGTCAATGGCTCCAGTAATCCAGCTCTCTATTTCACTATCACACCGGTGGGCAGACCCCAGCCTCTTTTTTCCTGGCTCCCAAATTAGCGTTTAGATACGGGCTCA
>Ga0315537_1002379_pt1 | contig 14400 bp, 9 predicted proteins | sample SalMarSW160270MG_FD_203091 | JGI IMG/M metagenome (GOLD analysis project Ga0315537, IMG submission 203091) | Salt marsh sediment microbial communities from the Plum Island Ecosystem LTER, Massachusetts, United States - Salt Marsh Sediment SW1602-70 ... | reverse complement strand
CGATAGAGCTCGGGATTGGCCTTACTACGGAGCAGATGCAGGACGAAGACGTGTTTCGCAGCGCCGGCTGGGACTTCAGCAACATCTGGATGATATGCGAAGGTGATTATCCAAGACTACAGTGGGAGATAGAGGACTGCAATGATATATAGAAAATGGAGGGAACCAACTACTAATAGCTTTGAAACAGTACACAGAAAAAGGGGCGAACAATGAAATTTTTAAACCGAATATTTGTTGTATTAACAACCCTCAATTTAATGATTGGCACTTTTGCTTGGGCCCAAAAAAATACAACAGAAGAAAAAAAACAAACCTTTACCATCTCCGGCTCAGTCGGCCTTGCCCGTGTAGTAATGGAAGGTCTGCCGGGAAATCCCATTACTGATATAAATGGTTTTTACACTGCCACTGTTCAGCGTGGCTGGAGCGGTACGGTCACACCGGTGAAGGAAGGTTATACGTTCGACCCACCAAGCCGGTCATACCCCAAAACTACAGCTAATCAGACAGATCAGAACTACGCTGCGAGAATAATTACCTTTACCATCTCCGGCTCAACAGGTCTTCGTGGCGTGTTAATGGAAGGTCTGCCGAGTAATCCCATCAACCGTTCCGATGGAACTTACAAAGCAACTGTTCCATACGGCTGGGCCGGCATGGTTACACCTCAAAGGAAAGGATACACTTTTGAACCAACCAGCCGTGCGTATGCAGCCGTCATTTCTGATCAGATTAATCAAGACTATGTTACTAACATACGGATGCTCACCATATCCGGCCGATTCATTATTGGTGGATACCCGATTGAAGGTGTGCTTATATCAGCAAGCAAGGACGGTACCTCTGATACTACCGATGTCGAAGGCAGATACAGTGTAAAGGTACCCTACGGCTGGAGCGGTGAAATTACATGGTCAAAAAAAGGGAGTGTGTTTAGGCCCTCCAGCAAATCATATAGTAATGTTACCACGGACATAATTGATGATCAGCTTATACCACCGCTTAGACATAGATTGGGTTCTCAACGACGAACAATTGAAGCAACAAGACCAGCGCTGTGGCGCACTGACAGGCGCAAGGTCCTGGTGATACCTGTTACAGATGTTAATGCAGCAGATATTGACACAATAACACGAGACCTGCAAGTTATGGCGCATATCCTTGACGGCAAATTCACCGAACGCCGTCAGATTGCAGGGGTTTTTACGGATTTCGGTGATTTCTTCGGGCGGGACGAACGCGAAACAGAAACTATTTACCTGCAGGGCTACGGCGCGCTCTTTTTGATGGAGGTAAATTTCGTCTTTTCACCACAGCCACAGCCGCAGCAAAAAGAAACTAAGGAGCCACAGGAACAACTTGATTCAACTTGGCAGCAAGCACAACGAGAGTTGTTCTCTCCACAAAGACCCAGCAATGTCCCAGGAGAAGTTGGTTCATTAGAAGAATATGATGCCCAGATGGTCGAAGAGCTAAAAAGGGAGTTAATCGGAACTCTGAAACACGCTACGAATATCCGAGGTCTCCAAGCCGACGAGTGGGTGATTCTCAACGTCACAGGGGCAGGCCAGCATCCCATTAGTGGTTATGGTGGCGGTGGATACAGTTACAGCGGAAGTTATACAGGCGGAGGCAGCTATGGCGGCGGTGGAAGCTTCGGTTACAGGATACATGGTATGAGCGATGGCATAGATAGCTCAACTATGGAATTGGCTCCATCTACCGTCTTGACCATTCGTGCAAAAAAGTCCGACATAGATGCCTTTGCAAAAAGTGATATGGATTTTGACCAATTTCAGGAAAAAGTAAATATCCTGATGTACTAAATAAAAGGCGTAGGAGTCTGTCATGGTAAGACAAAAAATCGTTTTTTCAATAATTGGGCTGTCGGTAGCGGTATTTGTAGCCCAGACGCTTTCTCAGACACGAGGATCCAGTAGAACAAGAGAAACACCCAACCAGGACCGGTTGCAGTATATGGACGCGGAACAAAGGCGCGGAGAGTTTGAAAGGAGAGCTGCCCAACGCAGAGCCGAGTTGAATAGGCAGCGAGAACGAAGGACTCGAGAGTCACGAAGCAGAGCTGCTCAACTCCAGGAAGAAGCGAACAAACAAGCACTTGAAGTAACAGAACAGCAATGGAAGATTATCAAGCCCAAATTTGAGAAAGTCAAAACTCTTCTTGAACAGGCACGCGTCAACATAGGGGTGTTCTCTTATAGCGCTGGTGGTAGCGCTGGTGGTAGTGCAGGTGGTGGTGGCTCAGGGGGTGGTAGTTCAGGATTTGGTGGCTCAAGTGGTGGTGCCTCAGGTGGTAGGTCTTATCGAGGAGCAAGCGCTGGGTACCGAACCAGTGAGGGTGGAGGAAGCAACACAAGAGGCAGTGAGCCTCAAAGTTGGGAGGAACACGGCTGGCGTTGGAGCAGACCTTCCTCCAGAAAGAAGTCCAGCGAGTTGACCGAAGGCGAAAAAATCTGTGAAGAGCTTCTCGACCTCTTGGAAAATAAAGAAGCAGATGAAGAAGAAATCAGACAGAAAGTTGAGGCCTTACAAGAGTACAGAAGAAAGTCTAAACAGGAATTGTCTAAGGCAAAGAAGGAACTGCGTGAGGTTCTGACTTTCCGCCAGGAAGCGACGTTGATTATGATGGGATGGCTTGACTGATTATAAATCAGCGATAAGAACCTAAATATCTATTGTATATAACCCCACGTTTTACGTGGGGTTTTTTTATCTCTTTTTATTATACTAAAACAGCAGGCTTAGTTGTTATATAAGAGACAATTGATTGTTCAAAGTTTGGGAAAGTAACTTTAATGCTGCAGGACAAACTTCTTATATTGCAGTTTAATCGCGGCAGAAAAGAGGTTCTGCAGTGCATCTATGAAAAGTACAAAGACGATTTGGTAACGCTGGCGGCTGCGCTGCTGTCTGATGTGCATTCTGCTGAGGATGTTGTACATGACGTTTTTGTGTCTTTCCTTAAATCGTTTGAAAAGTTTCGGCTGACCGGCAGCCTTAAAAGCTACTTAGCTACTTGCGTTGCCAATAACGCTCGTAACATAAATAAAACAAGGCATAGACACCAGAGCAATGGATTAAATATTACAGAACCCGCGATGTCGTACTCAAACGAGCCAGAATCAACAGCGATATTTGGCGAAGAATTGCGCCAGTTGAGCTGGGCTTTGGGGCAGCTACCGTATGAGCAGCGGGAGGTTTTAATCCTGCACGTTTATAGCGGGCTGAAATTTAAGGCGATTGCCAGACAGCAAGCCGTTTCAATCAATACGGTGCAGGGCCGATACCGATATGCTTTGGATAAATTGCGGTCAATGTTAAATAGTGAGGTAAAAAATGAGGCCGGAAGATGACATACACAAAATGATTAAGAAAATACACTTAAAAGCCAGCGCTGAATTAGATAAAAGAGTTCACGATGACATCTCTCAGGCCCTGGTTAAAACTGAAAAGAGAAAATTGGCTCACGCAGAACCGAACATAAGGCGAAGTACTACAAAAGGTGTGGCTGTAAAACTCGCTGTCGCAGCAGCTATTCTCATCGCTTTCGGTGTTGGTTTCTCCGTTGGCCGATGGTCACAACCACCCCAGCCGGAACCGCCATCATTTGATGTCACCGCCTACACCTCAGTAGCCCAGTTATCTCCAACCACCCAAAAAACCGAGGACAGCTTTTGGAGACAGAAAGCTCTTGCCGCGATGCAACCTAAACCTTATGTACAAAACCAAATCACCAAAACCAATTTGATAGACGCCTACAAACAATACCTTAAGGAGAAACACTATGACTAAGAGAAAACTTATCAACTTCTTACTTATCACATCATATACCACCATTACTTTTATCATAGGCTGCATACCAGAAGACTCACTGCAATGGTCTGCAGATGGCTCCACCGGTATCTATAGCAAAGATGGCGCGCTCTACCTTGTCGATGGCAACACCGGCTCTCTGACCCAAATCGCTACCGAAGAAACCACTACTAACTGGCCTGCCATCACGTCTGATGGCAGATTTTTCGCATACGGTCAGAAAATAATCGTCGAAAACTTCGCCGACGCTCTGAATCTCCTCCCGCCCGGTCAAATCAAAATGCTTCAAATCCACGCTGCCGTAGTAAAAGAGAACATACGAAAAAAGGTTGACGAAGAATCCATATTTAAGACAGAGGTTCTTGGTGGAGGTCTGTTTGCTGACGACGTCCTCAAGTCCTACAATGAAGAGTACCGCAACTGGGTTGTTCATTATCTTTTTAAGAAACTTGACGATGATGGCACAATTACCAAAAAGCTGGGAACTGAAACTGTTAAAAAGGCTCTTGAAAAATCGGTGAGTTACTACAGGTTGATTCTGACGCCGTCAGACGACTTAAACAAAAAAACCGTAGTTGCTACGAGCATCCAGAAGATATGGAAAATATCTTTCTCAGCCGACAGAAAACTCCTTGCTTACGTCACCGACCGCGTCAATGGTGATGCTTTTGAAGTCGGCTTTGACCTCTATATCGCCTCACCGGCTGAAAACATCTCGGCAGCCCTCGTCGAACAAGCCGTAGCCATTGGTTACGACCTCCGCCCCGATGGCTGCGCGATTGCATATATGAAGCCCGAAGTAGAAGATTTCGACAAAGATAAATTTGCCCTGGGCTCGCTTGTCGAGCGAACTATCATCGATCCCAATGGTCGAGTCCTTGCCTCACCTGTCAATCTCGACGACAACGACAACACGACTCTTGCAACACATACCTGCACCGGTCCCGCAAAAGAACTCGCCGGCGTCTGTTATTACTCCTGGATGTTTATTTCATACGCACGTGACAACCGTATATTTTTCTCCTCTGCAAAAATGTCATTTCCCTCCAGCAAGTTAGACGAAGAAAAAGCAACCATTTTCTGCTATGACGCCCTTACTGGTGCCATCAGCGAAATACTTCCACAAATCGCCATCGACTTCACGCAGGATAGTTGCCATCTCTATGCACTCTCACAAGACTGCCAAAAAATTCTCTTGCCCGGAAACAAAAACACACTCGGTATATACGCACTCGGACAAGACCTCAATTTTTCGAAAATCCTCATCGATAAAAATGAATCCTTCGGGAATGACGCCCCTCCTAACCTTGCTTCACAGTGGAAGGGTCGTGATGAGATTTCTTGCCTTGTAGCCGAAACCTCCCACTATCTCTGTCCCGATCCTAATACCCCTGCCCGTCGAAAGGAAATTGTCATCCTCGATGCCGACGGCAAACTCCAAAAAGTCCTAAGCAAAGACTGGCCCGATGAACTTCTCGATTACTGATTGCCAATACCCCTTTTGCAGGTATATACAAAGGCCGATCGCCATCAGCGCCCGGCCTTGTCTTTTGTCCATTCACCCGCGGTCCAATCTGGCTACGGCAGGGCCTTCGCCATGTGACGAGCAAACTACAATTTCCACGTTTTTGCAAAGGCCTTGAAGCTGCGGTCATAAGTTCTCTCGATGTCGTTGGGGAAGCAACAGCCGGGCAGTTGCTTCATAGATAAATGATAACCCAAACACTCGCAACACATCCCTTTTTTGTCACAGCCGGGATATGTACAGTTACAATTTTTTAGGTTCTGCTCCTTTTTGCACTCCATAGGTTCTACTGTCTCCTTGTTTTAATTACCTTTTTGCTGCTAACTCATAACCTTATACACTGTCGCGCCGCAATCCAGGCACTTCCATCGATGGATTTTCCGAACATCGCGAATCCAGAAAATGATCCAGAAACCCACCGTAAGCAACGTCAAAATCAGATGCGGCACATGATTGATTCTGACTCTATACACCGGCACCTGCTTGAGACATTTGCCACAATAGCCGGTACCTTCCTCGAATCGCGTAAAACGCATCTGATGCTTAAAAACCCCGTAATAAAGCGGGGCCAAACAAACTTTATATGTCGCTCATTGAACGGCCAATTTATAAAGGCTGACGCTCAACGGCGGAACAGTTAACGTATTCGAGACACTGCTAACCGGCTTTTCCGCAATCACCACGTTAGGCTCTTTGCCGGGCTCGTTGTAAGCCATAGGATCAGAGTGTGCAATCAAGCCAAGCGTTCCTGTGCCGGCAAGTTGAACGCCTTTCAAATCCATTGTGATCTCATAATCTTGAACCGTAGGATTAACGACGCCAATCGTCAATGTCTTGTGGTCATCGGTCCACGCGGCTGCCACATCAACCGGAGAAGTGTCACCGGTGACAGTGACAGGTACAGTCCCGTAATTGTTTCGGTAGAGCTTTAAGACCAATCCTGTAGTTTCCATTGCGGCGGCGGTTTTACTGGCTTTAATACAGCCGATGACGTTGACCGTTTGAGCATAATTAGCCAGAAAGACCATATCCGAATTACGAAAATATTCGTGCAGACCTTTGGCGATACCAAGACCGTCTTTGTGGAAATACCGTGTTCCTAATTCGCCGAACACATGGGGACCATACCAGTAGTTCCACTCGGTCATGGCGATTCGGATGTCTTTTCCTTTCAGGGAGTCCAATTTTTGACGGAGTTGCTGATGGAATTCAACCTTTCGTTTGATATTGTCGGCAATCTGGGCGGTATGTTCGATCAGGTCGGGTTTTTCCCGGCAATAAAAATGCTCCGCGATAAGGTCAATATGGTCGGCACAATCCCGCAGCAGGCCTTCGCTCCAGGAGCCGGCATTTCCGGAAGCGATCGGGATGATATCCGGGTCCACTTCGCGCATTTTGTCCACAACCCAATTGTGTTTTTGGACATAATGTCCCAGGCTCATATAACCGAGCTGCCACCTGCCCCACATTTCGTTACCGATAGCCCAGTAGCGAACATTGAAGGGTTCCCGGTCGCCGTTTTTGGCACGTAAAGCTCCCATCAGCGTATCGGTCGAGCCGTTCGCATATTCCAATTGAGCAGCGCAAGAGTAGGCATCGCCGAAACCTGTATTGACGGTCACCAGCGGTTCCGTGTTGAGCAGCCGGCAAAAGTGAATAAATTCGTGGAAGCCGAAGTCATTGTGCTCCACACCCGTCCAGGCTGGATTTTTGCGAGGCGGTCGTTTATCCCGGTCGCCAATGCCATCGCGCCAGTCGTAGCCGCTGACGAAGTTTCCCCCAGGCCAGCGATACATCGGAGCATTGAGCTCTTTCAACACTGCCAGCGTATCGGCACGCATTCCGTCGATATTGTCCGCCGGCATCAGAGAAACTGTGCCCACAAAACATGCCCCATCGGCCACCTTGATTTCCAGCTTGCCCTTTACTGTGTCGGCGCCTGCGGTAAACTTGAAGTGATATTTGATGTACCGTTTCTTCGAAACCTTAAACTGAGCGGAGTCTTTATCCTTCGGATTGTCACTCCAGATCAGCGATACCGTCACATTCGCGTTTTTCTTTTGGGGTTTAAGATAGATATAACCGATGTATTGTTTATTCTTAACCAATCCGAGGTCGAGCTGTCGTATGCCGCTGTCGGTGGCAATGAGCGGGGTGTGCTGGCCGACAAAGGAATCTTTATTAACCATTGTCACCGAATCGGCTGAGCCAATGATTTGCCAGGGTGAGGCGCCTACTACCGCAAACGGACTATCTTGGGGGACGGCCCGGGTGCCACGATAGGGCTCGTAATTCGCCGTGATGGGGAAGTAAAATTTGCGGTCTTCAAGCATCTCGGCCCATATTCCGCCGTAGATGCAACGGCCGAGGTGTTCAATAAATTGACCGTAAATGTACTTGGAGATTGGCTCGCCTGTTTTGCTTGTATCGATCACAACACTTTTCTGATTGGCCGCTATCGCCGGACGAAATGACCCACACAATACCGCAACCACTAAAAAACTAACACAAACGATTTTAACCCTGCTCATTTTACACCTCCTTTGACTTTGCAATATCTTTAATCGTATTAACAACACTAAAAGCTGAAATTGTAAGGGAAAATAGTATAAAAGCAACTCAATAAACTTTTGACCAGCGTCTCAGTAAAAAATATGGTTTTTTCCATTCGGTGGCTCGTAAGTATTTGATAACACGCCCGGCAGGACTCGAACCTGCGACCTACGGATTAGAAATCCGTTGCTCTATCCTGCTGAGCTACGGGCGCACGGATTTTTAACTCCATTTATATAACAACTTCTGGAACCTGGTGTCAAACATTTGGCAGCGCAAAAAAAACGAAAAACACCCGATAGTGTCAATTTAGTATAAGTCGCTCTCCCTCGCAGTCAGGCTATTCAAAACCTGATTCGCAGAAGCCGGGTCTTCGGACCGCTAAGTAGCATCTACTCGTTGTTGCAATACCAAGCTGGCCAGCATGAAGCTGCTCCAAGTGGATCGGCAGTTTCCAAATCCAGTTAGTAATAGTCGAACGTATTAGAAGAAGTCCGCCTGAATTCCGATTTAGTCCGTAGTGTATGCCAGGCCTCTTATATCAAAAGCATAGATTTTTTATGAAAAGTATCACCTAAGGACCTATAACCTGCAGACCATAAGCTCGAATCCTGCTACCTCTATTAGGACATAGAGATTAAATCCAGACCCATTTTTCAGCTCAAAATCACTGATTATCAACAGGCTTATATCGATTGGTTCAATATAAGCCCCCAATTGACACAAATCTGCGATATCAACCATGCAGTCCCAACTGCCACCTTAATCTACGGTGCCGATTCCGGTTCTGATGGCCGATACAGCCGAATATCATCAAAATATAATACACCTGAACCGCCGGGCTCAACTCAAAAACACGACGAGTGAAGTGAAAAATAGGTCATAGTTATGTCATTTTTGGGGTTCAGCTTAAAATGGCCTGCATTTGTAAAAAAATCAGAAACTGGTGAAAAAAGAAATTATACACTATTGTTAATAGGTCGATAAGAGGTGATGTCGCATAACATGCCTGTGGGGGTATTTGCGAGAATAGTCGAAAAAGAGGTGTAAAGAACGATTATTAACAATCATTTTAGAAGTCAGTTGTAGGAGAAATCAAAATGTCAAAAACATCAGTTAAAAAAAGCAGAAAAACGGTGACTAAAGCCAAGCCGAGTCCCAAGGCCAAAGCGAGCCCTAAGGCTAAAGCAACCAAAAAGACTGTCGCATCAAAGCGCCCGACAGCCAAGAAACGTGTAACACCGCAGGCCAAAGCAACAAAGAAAAGCCCCACCTTGAAGGCTAAGGCAACCAAAAAGACTGTCGCATCAAAGCGCCCGTCAGCCAAGAAACGTGTAACACCGCAGGCCAAAGCAACAAAGAAAAGCCCCACCTTGAAGGCTAAGGCAACTCGAAGCGTTGCCTCGAAGGCTAAACGAAGTGTCGTCTCGAAGGCCAAACGAAGCGTCGTCTCGAAGGCTAAGACAACCCAAAAAGCTGTCGCATCAAAGCCTTCGACAGCTAAGAAACCTGTAACACACAAGGTAACCAGAAAGCCTGCGAAGAAAGTTGCCCAAAAACGAAGCTTAGTAACAGCAAAAGGCGAATTTGATTTCAACGCCTTTTTACTGCCCACTTTGGCTTTGGAGCAATACGAGCCTAATTTTGAGGAAGAGGCTGGTGTTACGGACAAGGTTCATGGGTCTACCCGTTATGCCTGGATTGGTTCAGGCCAGTGCGGTGGAAGATTAGTGAAGTCCTTCCATGAATTGGGTTATAAAAAGGTCTTGGCCGTGAATACGACACACCATGACCTGGATTTGCTTGATATTCCCCAGAGTCAAAAGTTCTTGATGGACATAGGGGAAAAGGGTGCTGGCAAGGACATGGAAAGAGGAAAAGAAGCTGTCCAGCAGTACCAGCAGGAAATTTTGCATCTGACCAGGCAGACATTCGGTTCTCAAGTTGACCACATTATGGTTTGCTTCGGAGCGGGTGGTGGTACCGGCAGCGGAAGCGTTGTTGGATTGATTGAGATTGCCAAAAGATACGCGCGGTATATCGGACTGAACAATCCAAATAAGAATGTGGGTGTAATTATGACTTTACCCACCGTAGGCGAGGCCAGTTCTCCACTGGTCGCTGAGAATGCGTATAAAGTGGCTTGGGAGCTAAGTCAAATGGCTGCCGCAGGGAAGATATCGCCTCTTATCATTGTAGACAATGACAAGATAAACAAGATGTATCCGAAAATGACTGTAAAGTCATTCTGGCCCACTATAAACAATACTGTTGCAAGTCTGTTTGATATTTTCAACAGACTCAGTTCTTTCAGCAGCCAGTATACTTCCTTCGACTCTGTAGATTATCGCAGCATTATGGAGTCCGGCGGATGCTCGATAATGGGCCTGACTAAAGTAACTAAATTTAGCGATAAGTTTGCGATATCAGAGGCAGTGAAAAAGAACCTCGAGAAGACACTGCTTGCAAGTGGATTTGATTTACCAACCGCGAAAGTGGCTGGTTGTGTAGCTGTTGGCGGAAGAAAATTAATGGCCAACGTTAAAGGTCTGCAGGACAACATAGACTATGCATTTGATGTGTTGTCAGAGATAACCGGTAAGGCTACCATCCATCGCGGTGTATACGAAGACGGCAAAAATTCCTTAAGGGTTTACACGATTATCGGAGGACTGGAAGCTCCTACTGAACGGCTTGAGGAAATTAGAAGTCACATGACTATCGAGGTTCGTTGATTAAACGCCCAGCACCTCGCGAACAAATGGTTTTTAATGTTCGCCGGGTATGCTGCTGACTTTCCTTCTGAGGTAAGCCCCTGCTTCGCTTTTTCCCCTTCAGCGAAGCAGGGGCTTGCCATTTAGTCAAGAAAGTTCGCATTTCCGGTGCGGCTGGCAATGGATAAGTCTTGTTCATGTAATGGATATAAATCCAGCGTTTTTTATTTATGTGTGACCAGCTACATCCTCTAAAGGCTCGAAGCAAGAACTGTTAACAAGCGGCAGCATTGGTCTTACTACAGTTTTTCACCGCTTTCCAAATCATGAATATGGCGGATAAAATCATCCAGCTCTTTTTCGTACTTTTCAAGAACCTGAGTCCAGTGATAATTAGCTGGCTTGCCATCTTCGAAGCCGGGGTATGGAATCTTACGCTGGAACGTTTGCATGCTCTGAGCGAAAACGTAAGTATCACGCGTCAATTCTGTTAGCTTGCGGAAGTGAACCAGACTTTCTTCAAGGTATTCTGCCGCTTTCTTAAGGTCACTAATATCTTTGCTGAAGTTATACCTTAACACAAAAATAGCTGCATTGGCTTTGGCGGCATAATTTTCGCTCATAGCCCGGATGCAATGAATGTCATTATAAAGCCGGTCGAACTCCGCTTTGTTTTTCATTACATACGGTTTGGCTGCTTCTATTTTCTCAACAGCTTTTTGTGAATACTCTAAAATTTCCTGAATAATTTGTGGCGGTGTCTCGCCGGTGTGAGGCTGATGTTCCCACTCTTTCTGGACATTTTCCTGTAATCTTTCTCCTGAAGGAGACTGTGACAGCCATAAGTCCGGGAATGGTTTATAAGGCTGCGGATTGACAAGCTGATCGAGTGTCATTCCAAGTGACAACGTTTGGCGATTTCCCTCTGTAATACCGAAACGCCGAATCAGCCTTGGAGCACATTCGCCGGCATCATTATAGGCATTCAGAATATATTCGCCGGCTTTTTCACTACCGTATATTTCGGCGAGGCGCTGAACCCAGTATTTTTTATCTTCTTGTTCATTACGATTAGGATTCCAGGCGTACCGTGCCCACGCCTCAAACCACATCCAATCCCGCTGGTATTGTTTGAGTTTCGGCTCGACATTGTCAGGCGAATAAGGCCAATTCCAATAACACAAGGGATAGAGATGCAATCCTTGAGCCCCAAGACGTGTTTGCATGGCTTTGACGCATTTCTGGATAAACCGCTGTGAGCCGTATCGAAACGGCTCAAGGTTCGCAAGGATGTGGACATTAGCCACATGCCGGGAGCCCAGCCGGCTCATATTGAGATGAACTTGCTGCCAGGGGCCACGAGGCTCCCATGTGGTTAGTGACTCACCGTTATATTTCGCCATGGTGTAAAGATTTTTGTAAAGCGGCAAAGCTGCTTCCATGATGGCGTTGGGATCGGTTGCGTGAGCACGCAATATAATGGGCGGCTCCGCCGTAAGGCGTCCTGTGGATTGTGAGACTTCCAAAGCTTTCAAGCCGTCCTTCACGCCGGGAATAACCACTTTTGTAAACCATTCTACCTGATTTTCTTTGCCCCTTAACGCCTCACCTAAACAAACTAACAAGCCTACATTTGGGTACTTCTGGACAAAAGCGGCAATCGATTTACGATTATAATCAGCTACAAGCAGCGTCGGCTCTTTGTGCTGCGTACTAATGCCGTGCTTTTCCGCAAAAGGTTTGGACACAAAAATATTATAGAACATCTGAATGACCCAAATACCTCGCCTGTCCGCTTCGCGTGTAAGGTATTCGAACATCTCAACATTTTTTTCGTAAACCTGCTCAGAAACCTCCAGGGCATAAGGATAATCTTCGAGTTTTACTAAAGAGGCGAAAGGATGGCCATTCCACAAATAAAGGGTATTCATTCGGTTTTCAACAAGCAAGTCGAGGTACTCTTTCCAAAATTCTTTATCATAGAAGAAAGGAAAGTTCTCCGGCGTATAAGGATATTCATAAACTTTCCGTCCCGGCAGAAGTTGAGTCTTTTGCATTCCGATACAGGTGCCGCGAAGCACCATTGACGGCTTGTCAGCAAAACGAAAATCTTTTGGCAACGCACCGGCCTTTTTAATTCGGTCCGCCAGCTCCATACACCCATATAAGGTGCCGCTGTCGTCACCACCTGCAACTAAGGTGACACCGTTTTTAGATTCTAAAACAAATCCTTCACTTCCAATTTCAAAATTTTTGAGATCATTGAAGTCGGATTGAATTATTGAATCAATAATTGTGCTTTTCTTTATCGTACCGACAACTATCAAGGGCCGACTTTGGGGGACTTGAGATGCTTGCGTAATTGTAACTTCATAGCCCGCGTTTTTGAGAACAGAGCTGAGTCGCTCAACGCCAAACTGCACCCGTGGCACTACTTCTGGAGATGTAACAACGGATATTTTTTCATTGTCTCCCTTCATACTTTCGCCGGAAAGAAGGAGGGGAGCCACCACAAAAAGAACTATTGGCAAACAAAGAAAAAATTTCTTCATTTTATCTTGCCCTCAATTTTTTCAATGGCTTTTGAATGGTCAACAAGTTTGCCGTCCAAATAAACAGATAAGCCCTGGCCTTGCTTATATTTTTCACCGGTCTGGTCCCAGATGATTGTCACTATCTTTCCGCGATAATATACATTATCCAATGCAAACCACTTCCATGTGTTGGTTGGAATAAGCGGATAAACTACGATTTTATCATCAACACTTGGACAAAGACCAATCAAGCCGGATATGACTAAGTCACAAAAAGCGGAATGGTTATAATATCGACTTCTCGGATTGTCACCTTTCAGCCAGGCGCCGGTTTTCTCATCCTGATATTCGCCGATATATGGCTTATCATTTTTTCGATGCGCTTTTGCATAGGTCATCAATGCCTCAAAATAGTCCTTAGAGGATAAACCTGATTGTTTATAGTTTCGCAGTAAATTTGCCATGCCGACAAGTGTTTGAGTGGTTGCGAAGGGCCAGACTGCACCATCCCACTCGCAGCCGCCGACGCCATGCGAGCGGAACTTCGGATGCCGTCTTTCCGCAGTCGTCAAGCCAAACGGAGCTTTGAAGCCATTTGCGTCAAGAACCTGGAGCCAGGCTTCTTCAAAGCCAGAATCGGGCAGGTTAAAGTACCATGGAATAAATCCAATTTCTTCGCGGGCGTCGGAGAGCTGGCCGTTTTCAAAACGAACCTTGAAAAATTTAGCATCATTATCCCAGAGATTTTTCTGCACAAGGTTTTTAATTTGCACTGCCTTTTTATGAAACCTTTCAGATAGTTCCATGTCACCTGCCATTTCAGCTATTTTGGAAATGGCCTGAGCATTGCCGTACATATAGCTGTTGATGGTGGGCCTGGCGTTTTTTGCCTTTCTTGAGCCACTAATGGATTCCTCCATCCCATCACGAACATCGTATTGCCAGAATAAGCCATCGGGCAATAGCTTTTCCTCTTCCCATTTCTCATAGTCACGCACTAAGTCGGGTAGTAGCTCAATTAGAAACTTTTTATCGCCAGTGACAAGGTATTTATTATACAAGGCATCCGCGACCCAACTGCTGTATTTATGAAAATGCTCCTGGGGGCCCCTATTATTTCCGCGAAACCAAAACAGCACATAGTCATTTAGATATTGCTGATTCCTCAGCCAGCGTCCTTCATATATCTGATGGCCGAGTGCGCAGCTAATCGTGTTGTAGACGCCGGCATGTTTCA
>Ga0315537_1002375_pt1 | contig 14408 bp, 12 predicted proteins | sample SalMarSW160270MG_FD_203091 | JGI IMG/M metagenome (GOLD analysis project Ga0315537, IMG submission 203091) | Salt marsh sediment microbial communities from the Plum Island Ecosystem LTER, Massachusetts, United States - Salt Marsh Sediment SW1602-70 ... | reverse complement strand
CCCTTCGGGCTCCCTGCGTCCCAACTGCTTTAATACAGGATGATGAGTCCACCTTAAATACGCCTGTTTTTTGTCTTGACAATGGGTAGGGGTATACCCTCCTTATCAAGGTTCTATCATGCTGGTACTCCAATTGCAACTGGCACAGTTTTTGGGGGTAAGGTCAACAGGATACTAAGAAGAGAAGATTATGAGAAAAAATATCTTGCGCTTCCAGGCAGATAGGCTATAATTCTATCAATTGCTCTTTGATATTCGCAGATGCTACTGTAGACAAATTGTAGTATATTTTGTGCTCAACATGCACAATATGCTCAATATGCTCAATATGCAGAATTAAGGTTAGTCTTTGTATTGCAAAGGCTTATGCTTAAATGCTTGCTTGATAAAAAGTTATGAAAATGGGCTTTAATTAGCCCATAACCCGGAGGTCGGAGGTTCGAATCCTCCCCCCGCTATTTCTAAGTCACGCAGGGACAGGTAGTTATGCCTGCCTTTTTTATGCGCTGCCGGGACTGTAGCAAAAATGTAGCAAAATCTGACCTGCCCCTTATTTTTGGTCCACCTCATGTGAGAGTATTTCCTCGTTATCCTTTACCTCAATCTTCCGATGGAGCGTAGCGGAATCGGAAGATTGGCCCATCGCCGCAAACGCCGCAGGAGCCATATAACCCAAGCTGCTGTGTGGACGGTAGTGATTATAATCCATCCGCCAGCGATCCACAACATATCTTAATTCATTGATACTCAAAAACAGTTCCCTGTTGAGCAGCTCATCCCTGAGCCTGCTATTAAAGGATTCGATGTAGCCGTTCTCCCATGAACTGCCCGGAGCAGTATAAAGTGTCTCAACACCTGCCACCTTAAACCATTTCTTAACCACCTTCGACACGAACTCCGGGCCGTTGTCACTGCGAATATAAGCCGGACAACCTCTGACAGCAAACAGATAACGCAAAAGCTCTACAACATCCCGGCCTCTGAAGCTTCTGGCTACATCAATTGCCAGGCATTCCCGGGTGTACTCATCCAGTATCGTCAGCAACCTTATTCTTGTGCCATTCTCTATCCGTTCTGTCATAAAATCATAACTCCAAACGTGGTTGTAATATTCCGGTCTTTTCCGGTCACAGCTGTTGTCACTGGTGCCTGCACAATACTTCTTTACCCGCTTTTTGCGTATTTTAAGCCCTTCCTGGCACCATAGACGATACACACGCTTGAAATTGACAAGCCAATTATCCTCCCGCAGCAGTATCGTTATCCTCTGATAGCCGCACCTCGGATGTTTCAATGACAACTTCAGCATATCATTCATCAACGGCTTATCTTTTTCAAACTGTTTGGGGTTATATCTCTGGGTACTCCTGTATTGGCCCAGCGCCTTACAAGCCCTTCTTTCTGATATTCCCAGCTTCCTGCATACTTTATCTATGATTTTTCTTCTGGAAGCCGGGCTTACAAGTTTCCCAGTTTGGTTGCCTTTTTTAAGATGGTGATATCAAGGGCCTGGTCAGCAACAACTCTTCTTAGCCTGGCATTCTCCTTTTGCAGCTCTCGTAGCTGCTTGATCATATCGGGGCTCATACCGCCGTACTTTTGCCGCCATCGATAATATGTTTGCTGTGATACCTCAATATCCTTACATACTTCAGGGACGGATTTGCCCTGACCAATGAGGACGTCTTCCTGCCTTAATTTAGCCACGATTTGTGGTCCACTGAAACGCCTCTTCATGAGTATAACCTCCTTTCAAAAAGCCGAATAAAATACCAAATCCGTCGGTTATACTCTCATTAAATATGGACCAAATTTCGGGAAGCATTCCACACATAACAAGTCAGAGGGATTATTCCGTCCGATAAGCAGTAGATGTTTGATAGAGGGGCAAGATTTATGGGAGAGAGCAAGAAAGAAAAAAAAGCGGTAGCATCTTTTTTTTGCAAGCACTTACAGGCCTTTAGCTTTGCTGGTCGTCTCTGGTTTTTTATTTTTGGTTAAACCGATTAGATAACGCTTATTTTACACCTCTTTTTATGTCGAAGTATTGATTAGTTCTGTAGTTTGTAAATTGGGGTTATTATGAAATCTATATCATAGCCAAGCCATCAAAGTTGAAACAAGATATGGGTTTCGCGACAAACTAATTGGGGAAAATCTGAGCGGATTCTGCACCAAAGAGCAAATGAAACCCGATGTGTTCCCCTTCAATAATAAAGCTAAAAATTCGTTTTTGGAAAGTGCAGCACAGTATAATTTAAAAAAATAGCTCAGGTCTTGAAATTCAAACAGAAGCGAAAGGTGTTGATTTATAGATAATAAAACCGAGCCAGAGTGCCTCCATAAAAGATATGGATACAGAAACAGAATTTAACAAAAAAGAGTAAGGCAATGGGGAAAAAACTGATTTTAGTTGTTGATGACGAGCCTGATTTCCGCAAGATCATAAGCATTGGATTGAAAAGACTGGGATATGAGGTTTTCACCGCATCTAATTCACAAGAAGCACTTGACCTGATCCATAAGAACAGGCCTAATCTGATATTGATGGATGTCGGGCTTGAAGGGTCGAAGGATGGGATCGAAACAGCAAAGTGTATTCACACTGATTTCGATATCCCGATTGTCTATCTCACTGGCCGCAGTGATGACGCAACTGTGGAGCTAGCCAAGGCAACAGAGCCTTTTGGCTATATTGTCAAGCCGATTGACCATAACTCTTTAAAAAGTGCGATTGAAATCGCTCTGTATAAGGCCGAGACAGAAGATAAATTAAAGACATTTAACAAGGAGCTCTGTCAAGCCAACCAGAGGCTCAGCGATTTCGCCTCTATCGTCTCACATGATTTAAAATCCCCGCTCAATAGCGCCGGGAGACTGGCACAAAACATCTCAATGAATTCTGAAAATAATCTTAGTGTAGATAACAAAGAGGACCTGGACTTGCTTATGTCCCGGTTCGAGCAAATGAGGAATTTGATTGACGGGGTGCTCGAGTATTCCGGTATAAAACAGGGGACGACGGTACAGGTCAATCTGAATGAAATCGTCCGGGGTGTTATTGATATGATTGGACCGTCGGAAAATATCAACATTTCGATCGAAAGCCAGCTGCCAACGATCGAATGTAAACAAACCGCAATTACCCAGATATTCCAGAATCTTTTGAACAATGCTGTCAAATATATAGACAGACCCGATGGACAAATAAAAGTGGCCTGCGTTGAAGATGATGGTTTCTGGAAATTCAGTGTTGCTGATAATGGTCCCGGTATCGAAGACAAGTACGTTGAGAGTGTTTTTGAGATATTCAAGACCCTCTCACCACGCGATAAAATGGGCGGCAGCGGCATAGGCCTTTCGATAGTGAAGAAAGTCGCTGAAATGTACGACGGAAAAGCCTGGGTAGAGTCTGAAGTCGGCAAAGGCAGTACATTTTTCTTCACATTATCAAAGAAAATAGTGGGGATTACAGATGCGAGACGCCAAGCCAATATTACTTGTTGAGGATATAAAAGAGAGCTTCAAGCTTGGCGTCGCAGGTTATATGACTAAACCTGCGAATAATAAAAAGTTTATCGAAAAAATTGAGGTAATTAACCACTACTGGACTTTAAGCGAATTACCAGATGGAAACTGAAACAACCAAAACAACGCAAGCTCTTCTTGATAAGGGGCTAATAAAGGTCTTGTTAGTCGAGGATGATGTGATTGATAAACTAATTGTTGAAAAAATCCTCGCAAAGTGTTCTCGGTCTATTGAATTTGCTGCTGATTCGGCAGGGAGTTTGTCGGAGGCTATTGAGAGTCTAAACACTACTGAATATGACGTTGTATTGCTTGACCTTATACTTCCTGACAGCTATGGACTTGAAACAGTTCAGAGGATTAAAGAAACTAACTCACATATTCCTATCGTGGTGTTAACAGGGTTTGATGATGAACAAACTGGTCTTTCAGCGATAAAAACCGGTGCAATGGATTATCTGCTTAAGGGTCAATTATTGGACAATATGCTGGCTCGAACGATTCAATATGCTATCGAACGCAAACGGATGCAACTGGCTCTGCAAGAGGCACACGATAAGCTCGAAATGCAGGTAGAGGAACGAACCAGAAAACTTTCAAAGACAAACGACCTTTTGAAGAAAGAAATTGTAGAGCGCAGAAAGACAGAAGAGAAAATGAAAGAGGCAATGGAAATAAAATCACAATTCGTATCTACGGTTTCTCATGAATTGCGAACACCGCTTACCGCCTTAAGAGAGGGTGTACGATTAGTGGTCCAGGAGAAAACGGGCAAACTTAACGATGAACAAAAAGAGCTTTTAAGTCTCGCGAAAAGAAACACAGACAGGCTTGCCAGATTGATTAATGATGTTCTGGACTTTCAAAAGCTTGAGGCAGGCAGGATGAGCTTTAGTTTCCATGAAACTGATATAAACAAAATTGTCAAAGATGTTTATGATACAATGACTCCTGTCATAAAGTCTATGGATCTGGATTTTATACTGAAACTGGAAGATAACCTGCCAAAAGTTAAATCTGATGGCGATAAAATTGCACAGGTTTTAACAAACATGGTTAGCAACGCCATTAAATTTACGGAAAAAGGGAATATCACAATTACTACATGCAAAAGAGAAAATGTGATTCAGGTTTCAGTTTCTGATACCGGCTGTGGAATAAGGAAAGAGGATTTACCAAAAGCGTTTCATGAATTTGAACAATTAGACCGGGGTGATGACAGAAAAACAGGTGGTACAGGTCTTGGTCTTGCTATTTCTAAAGCAATCATCGAACAACATAGGGGTAAAATTTGTGTTGAATCCGAATATGCTAAAGGTTCGATCTTTTACTTTGTCTTACCTATTAAAGAGCGAAGGACCAGAGAAAGGAATTAATTCGATGGTGAAGTTGGCAAGCAACATAACAATTGGAAATTATAGTTTGCTCAGATGTTAGGCCTTGAGACGTGAAAGGATTATTTCAGATGGATAGAAAAAATATACTCATAGGAGATTCACTGTGGATAAGAAGATAATACTGATTGTTGACGATGAGATGGATACACGGTTGGTGCTTGAGAAAGGATTGATTGCACAAGGGTATTCCGTTATTACGGCATACAACGGCAACAATGCCTTAAGTATAGTAATGTCAAAATATCCCGACCTCATTATACTCGATAGAGTATTAGGAGATATGCTTGGCGAAGAAGTCGCTGTAAAACTGAGAAAAGACCCCAAGACCAAGGATATTCCTATTATATTTTTGAGTGCCTTGTTTTCAGCGAAAAATGAAGTGGAAAGGGGACATGTTTTTGATAACGAGAAAATGCTCGCCAAACCATACGACATGAAAAAACTGCTAACAATGATAGAAGAGCTTCTGTCTGTTTCTGGACGCAAAAGCATAAGTCATAAAAGCTCGGAAGGAGATCGACTAATGGATACGAAGATTTCGGTGTTGGTAATTGAAGATGAAGAAGATATTAGGAAAGTATTGGAATGTAGGCTAAAATCTGATGGGTTTGACGTGTATTCAGCAGCAGATGGACCCACAGGTCTTAAGATTGCCGACGAGAAAAAACCGGATGCAATTCTGTTAGATTGGATAATGCCGAAAATGAATGGATTGGAGGTTCTCTCTAAGCTTAAACAAGATGAAAGAACAAGGGACATAATCGTATTTATGCTAACCGCTAAAAATATGATGGATGACGTATCAACGGCGTTTGCCAATGGTGCTGATGACTATATCCAAAAGCCTTTTGAGGGAGAAGAGTTGGGACAAAGAATTATGAGTATGCTTAGAGCTATTAAGAAAATAAAAAGGGACAACGCACACGAAAGCGAAGAAGAGATGATTTTATCACGTGGAGCAACAGACACTTTTCATCGCAATTAATGATGTTTCTAAAGTTGTATCCAGAACCGGATTTAAACAGCAAAACAAGAGAAAGTGATTACGGATGAGAAACTCGAAGCCAATATTACTTATTGTTAACAATGGGTAGAAATATACATAGAATACAAAAGTAGGCTACGGGAATCAAAAACAGGACGTATGCAGCGGAGATTTAGACCATGGGGAAACAAAACAGGCAGAAAAGGAAAAAGCCGGAACAGCGCAAGTCTTCGAAAGAAAAAACTTCTCAACCGAAGCTCGGCAAATCCAGCGTTAAAGGTAAATTCCCGATAGTTGGGATAGGGGCTTCTGCCGGCGGTCTTGAAGCATATCAGGAATTACTCAAGAATCTGTCAGCTAAACCAGGGATGGCATTTGTATTTATAATGCATTTAGCCCCGGGACGTAAAAGCATGCTGACGGAACTGCTTGCAAAGTCAACAAAAATGCCGGTAAGAGAAATAAAGAACGGCATGTCCATAGAAGTCAACCATGTTTATATAATACCACCAAGTACCAATGTTTCTATCGCAAGCGGAAAACTAAAACTTGCCAAAAGGAAAGATACTAACTTAAAACGTATGCCGATAGACCATTTTTTCCGTTCACTGGCAGAAGAGCAAGGGAACAAGGCTATCGGAGTTATTCTTTCAGGAACAGCAACAGACGGGACGCTGGGAGCCGAGGCCATAAAGACCGAAGGGGGTATTGTTTTTGTTCAGGACGAAAAATCCGCTAAATATGATGGTATGCCGCAAAGCGCGATTGCCGCCGGATGTGTGGATTTTGTGCTTTCGCCCAAAAAGATTGCCCGTGAGCTGGAGCGTATAGCAAAACATCCCCTTATATCGTCTGCCGGGCCTGTTAAAACAGATAAATCAATCATAACGAAAGATAAAGGGCTTGAAAGTATTTTTGATATATTGCGCTTGGCCAAGGGGCTGAACTTCACTGGTTATAAAACCACTACCATCAGCAGGCGCGTATCGCGGCGGATGGTTTTACTGAAACTGGAAAATCTCAAGGGCTACATAAAGTTCCTGCGAGAGAATAAGGACGAGGTAGAAAAGCTTTATGAAGACCTATTGCTAAAGGTTACCAGCTTTTTCCGCGACCCTAAAGTTTTTGATACGCTCAAAAAACAGGTTTTGCCGGCAATTCTTAAAAACAAGACAAAAGGTCAGGAGGTAAGGATATGGGTTCCGGGATGTTCCAGCGGCGAGGAAGCATATTCTATTGCTATATGTCTTCTTGAAGTGCTGGGAAACAAAACGAGTGCGGTCCCTGTCCAGATTTTTGCCACCGATGTAAGCAAAAGCAGTATTAATAAAGCGAGAAAGGGTATTTACGGCAAAAATATAAAAAACAGTATTACCCCTGAGCGATTAAAAAGATTTTTCACCAAAACCGGCAATTCTTATAAGGTTTCTAAGCAGTTGAGGGAGATGTGTATTTTTTCCAAACAGGATGTGTTCAGCGACCCGCCTTTCTCCAATTTAGACCTTATAAGCTGCCGTAACCTGATTATTTATCTTCAGCCGGTTTTACAGAAAAAAGTATTCCATAATTTTCACTACGGTTTAAAACCTGGTGGGTTTCTCCTTTTAGGAAACTCGGAATCCGTAGGCTGTTATTCAAGTCTTTTTAAAGCCCTGGACAGAAAACAGAGAATTTTTGTAAAAAAATATCTGTCAATAATACCCGAACTTGAAGTAGTCCAGAAATATTATCCGCCAAAGAAATTAGGAATTAAGGGAAAACCAGCTATTGAGAAAGGTAAAGAAACTGATATTGAAAGCATAGTAGAACGGATTGTGCTTGACGAATATGCTACTTGCGGGGTGCTGATAGACAGCAGTATGAAAGTTGTTCAGTTCCGCGGGCATACCGGCCGTTTTCTTGAATCAGCGGCAGGCAAACCGAGCCTTGACATATTCAAATTGGCGAGGGAAGGGCTGTTTATACCTTTGAGAACGGCGATATATAAATCAAGGGAAACAAAACATACCGTAAAAAGAGAAGCGGGGGATTTCCGGTATAATGGCCATAGAATGCGGGTTAATATAACTGTTGTTCCTGTGAAATACGGACCTTTTGAAGAAGAATTCTTTCTGGTGCTTTTTGACGAAATCACCGGGGCAGTTGGGCTTAAGAATTTGCCAAAAGCACGCGGCAAAATATCCTTAAAGGGGAAATCCGTTAAAAGCGATGAGTATATCGATAATCTGCAGAAAGAACTTGCGGAAACTAAAGAATATCTTCAGACAGTCATAGAAGAACAAGAGAGCGCGAATGAAGAAGTGAAAACAGCCAATGAGGAAATACTGTCAAGCAATGAAGAGCTGCAAAGCACTAACGAGGAATTGGAAACAGCTAAAGAGGAGCTGCAGTCCTCAAATGAAGAATTGGTTACTACCAACGAGGAACTGCAGAACCGTAGTGCGGAAATCTCTCTGCTGAATAATGACTTGATAAATTTACTTAGCAGTATCAATATGCCGGTCATTATGATGGGGACGGACCTTGTGATACGCAGGATGACTCCTCAATGTGAAAAGGTGCTTAATATAATTTCTTCGGATGTCGGCAGGCCGATAAGTAAAATTAAACTCAATGTAGATATTCCGGATTTTGAGAAAATACTTTTGGATGTAATAGAGTCCCTTCATCCAAAGACATTTGAAATAAAAGATAGAGAAGGAAACTGGTATTCGGTATATATCAGGCCATACCGCACTTTAGATAATAATATTGACGGCGTGGTCGCGATTTTTGTTGATATCACCGAGCACAAGAAAGCACAGCAAATAATCGAGGATGCTCGTGCATATGCTGAAAACATCGTAGAGACAATACGGGAGCCTTTGATAGTGCTGGATGCTGACCTAAAGGTACTCTCAGCCAGCAGATCCTTCTATCAGACCTTTAAAGTTGCCGTCGAGGAAACCGAAGGCCAATGCATTTACGATTTGGGCAACCGGCAGTGGAACATTCCCAAACTGCGACATCTCCTGGAGGAAATCCTTCCCGAGAACAACATCTTTGATGACTACGAGATTGAGCACGACTTCGAGAGCATCGGACCGAAAACGATGCTTTTCAATGTCCGACGTCTTGCCACTATGCAGATGATACTCATTACTATTGAAGACATCTCCGAGCACAAGAAGGCAGAAGACAAAATTAAAGAAGCAGCGAAGATGAAATCAGAGTTTATATCTAATGTTTCACACGAACTGCGTACACCTATGACAGCTATAAAAGAAGGTATTGGCCTTGTATTAGGTGGTCTGTCCGGTGATATTAACGAAGAACAAAAGGAACTACTGGGCATTGCGAAAAAGAACATCGATAGGCTCACCAGACTTATCAACAATGTCCTCGATTTCCAGAAGCTCGATTCCGGCAATATGAAATTTGACCTTGAAGCTAACGATGTAAACCAGATTGTTAATGACGTCTATAAAACGATGGTCTTTCCGGCAAAGAACGTGGATGTGGACTTTCTGCTTGAACTTGATCGGAACCTGCCTAAAGCCAAATTTGACAGTGATAAGATTACTCAGGTTTTGACAAACTTAGTTAATAATGCCATAAAATTTACGGAAAAGGGAAACATCACAATTAAGACATCCAAAACCGAAGATGCAGTTCAGGTTTCAGTATCTGATACTGGCTATGGTATCAAGAAAGAGGACCTGCCGAAAGTATTTAACGGTTTTGAGCAATTAAGCAGCGGTGGCCGGAAAAAGACGGGTGGAACAGGCCTCGGGCTTACAATTTCTAAAGAAATCGTTGAACAGCATGGTGGAAGGATTTGGGTAGAGTCAGAGCCTGGCAAGGGCTCAAACTTTATGTTTACTCTACCTGTCTGTTGCACCGAAGGTCTATTGAAGAAATATATTAACAGTGGGATAAGGAAAGCATCAAAAAACGATACGAAGATGTCTCTTATCCTCATATCTATAGCTGACTTTGATAAATTGAAGCAGGAGTTATCTGGTGAAAAGGTAGACTCAGCACTGCACAATATGGAAGCCGTTTTGGAAAATAATCTGCGTCGAGCAGAAAGTAGTTCATCTCGGGCAGCAGACACCGTTTTAAGACTCTCAGGCGAAAACTTTGTCATTCTGACTAGTTGCAACAAAGAAGGTATATTAATAGTAAAAGGAAGATTGGAGCAGATATTGGATGATTATCTGGCTTGCCAAAACGTGGCCGATAAAATTAAATTACTCTTTGGTTTTGCTACGTATCCAGACGATGCAGATACCGATGAAGATTTAATTATGAAAGCAAAGGAATTACAGGCCATGGCTTCAGCGGCACCATCTGTATAGTTTTGAGACATAGAAAATGGGGGAACCTAAAAATGGCTAAAAAGAAAATCCTAATTATTGATGACGAAAAAGACTTCCTGTTAATGCTTGAAAAGAGGTTAAGTGCGGAGGGATATTCTGTCCTGACTGCTGACAACGGTAAGGACGCTATAACCATAGCAAAATCAAAATCTCCTGACCTTATTATACTTGATGTGATAATGCCGGGGATGAAAGGCGATGAAGTCGCTGAAAAGCTAAAGGAGCACACCTCAACCAAAAGTATTCCCGTGATATTCTTAACAGCTATACTTGAAAAAACAGAGGAATACAAAGAAGACCACATAATTGCCGGCAATATCATTTTTGCAAAACCTTTTGACCCCGAAGAATTATTAGATGAAATAAAAACGTTAGTGGAAACTGCTGCAATTTGAGGACGAACGGCAAACAAAAGTCGAGGAAATCCTGCGACTTCCAAATTAAAGGAGTGTCTCATGTTATCCAAGGCGATTACGGAAAAAACAGGCAAAAAGAAAATATTGGTGGTTGATGATGAGAAGGATGTGCTGTTGGTGCTTCAGAAAAGTCTCGCCGCAGAAGGATATTCCGTTATCACCGCAGAAAATGGCAGGGACGCAATAATTTCAGCAGCCTCGGAGCATCCTGACCTTGTTATACTTGACGTAGCATTGCCGGATATGCTTGGGGGAGAAGTTGCTGCAAAACTGAAAGAAGGCATCGAGAATAAAAACATTCCCATCATATTTTTAAGTGCCATGTTTTCAAAAACAGAAGAGTCAAGAAAAGGCCACGCTGTTGGCAGCAGCATGATGTTTGCCAAACCATATGATAGGGAAGAGTTGCTAACGGCTATTAAAAAAATACTGGTGGGAAAAAGAGGGTATCCCTTGAAGCAGGAAGGACTTTCTGGTAAAGGGAAAAAGATATTGATTGTTGATACCGAAAAAGACTTGCTGCGTTCTATGAGTTTACGGTTAAAGAGAAGCGGTTACAACGTGGTCATTGCCACTGATGGTGTCTCTGCAATCAGTACAATTAGAGAAGAACAGCCAGACCTGATTTTGCTGGATATTAATTTGCCGGCTGGGGATGGATTCGCCGTTATGCTGCACATGTCTTTAATTCCACAAGTTGCCTTTACCCCAATTATAATCATTACTGCCAGAGACCCTGTAAATACCAAAAAGCTTGCGCTTGAAGCTGGCGCACAAGCCTTTTTCCAGAAACCTGTCGATATTGATGAAATCCTGGATACTATTCGAAATATTTTGGAAGGAACTATTGTGAGTCCCGGCGGAGATGAGAAAGGACTTAAAGATGGATAATATGGGTATTAAGGTTTTACTGTTTGAAAGTGACCAAATGATGCAGACCTTGGCTGACTACCTTGTATCAGCAAACGAAGTACGCCTTGACGAAACCGTGGAAATAGATATGCATATCGCCAGGATGTTGCCGGAAGATGTCGCAAAGCGGCTTTGTCTCGTTGCGATAGGAGAGGTAGAGGGCCATATTGTCATAGCAATGGCAAACCCCCTCGATGTAGTAGCCAGAGATACGGTTAGATTAAAGCTTAATCGTGAGATTAAGGTGGCTATGAGCTCAAAGCAGGAGATACTCGCTGCGATACAGTTAATCTATCATGGGGCCGACCTTGAGGAAGAACTTTTGAGTGATATTGCAGGTCCAGAAATTGACACAGACGAGAAAGATTCAATTTTAGAAAGTCAGATGGATGTCAGCAGTGAAGAGGTTGCGAGAAAAGCACCCGTGGTGCGTTTTGTTGACTTGTTATTAAGTCAAGCGGTTAAAAGGCGAGCAAGTGACATTCATATAGAGCCGCAGGAGCGTTCGATGATTATTCGTATGCGGGTTGACGGTGTTCTTCAGAAGACTGTTCCGCCGGCAAGAAAGATGCAGACGGCGGTAATCGGCAGGATAAAGCTCCTGTCACAAATGGATCTTGCAGAACGCAGACTGCCTCAGGACGGCAGATTCCAAATGAAAGTTTCCGGTAGAGAAATAGACGTGCGTGTTTCAGTAATTCCGACGAAACACGGCGAAAAAGTGGTAATGAGAATTCTGGACACATCGGCAGTAACCCACGATATAAATCAGCTTGGACTTGACCCCGACATGCTTGAAGAGTTTAAAGCCGTATTGTCACAACCACATGGCATTATAATTGTCACCGGACCAACCGGCAGCGGCAAAAGTACCACATTATACGCAGCGCTAAACTACCTCAGAGATCCTGCGAAGAACATCACCACAGTCGAAGACCCTATCGAGTACAGTCTTGCGGAGATTAATCAGATTCAAATAAATCCCAAAATAACTCTTGATTTCGCCTCCTGTCTGCGTGCGATTTTGAGACAGGACCCAAACATAATTTTCATCGGCGAAATCAGGGACAAAGAAACAGTTGAGGTTGCTATTAAAGCCTCTTTGACCGGTCATCTGGTTTTAAGTACGTTTCATACTAACGACGCACCAAGTGCTATAAGCAGGTTAGTCTATATGGGAATTGAGCCGTATTTGCTGGCTTCTACGCTTAATTTAGTTGTTGCTCAGCGATTGGTAAGAAAAATCTGTGAAAAATGCAAGGAGCCGGTGACTCCGAGTGAAAAACTTCTTAATCGCTTAAATATCGAACCCGGTCAAGCCGGCAATCTTGTATTTTATCACGGTAAAGGTTGTAAGGCTTGTCGAGGGACAGGTTATTTGGGAAGACTGCCCATATTTGAGTTTTTAGTTGCAGATAATGACATACGAAAAAAGCTGCTTGATTGCGCCAGTGAGTCAGAAATAAGAGCGATGGCTCGGGAAAAAGGCTACGGGGGGCTGCTTGAAAGCGGTATCGGCAAGATATTGCAGGGGTTGACCACGCCCGAAGAAGTGCTTAGCGCAACTTTTAGGGAAGACATAAAAGTGCAAAAACAACGGAAAGTATTTTTGTCAGCAACTACCCGGAATAATTGAGGATTTGCCCGAAAAATTGATGAGTTTTGAAACCTTCAATGCTTGGAGAACATATTGTGTTGTCCGGAGCATTAAAAGACAAATCTCGAACGAGAAAAATATTAGTTGTTGATGACGAACCGGATATGCTCAGTATTGTAAGCAAGAGCCTTATTGTTGAGGGATATGAAATCATAATTGTCAATAACGGTATGGAGTGCATTGACAAAGCAAAATCAGAGCACCCTGACCTTATCCTGCTTGATAGTGTAATGCCGAATATGAACGGACAAACTGTCCTGGCAAAACTTAAGGCTTCACAGTGAAATCGCCGTCGCAGAACTATGTCATAGAGAAGGCATTGCAGCAAATATATATTACAGATGGTCCAAAGCATTCCTTGAGGCCGGCAAAAACGGCCTGACAAAAGATACACTTCGTGATGTCAGCAGCGATGAAGTCACAAACGGCTCAAAGCAGAGAACGAGGATATTAAGAAGGCACTGGCTGAGTCTATGCTTGATGTAATCAAATATAAAATGTAATAGTCACTACTTAACCTGACAAACAATATCTTCTGTCTGTTCCTGTGCCTGTAAGGTATTGTTCAGCGTTTTTTCGAGCAGCTTGACTTGCGAGGGGGACGCAGAGTCCGGGTGGTTTGCCAGAGGAACACCTTGGCCGTCGACCACCACCATCCACTTCGTGCCTTTGCCCCTTTTGGTTGGGCCGACGCATTGGCCCCTTTTTTTGCAGGAGCGAAGCTCCCGTCGACAAATGCTTCAGACCAGTCAAGTTGGCCTTTTGCATCCAGTTGGGCCAGAAATGCCCGCCAGGCATCGAGCCACACATCTTGTTGTTCCCACAATTTGAGCTGCCGCCAGCCAAAGGGTTTGTTCAAGACCCGTCCCGTTTGCCTTTGTGGCTTTATCCGCCATATCGCTTCTTCCCCTGTAGAAACAAGCCACAATCCAAGCCAGAACTAAGGGCAAATATTACCGCCAAAAGCCGAATAACGCAATTGCCATTTCAGAGGCCGGAAATTTCAGAAAATAACCGCAAAAATCGATTGAGAGCTCTGAATAACTTATGAAATTGTTACTATTCTATACACATTGGTAATTTCAGTGTCAAAAGCGTAACTTACATCGTATTTTACGGCATAACAGCCTTACTTTTCATTGTCTAACGGTC